>JACCDW012019688.1_pt1 | contig 11686 bp, 11 predicted proteins | sample 7449781 | NCBI WGS metagenome assembly JACCDW01 (sample SAMN15323449, study PRJNA562643) | freshwater metagenome | isolation source: river surface water | place: USA:Blue River Watershed | collected 2017-08-18
ACTCAGTATTTTGATTTGGATACGGTCGTTCAAAACAACCCCAACTTCAAGTCAATCCTGATCGAATGGGCGCAGAAAGAAGGCAAAAAAGTCCAGTTTACACTGGATGAAGAAGGAGTTCATCACAACAAAGAATTTACGGCATTCGTACTTATCGAAAACGAAAAAATTGCCGAAGGCAAAGGATATTCAAAGAAAAAAGCGGAACAAAATGCCGCAATGAAAGCTTGCGAAGCGCTAAAAATCAATCAATAAGCGTATGAAACCTAATATTTTCTTACACTTCTGGAACAATCAAGGTCAAACCTTGAGTTTTCAAGAAGTACTTTCGCGCGACTGTGACCCCATGATTCTCGCGACTATTCAAGCAGAATTATTGGAACAGTTAACGAGTGAAATACTCGTGGAAAAACTACCCAATTTTGATTGGTCAAATCTCCGCATGCAAGAAAAATGGAATTCAATTGCTCAAACGCTGTTAATGCAAGTGCAATTGCCCGAGCAGATTTGGATGGATTGGATTACTGCATTGGGTGGACAAATCGAATCTACTCAACCCGAAGTTCCAAGCTTTGCTGATCTACTGAATGCTGAAGTGTTTTTTGAACGTCCATCGGATTCATTAGAAGATTTACCTGAGGAGGAAGAGGAACTAAGCCCAGAAATTGAAATCGAAGAAAATGACCTTCAAGCGGTTGCTTGGGAGGATACAGCTATTGAATTCCCCACACAATCGACGCCAGACTATTTTGAGGTATCGAATGAATTACCCGATTTTAGCGAATTAAACCCTGAAGAGAATAAACTGCAAAGCATTCAAGAGATGTTGGCTGATTCAACGGGCGAAAAAGTATTAGACACGATACAAGTGGACGATCATTCGTTAAAGAATATGGTTGCCAATCAAATGACTTCTTCGCTAGCAGAAAGCATTTCCTTATTCCAACGATTGAATTTCATCCAAGAATTATTTGATGGGAATGCGGAGCAATTCAGTCAGTTCATTGAATTTGTGGACTTCGAAGCAAGTGCATCCAACTGGAGAAGCGAAGTTGCCGAACGATATCCTTTCGAAGAATCTTCTGCATCACAAGAACTAATGTTACTCATCGAGCGAAAATTCAGTTAACTGATTTTCATTATCAGTTTTCTAGCGAAAGAATAAACATCCATGAGCTAGTTTCAAGAAAAAAAAACTTGAAACGGCTCATTTTTATTTATTGGCTCCTCCCCTTTTTGCTCTCGGCCCAACAATCCACGGAACTGACCGAGGAAAAACAAGGCATAATCAACTATTACGAGCAAAATCCGATCGATATCAACGAGGCTTCTGAAGCTGAGTTGCTCGCCATGGGAATTATACAAACGCAACAAATCGAATCATTTGTAAGTCACCGCAAACATATTGGCCGATTCGTCTCCCTTTTTGAATTACAAACCATACCCAACTGGGACTTAAGCACATTACGTACCATTCAAGCACTTCTCGTTTGTCGGACGAATCCTCCACATTGGTACGAAGCCGAAAACCCCAAGCATCAAATCATCCTACGCTTGGAAAGAACACTCGAACAAAAAATAGGATTTTCCGCTCCTACATCCCGAAGCAAAGTTCGATACGTGGGCAATCCATATAGTACAATATTTCGTTATCGTGGGACATGGAATAGTCATATGCGAGCAGGTCTTTTGGTGGCAAAAGATGCCGGAGAATCACAGTACAATGATTTTACAAGTGCCTTTGTTGAAATAAAAGATTCGAGAGAGCACGTTAAATTGATTCTAGGCGACTTTATCAACCAATGGGGCCAAGGACTCGTCCAATCCGGTTCCTTTTCCTTAGGCAAAAGCTATGAAAGCATACGCGCTACCCAAAAATTTCACGGGGGAGCGATGGCCTATACCTCTTCGGGCGAATCAGAATTTTACCGCGGAATTAACTTTCAATCAAGGTGGCGTAAGTTTCAGAGTCAAATCTATTTATCATCCCGTAAAAAAGACCTCATTTTATCAAAGGATAGCACATATTTTCGTTCTTTCCAGTTGGACGGCTTACACCGAACACCTGCAGAAATAAGCCAACAAAACCGCTTGCAAGAATTCGCGGCTGGGCTTAATTTTCGTTATCAAGGAAAAGAGGTTGAATGGGCATTGGCACAGACTTGGACACAATGGAATTATCCATTTATGCCGTCGAATCCTTTGGATTGGCGAGGGAGGAATTTACTGAATACTTCACTTAGTTATATTAGCCAACAAGGAAATGTTCGAATATCAGGAGAAATCGCGCATACAGCGATATCTGCCTGGTCTACGATCCATGCACTCGCCTGGGCCGTGAATAAAAAAACAGATGTCTCGGGAATTATTCGAATGTATGATGCTGGTTATTTTAGCCCTATGGCGAATGCCATTAGCGAAAGTTCGAACAATAAAAATGAATGGGGGCTCTTTCTCGGCCACCAATACCTGCACACGAAATACAAACGTTTTTCCAGCTATTTGGATGTATTTCGATTTCCGAAAGCGAGCTCCAGTCAATGGGCAGCCGGACCATTAGGTTGGGAATTATTAAGTCGCTTCCAATGGGACCGAAGGAAATTAGGCCATTATTTTGCTCAAATCAAATGGACGCATAAATTCCTGTCAGATTCAAAATCGCCACATGACTTATTACAAGCGAGCCTCGATTGGAACAGACCTTTATCCCGATTTCAATGGCATGGGCGTATCATGTGGTCACATATACAATCTATCGAACAACAAGAATCAGGCTATTTAATGCTCCATGATTTTAGCATTCGTTCACATCGATTTAAATTCGAAATAAGAACAGCCTGGATTTGGTCGGGCAGCTATGATACCCGTTTATATTCCTATGAACCAAGTTTACCCTTCTCATTCCTACTACCAGCCTATTATGACCCTAGCACAAGAAACCTATTATTGATTGAATATAAAGGTGAAAACAAATTATCGGTTGCCCTTAAAATAGCAAGAACCGATTACTTCCAAAAAGAGGTAATCGGTTCCGGATTAGATGCCATCGCAGCATCGCACAAAACAGATATTGGGCTACAAATAGCTTATATTCCTTAAACGATCGCTTGGCGAACTTTTAATAATTTTTCCAATAAACCTTCCAACTGATCCAATGGAAGCATATTCGCTCCATCAGATTTCGCAATCGATGGATTCGGGTGTGTTTCAATAAATAATCCATCCGCTCCTACCGCAATAGCAGCTTTCGCAATGGTTTCAATCAAGGCTGGTTGGCCTCCGGTAACCCCACTCCCCTGATTAGGGCGTTGCAAAGAGTGCGTGCAATCCATGATCACAGGTACTCCAAAATTCGACATTTCAGGCAGATTGCGATAATCAACCACAAGATCCCCATAGCCAAAAGAATTTCCGCGATCAGTCAAATAAACCTGAGCTAGTGGATTTTCATGCATCACCTTTTCTACTGCGAATTTCATCGAAGCACCCGACATAAATTGCCCCTTCTTGATATTAACAGCCTTTCCCGTTTGGGCAGCAGCGGCTAATAAATCGGTCTGCCGACATAAAAAAGCCGGAATTTGCAATACATCTACATAAGCTGCAGCCATCGCCGCCTCTGCACTTTCGTGAATATCAGTCACCGTGGGTAAATCAAAATGTGTTCCTACTTCTTTCAAAATCTCCAAGGCTTTAATATCCCCAATTCCTGTAAATGAGTCAATCTTAGTTCGGTTTGCTTTCCGATATGAACCTTTGAATATGTACGGAATTCCCATGGATTTCGTGATGCCATCGATGCGTTCTGCAATCTCAAATGCCAAATCTCTACTTTCAATCGCACAACTTCCTGCCATCAAAAAGAATGGCCCTTTTCCTAAATTTTCTAATGTGGGTAAAGTCATCTTATATTATGTTTACTTCGGTCTCTAATACGACACCAAATTTTTCTAAAATCGATTTTTTAATTAGCTCGGAGAGCGTTTGTATTTCTGCACCTTTGGCATGGCCATAATTGACCAAAACTAAGGCTTGTTTGGCATGCACACCAGCATCACCCGACCGATAGCCTTTCCATCCTGCTTGCTCAATCAACCAACCCGCTGGAAATTTAATATCGGTACTCCCTTCAACTGGATAATGAGGGATGTTGGGGTATTCAGCAATTAATCGAGCGGCAGCATCCGCAGATATCGTAGGATTTTTAAAGAAACTCCCCGAATTACCAATTTCCTTCGGGTCGGGTAATTTGCTTTGGCGAATTTCAATTACCGCATTCGCGACATCACTAATTCCAGGATTTGAAATACCTTTCTCAGCTAAAACAGACTGAATCGCACCATAAGACGTTTGTACTTGAACCTGCTTATTTAAACGAAAGCAAACGGCAGTAATCAAATATTGTCCTTTTCCTGCATGCTTAAAATAACTTTCCCGATACCCAAAAGCACATCGTGCAGCATCAAATCGCTCCATTTGCATGGTCGTTAAATTCAAGGCATCCAAATGATCAAATGTATCTTTTATTTCAACACCATATGCACCAATATTCTGCATAGGAGCTGCACCAACAGTTCCCGGAATCAATGACATATTTTCAATGCCAGCCCATTGATGATCCACCGCATAACAGACAAAATCATGCCAAACAACACCAGCTCCGGCCTTCACCCAAATGTGATCTGCATCCTCTTCCACAACCTCTATCCCATCCATTTGAATCTTGACAACCAAGGCTTCGATATCCTTTGTCAACAATAAATTACTCCCCCCACCTAAAAACAAATGCTTAACATGGGCGTAATTCCCTGTTTGAACAAGCTCAATGTATTCCTGCAAATGATTGATTTCCACAAAAAAACGTGCAGAAACATCAATACCAAATGTATTATAAGGCAGCATGGAGACGTTTTCCAACACACGTGGAGCCGATTTAACCAAGGGCATATTAAGTAAGTTTGGTCGATAAAAATTCTTGTAACGATGGCACGTCAGTCTTCAGAAGATTTTGATTACTTCCTTCCCAAACCTTTTTCCCATCCTTCAAAAACATAATGTATTCACCCATCCGCATCACAGAATTCATATCATGCGAAATTACGATGGTTGTAATGTTAAACTCTTTGGTAATTTCTTGAATCAATAAGTCAATTTTTACAGCCGTTAACGGATCCAAACCGGAATTCGGCTCATCGCAAAAAAGGTATTTGGGATTCATGACAATCGCCCGAGCAATACCTACTCGCTTCTTCATTCCACCGGAAATATCAGAAGGCATTTGGTGAGCCGCAGCTTCTAAACCTACGCGTTGTAAGCACATCATTGCCCGCGCATTTTTCTCTTCTACGGATTGCGATGTCAGCGTGTCCAACGGGAATCGTACATTTTCCAAAACCGTTTTTGAATCAAACAATGCACCTCCTTGAAATAAAACGCCCATTTCGCGACGAATCGCTTTTACAGTTTCTTGATCGGCTTGTAAAAAATCCCTACCGTCATAAAGAACTTGCCCTTTTTCAGGTTTTAAGATTCCAATCATACACTTTAACAGCACACTCTTTCCGGTTCCACTTCCACCAATCACCATGTTGATTTTCCCCGGCTGAAAACTACTATCAATGCCGTCTAAAACAACGCGACCGTCAAATTCCTTGTGTATGTGTTTCAACTGAATCATATTCAAAATTAGCTATATTTTACGGAAAAACGGCATGTGAATTTTGATTTTAAAAGCAAAGAAATGTGTACCTTGTCGCTTCTAAATAACAAACGTATGCTATTCATTATTCTCGGTGTATTATTATTTTTGGCGAGCAAAGCCATCGACAATCCGAATTTAGTTTTTGTCAAGTTTGCTTCTCCTATACGCAAAGCAGCAATCGTATTAATCATTTTGGGAATCAGCAGCTCGACAATCAAGCAAATTGACGCAGGGGAAGTTGGGGTTCAAAGTGTATTTGGTAAAGTTTCCGAACGCACCCTATCCAGTGGCTTAAACTTTGTCAATCCTTTGGCCAACATTACAGTTTTTGATTCGAAAACACAAAACTATACCATGTCAGGTGTGCATGACGAGGGCGACCGCGAAGGCGATGATGCCATCCGCGTATTAACAGCAGATGGTTTAGAGGTTGTCGTGGACTTAACGGTTCTTTATCGAATATTACCATCGAAGGCTCCTACGATTCTTCAGGAAATTGGCCCAGATTACAAAGACAAGATTGTTCGACCAATTACGCGCACGATGATTCGTGACAATGCCGTTTACTACGATGCTGTGGCACTTTATTCATTGAAACGTAATGAGTTCCAAACACGCATCTACAAGGACATAGAAAGCAATTTCAAAAAGCGTGGCTTGGTATTGGAGCAATTATTGATTCGAAATATTAATCTACCCAATTCGGTTAAGCAAACCATCGAGTCAAAAATCAATGCGGAACAAGATGCGCAAAAAATGCAATTCGTTCTCTTAAAAGAAAAGCAAGAGGCCGAACGTAAGCGTGTCGAAGCACAAGGTATCGCAGATTACCAGAAAATCTTGTCGACCGGATTAAGCGATAAACAATTGCAATATGAATCCATCATTGCACAAAAAGAAATCGCGAAATCGCCGAATACCAAAGTCATCATCATGGGAAACAAATCAACTCCCATCATTTTAGGCAATAACTAATAAAAAATGCTCCGATTAATTCGGAGCTTTTTTTTTATTTCTTCAAAATGGTATGCCCCATTTTATCTCGCTTCGTTTTCAAATAAGCTTCATTATGTGGATTGGATTGAATTTCTATCGGCAAAGATTCAACAATCTCTAATCCATAGCCAAGTAATCCCGCACGTTTTTTAGGATTATTCGATATCAACTTGATTTTACGAATCCCTAAATCACGTAAAATTTGAGCTCCTACGCCATAATCACGTTCATCCATGGCAAAACCTAATTCAAGATTAGCCTCAACCGTATCGCGTCCCTGCTCTTGCAATTTGTAGGCCTTCAATTTATTCAAAAGTCCAATACCTCTACCTTCCTGGAACATGTATAAAACAACGCCCTTTCCTGCCGTCTCTACCATCTCCATAGCTTTATGCAATTGGCCACCGCAGTCACACCTACAAGAACCAAAAATATCACCTGTCACGCAAGAACTATGTACCCGAACCATCACAGGCTCATCAGCATCCCAAGTACCTTTGATTAAGGCTATATGTGTATCCCCTGTATTTTTTTGCTTGTAAGCGATCAAATCAAAATGCCCCCATTCGGTAGGCATATCTACTCCAATTTCACGCTGAATCAAGGACTCCGTTGCTAAACGGTATTCAATCAAATCCTTAATTGTCACTAATTTTAAATCAAATTTATCCGCAATTCGGCGTAAATCTGCCAAGCGAGCCATGCTACCGTCCTCGTTTAATACTTCGATTAATACCCCAGAAGGCTTGAAGCCTGCTAATTTGGCAAAATCCATCGAAGCCTCTGTATGGCCGGTACGACGTAAAACGCCCTCAGTACGACTTTTCAATGGAAAAATATGACCCGGTCGACCTAAATCACTCGGACGAGTTGACGAATCCACCAAAGCCTGAATGGTCTTTGAACGATCCTGTGCCGAAATACCCGTGGTACAACCATGACCTAACAAATCTACAGATACGGTAAAAGGAGTTTCATGCGATGTGGTATTTTGATCAACCATCATTTCAAGGCCCAATTCAATGCATCGCTCATTTGTCAATGACACACACATCAAACCTCTAGCCTCACGAATCATGAAATTAACAATCTCTGGAGTGATTGCTTCTGAAGCGCAAATCAAATCGCCCTCATTTTCCCGATTCTCATCATCTGCTACGATGATCATTTTTCCCTGGCGAATATCTTCAATGGCATCTTCAATACGATCTAAACGTATACTTTCCTCCTGCATAATTAATGTGTATTTTGTAACGAAAACACAAAGGTAAGCAGAAATAGTTCCCATTTTAGCTACCTTTGTAAGATAATATCACAGAATCTCACATGTCGATTGAAGCTAAAAATCTGAGCAAGCAATATGGTGCACAAATCGCCGTCAATTCACTTAACTTTAGCGCGCAATTGGGTGAGATAGTTGGCTTTCTAGGGCCCAATGGTGCTGGAAAATCAACAAGCCTCAAAATGCTCGTTGGCCTCATACAACCTTCTTCCGGAGAAGCTTACATCGCAGGCAACCGAGTTAACACAGATTCTATCGAACTGAAAAAGCAAATTGGGTATTTGGCAGAAGATAATCCTGTCTACTCGGAAATGTATGTCAAAGAGTTCCTTTCTTTTATTGCGTCTATTCATCAAATTCCACAAGACAGAATTCAAGAGGTAATCCAACTAACAGGTTTAACGCTCGAACAAAACAAAAAAATACATACGCTTTCGAAAGGATACCAACAACGCGTTGGGATAGCTCAGGCAATTTTACATAATCCTTCCATTTTAATTTTGGATGAACCCACGAGTGGTTTAGATCCCAATCAGATGGAAGAAATTCGTTCATTAATTCTGTCCTTAAAACCGGGTCGAACGATTTTATTTTCGAGCCATATATTAAGTGAAGTTGAAGCTATTTGTGACCGATTATTGATCATTAACCACGGGGTGTTGCAAGCAGATTGTAGCATGGAAGAAGCCAAAGCCTTTCCCGGTGGAATCAGCCAATTGTTCCAAGAAAAGACTAAATCGAAATAGAGAAATCATCTGCATCGAGATGTGCAGGGAATTTTTCACGAAAATCCTTCAATGCTTGAAAGGATAGCGTTTGGGTTTGAATTGAAACATTCGACGACAAAGGCAATAAATCTTCACCTTTGAACGAGACAATACTCGAAGCTCCCTCATATTCCAATTGATTGCCATCAATCCCAACCCGATTGACTCCTACGACATAAGCGAGATTTTCAATCGCACGCGCACGTAATAAACTAGACCAGGCATGTGTTCGTGCCGCGGGCCAATTGGCTACATAGATAGCCAAATCATATTTCAACTGAACATTTCGCGACCACACAGGAAAACGTAAATCGTAACAGATAAAAGGAGCAATCGACCAAGACTTATAGGATATCAAACATAATGCATTTCCAGCCGTATAAAATGCTTCTTCATTGCCCATACGAAACAAATGTCTTTTATCATACGAATCGATTTGACCCGAAGGATGAACAGCCAATAAACGGTTATAATATTGACCAGATTCCTTGATTTTAAGACTGCCTATTAGCAATACATGTAAACGAGAAGCTTGCAATTTCATCCACTGGACGGTGGGGCCAGAGGCTATTTCAGCACCAATAGCTGACATACTAAAGCCGGTACTGAACATTTCAGGCAGAATAATAACATCTGTAAGGCCCTGCAAATCTTGGATAGATTCTTCTAATTGCGCGCAATTGGCAATGGGATCTTCCCAAACCAAATCGGCTTGTACATAACTAACCCGTAAATCTTGATTCAGGGTAGACATGATAATATCACTATTTATTTAGCAATATAAGAATAATAGATTCGAATTTTAGACTTCAACGCGTTCAAAGGCACGAAGCGAGCTGACTCACTCATCATCTTTGTATAACCTGTTGAACTCGCAGAAATAGATGGAGTAACTAGGAATCCCAAATTATTTTTCCGCCCATTTAAAATGGATTGTAGTTCAGTCGTAATATTAAACGTGAATGCGTTTAGCGCTGAATTATAATTCGCTGTTTGGATACCTGCGCCACCTTCCGATTGAACATAACCTAAACCATACGAATTTCGAATAGGTCGGTTATTGGCATCAACTGCAAGTAAAGTTAATTGGCTTAATGTCTGATTTAAGTCTACACCATCAACAGCTTCTAATACCAATTCCGCTTTGTTAACCGCAATGTTCCGATTACCCTTCAGGTTCATCAACGTTGGGAAATCCAATTTTGTCACCAAACCTGACCCTGATTGAACATAGGTCACTTGGCCAGTAGTCGACGCAGGAATACTATTCCCCGACTTCGTCAGATTAGCTAACACACCAGTACGACTTACTTTAAATTGATTAAAGCGCGCATGTACTTCGGTCATCATAGCACTAGACAAACTGAAATAGTAGTTTACAGAATATTTCGTCGTATCATTCGGGTTATGCCAATGCAATGTCATGCGAGAGTATGCTGGCGAAAATCCAATTAATGCCGATTTTGCCGTAGTTGAGGACTTCATCATCAAACCCGGAAATGATGCCCGAAATGTAGGTCCACCTCCCGCTAAGGTTTTGTCGGAATATTTAGCTAACAACTCACTTCCCAAGGTATTTGACATCTTAAAATGCAAGGTGTCTAATTTCAATGAATCTCCATTAAATGCTTTAGAGCGAATAGGACGTGGGCGAAACGAATGTGATCCCACAACTGTCGTTTGAGCAGCGACAGAGTTCGTATTGGCAAAATAATCCGTTGACAAACTTAAACTGTCTTTCAACTTATACACTTGGAGTGTTTGTAATTGATTTGTGTCTCCTTGAAAGCTTTTGTAAACCAAATGCATTTTCAATGAATCTATGATAGATACATTTTTTGCCAACAATGAATCTGCATTAGCAATTTGAGTGAACACCGTTGACTCAAATGTTCCTAACACGGGATGATTAAAAGACCCCAATAAAAACGTATTATTACCTCCCGTATGAATAGAATCCATTAACACAGTGCTTGAATTCACACGTAGGGAGTCGGTAAAATTAAGGCCAACTTCAACGCTAAAAAGATCAGCGCCGATTTCTTTTGGCGTATCACAAGAAGCAAGAAAAAGGGAAACAATTCCCAACCATTTAATTGCCGGCCAATTCAATGTATGTTTTTTCGAAGAAATCGAGGTCATTATCGGCAATATTTTGGAAGGTTTTATCTTGAAATTCATCAATAATCGGTTGGATACGGGTATTATCCGCATTTTCTAAAGAAACAATTTTGTCGGCAAATTCAGCACCCAATTTAATAAAGGCACCATAGTTTGCACCATCTAAACTAGACAAATGTGCATCATCCATGTCGCCAATTTTCACTTTTTCTTTCAAGTCGTCCACTGAGAACGTAAAATCGAAGCTAGTATTGTGAGGTGAAAAAATTGTTTTAGAATCTTTAAAAATTGGGTGATTCCGGTAATAAGAAGAAATATACAATGGAACAAAACTTGACATCCAATCATTACAATGAATGACGTCAGGTGACCATCCTAATTTAATTACAGTCTCTAAGGCACCCTTACAGAAGAATATAGCACGCTCGTGGTTATCCGCATAAAATGCATCTTCCTTGTCCGTTAGCACATATTTCCGTTGGAAATAATCCTCATTATCAATGAAATAAACTTGCAATTTCGCAGCTGGAATACTCGCAACTTTGATTGTCAAAGGCTTTTCCTCATCGCCCATCGGAATCGTAATTCCTGATAAACGAACCACTTCATGCAAACGGTTTTTACGTTCATTAATCGACCCAAAACGGGGAACCAAAATTCGAATTTCCATCCCACGCTCTTGCATCGCTGTCGGTAACGCGCGAACAAAATCAGCTATTTTGGATGTATTGAGGAAAGGATCAACCTCGCTGGAAACGTAAAGAATACGCAATTTAGACATGCTAAAATTAGTTAGGGGAATTTATCCCAAAAAACAAA
>JACCDW010496980.1_pt1 | contig 11685 bp, 7 predicted proteins | sample 7449781 | NCBI WGS metagenome assembly JACCDW01 (sample SAMN15323449, study PRJNA562643) | freshwater metagenome | isolation source: river surface water | place: USA:Blue River Watershed | collected 2017-08-18
AGCTTCGGACTGGCTGCATTGCGACGTATAGACGATGCTCTCGAAATCCTTCGGATAACGATAATAGTCCGCGATGAAGTGGAAGATCTTGCTGTTGCCATTGTCGCTTTCGTTGCGCTGGTGGTCTTCCATCACGGGACTGAAAATGTTCCTGTCCTCCGGAGCAGTATAGCTTCGGATCGTTTTGATGTTGGGAAAACTTTGGAAGCCAAATTCCGAGAGGAATCGATAGCAGTTCTTCCGAAATTCAGTGTAGTTCTTCCGCCCGTGCCAGACATTCCAATCATGCACATCACCGCGGGTGTAGTCATTGGGATTATCAAAGTGCCCACCTGACGAAGGCGACGCCGGCCAGTAATCGATTTCTGGACATACTTCAGCTACCAGAGCGGGAAACAGAACCTCGTACTGTTTGATGTACTCGACGCGATTCTCCTTGGTCTTGGGGAAATCCCACTGTTCAAAGGCCCACTCCATTTCATTGTTGCCGCAGATCAAAGCCAGCGACGCATGGTGCCGCATCCGGTGGAGGGCATCCCGCACCTCATGGGTGATACTTTCGAAGAACCGAGGATTGTGTATGTCATAGATCGAGCAAGAGAACATTAGATCCTGCCAGATCATGATGCCCAGTTCATCACAGATATCAAAGAAGCTGTCGTTCGGATAAATACCGCCGCCCCAGACCCGAAGGCAGTTGAAATGAGCGTCCACGCATGTCTGCAGCAGTTTCCTTGTGGCGGCCGGTGTCACGCGGTTGAGGTACACATCCTCAGGAATATAGTTGGCCCCTTTGGCAAAGATGGCCACACCATTGCAATTGAATTGAAAGCTTTCACCCCACTCATCCGGCTTGCGTTCCAAGGTCAGGGTACGTAATCCTATACGCTGCGAGTGACTGTGAAGAACTTTGCCATCCTCCACAAGCGTGGTTTCCAGAGTATAGAGCGCTTGTTCACCGTAGCCATTCGGCCACCAGAGTTGCGGTGCATCCACACGAATCTCACCCTGCTCTCCTGCCGGGAACGTATGCCTTGTTTTTTGGCCCTTGGGATCGATCAGAGTAACTTCAAGCTGTCGCTGCCCCGCGACCCAACTCTCAACCTTGGATGTCAGGGACAGTGTCACCGCACCATTCGCATGGGTTTGGGTCACGTGCAAATCCGCGATGCGGGCTTTTTCATAACGCACGAGGCGAATATCACGATAGATGCCGGTATCAGGAATCTGCGGTCCCCAATCCCAGCCAAAGGAACAAAACATCTTGCGGATATGGTTGGCCCCGATCAGTGGGGTTCCCACCTGCCAGAGCTTGCGGGTTTTGTCCTTTTCGGCAATGACCTGGATGATATTGGCGAAACGGATCTCGATTCTGTTTTCACCGACCTTCACCAGTTGGGAAACATCGAAGCGATAACGCCTGTGCATGTTGTCCACGGACGCAAACTTTTGTCCGTTGAGATAGAGGTCGGCAATCGTATCGAGACCGTCACATTCCAGATAAAGTGGAGCATGGGCTGCAGGCAGCATATCGGGAGCGACGGCAAAGGCACGACTGAAAGTAAAGGCTCGATTGGCAAGTTCCGCGCATTGCCTGTTGTTTTCGCGATAGAAAACATCATGCTCTCCCCAATAGCCCGAGGCCTCCAGTTCCTTAAAGAAAGACGTGGGAACCTGTCCATCGAATTGAAAGCGTCCATCGTCGGAAGCGATGTTCCAGGTTCCATTGAGCGTCAATGTTTTCATCCGTAAATCCCCATCGGTGTACTCAGTTCGGAGTGTCTATGGTGCGGCAGACTCACTTCGGTTCTGCCATCAAAGAAATGCAAGCGATCGATCAGAATCGGCAGTGCCACTTCCTGACCGACTTCCCAGTTCCCCTGCTCCACGCGGGCGATCCAATGCATCGTCCCGGTGTCACAGTAAAGATAGGTCTCCGCACCAAGCGGCTCAACAACACGGATCTTTCCGTGCAAACGCGGAGCCTTGGGATCCTGAAAGGCCTGGCTGCAGCCAATGATCTCGGGGCGAAGGCCCAGCGTCAGGGGATTCACATGATGCGCCAGGGCAAATTCGGTGCAGGATTCGGGCAGAGTCAAATGAATGCCATCGGTCTGATGAAAAGCCCAGCCGCGATCGGTGTGAACGAGAGTCCCATCAAAGAAATTCATGGAGGGACTGCCGATAAATCCCGCCACAAAGCGATTAACGGGATGATTATAGATATCCAGAGGACGTGCGATCTGCTGGATCACGCCGTCTTTCATCACGACGATACGATCCCCCATGGTCATGGCTTCCGTTTGATCATGAGTCACGTAGATCGCGGTTACGCCCAGGCGATGATGCAGATCGCGGATCTCCACCCGCATCTGCACGCGGAGTTTGGCGTCGAGGTTGGATAAGGGTTCATCGAACAGAAAGATCGAAGGTTGCCGGACTATGGCGCGACCGATAGCCACCCTTTGCCTTTGCCCGCCCGACAGCTCACGCGGCAGTCGATCGAGCAGGTGCTTGATATCGAGGATGCGAGCCGCTTCCTGCACGCGTCGATCGATCTCCTGTTTAGGAATTTTCCTTAAACTCAAGGAGAAAGCCATGTTCTTATAAACAGTCATATGAGGGTAGAGCGCATAGTTTTGAAAGACCATGGCGATATCCCTGTCCTTCGATGGAACGGCGTTCACCACCCGGTCGTTAATTTTCAGGACCCCGGATGTAATGTCTTCCAATCCTGCGATCATGTTTAAAAGTGTGGACTTGCCACAACCCGATGGCCCGACCAGAACCACGAATTCACCGTCATTCACGTCCAGATTTGCCTGATTGACAGCCAGGGTGCCGTTGCCATAATCCTTGCAGATCTTGCTTAAACTCAATTGAGCCATGATATCCTTCTCCCCGCTGGCCTTATTCTTTCAGGCCGCTGTTGGCAAAGCTGCTGACGATCTGTTTTTGAAAGATAAAGAAAAAGATCAAAGCCGGTACGATCGAGAGCAAAGATCCGGCCATCTGCACGTTCTCCTGACCACCAAAACGCCCCTGCAGCATGGAAATCACCAGAGGAATGGTATACCGATCTTCATCCAGAAGATAAATCATGGGCCCAATGAAACCGTTCCATGATCCCAAAAAGCTGAGTATGCCAATGGAGGCAAGCAGTGGTCGGCAGAGCGGAAGAATAATCTGAAAGAAAATTCGCCACTCGGAACAGCCATCGACACGGGCCGCCTGTATCAAATCCTTCGGTATCTTGCTGATGAACTGCCGGGACAGAAAAACGTAAAAGATGCTGGCCAGGCCTGGAACGATCAAAGGCAGATAGCTGTTGATCCAACCAAAGTCACGGGCCAGAAGAAAGTTGGGAACGAGCAGCACCGCACCAGGAACCATCATCGTCGAAAGCAAAAGAAAAAAGATGCGATCCCGGCCTGGAAAACGATGCTTGGCAAAGGCGTAACCGGCCAAAGGGCAGAGCAGCATATTGCCGACCGTGGTCAAAAGTGCGATGATGAAACTATTCCAGGCCGCCCGCAGATAGGCTGTTCCATCGAGCAGGCGTTCAAGCGGCTGGAGTGTCGGGTTTCGGACCCAAAGGGACACCTCGTCCTGAGCCAGCTCAGCCGTGGATTTAAACGCTGTGATCAGCATGTAATAGAACGGCATGGCCAGGACCAAAGCCGATATTGAGAGAGCGAGATAAACCCAAAGGAGTTTTTTCGATTTCAAGCGTCCCAGACTTCGCCAGGGCGCAAAGACTCTGTCCCGAGCTTCCCAGCCCAAAGCCAATGGCGGCGTCGCGAGTTCCTTTTCAACAGTCATAGTCATTTCCCCTGCAAAAGCATGGTCTCATTCCGCTGTCTTCTGCCGCAGGACGCGTAGTTGCAGCATGGTAAAGCCCAGGATCACCAGAAAGAGAATGTAAGCAATGGCCGACGCGCGCCCCATTTTGAACTGCTCAAAACCGAGGTCATAGATGAGTGGCACCATGGTACGTCCAGCATCATTCGGCCCGAATTTGGAACCTGCATAACCGGAGCCGCCGCCGAGCATGTAGATCTGCTCGAAGACCTGAAAGCTGCCGATCAATCCCATGATCAGGGCAAAGAAAAGCTGTGGCCGAATTCCCGGCAGGGACACATGCCAGAACTTTTGCCACCAGCCGGCACCATCGATTTCCGCCGCCTTGTAAAGCTGGGTGGGAATCTGCTGCAAACCTGCCAGAAACAAAAGGATGGTAAAGGCGAGGCCGTGCCAGATCGCAAGAATCATGACGCAGGACAGAAAGGTCTGCTCATCCTTCAGAAAGAGAATCGGATTATGGAGCCAGCCGAGTTTCAAAAGAGCAGCGTTCAGCCAACCCATCGAAGACTCCCGATAGAGCTGGGTGAAGATCAAGGATACGGAAACGGCGCTCGTGATCAGCGGCGAAAAATAAAGAAAACGCCAGAACCTCTGCCCGAGTAGATCGTTGTTCAAAAGGGCTGCGAAGAGCAGCGCGAGCACGATACCCACTGGCACCGTCACGCTCACGTAAATCATGGTCTTGCCGATGCTGCGCAGCACATTCTCCGAATCCTGAAGATCGATGGCGGCGAGATAATGCTGCCAGCCAATCCATTTCGCGGAGGCCAAAGGAAGGATGGAATGGTACTCGGTAAACGAGAGATAGAGCGAAGTCAACATCGGGACCAGCACAAAAACCAGGGAAAGAATGCAGGGCACTGCGATGAACGCATAGGAATTCCGATAGGCACGGAGGCTTGGAATCATGAAGACCAGAATCAGGCCAAAGGCCGTGGTGACAAGCGCCGCCCATTTCAAATAATCCAGGATATTAAGACGATCCTCAAAAGCATCCAGATTCGCCACGATAGCACCATAGCTGTTCTGATAGCGGGCGCTTTCATCCTGCAGTCGCTGCAAAGCTAATGGATACTGCTGTTCATACTCCACGCTTAACTGCGTACCAATCCATCTCTTCATGGCCTCACGCTGCTCTTTGCCTTCCGGCGAAGCCATCCACTTGATGTATTCCCAGCGGGTGATGCCGCGCTGGTTGGCTTCGTCTGTCAAACGTCGATTGATGGCAGTCCCCATCCGATCGAGGATGCGCGCTTCAATCTGGTCCGTATCCGGTTTGCCTTTCAAATATGGGAAGGATTGGAAGGTATCGAGTATGCCGCGCAAAGCGTCGATGATTTTGCGCTGATCCTGGAATTCCGGGCGTGCCCAGAATGCGGCTTGCGATGCGTCCCACACCTCTTTCACGGGGGAAATGTTGAAAGCAGCGGCCTGCCCTTCCCGCTGCACACGCTGCAGGATCATGAACTGCTGAGCTTCGAGAGTGTTTAAATATTTGAGCCAGGCAAAGGCTGCGGCCTTGTTTTTCGACTTCTGAAAAATAACATAGGATGTTCCGCCCATGACATTGATGGCTCGCCCATCGTCCGCTTTGGGCCAAGGGACCACACCCCATCGCTGCTCCGCTTCCGGCGCAATCTTTTGAATGGAACTGGCTACCCAGTTACCATCGACCATCATACCGAGGGATTGATCAGGAATATCCGAGAGAAAACGACCGATAGTTCGATCGGTGGACCCATCCCCGATCGCATCATGCAGATGCCAAAGTCCCAGGCCATGCGCGACACCCTTCTGATAGGCAGGCTGCAGCCAGTCCAGCGAGGGCTGCCCATTTTGATCCTGGCTTACTCCCGCCAAACCAAAGGGCAAAGTTTGATAGTAAAGCGACCACTGTTCCCCGCGCGTCCAGCCGAAGTGAAAGTGATAGCGGTTGACCTCCAGGGTCTCGATCGTCTTCTGCAGTTCGCTCCAAGTTTTAGGCGGCGTCAGATGGAGGCGTGCGAACACATCCTTGCGATAATAAAGAACGGCGGTCACCAGTTCTGTCGGCAAGCCATAGAGATGACCGTTGAAGGTAAACTGTGGCAATGTTCCTGGAAAGAATCGCTCCTTGAGCACCGCCATTTCCTCTGGAAATGCCTGATCCAGAGCCACGACGCCACCGAGTGAACCCCATTCCATAGGCGAACCCAAATTGGCGACACCCACGTCCGGTGGCAGAGCGGCCGCCATCGATGTCAAATACTTCTGATTGAAATTACCCCAGGACAACGGCGTGATATGGACCCTGTAACCGCTTTCCTTTTCAAACTTTGCGGCCAGTTCCCGATACATCATGGAATCTTCGATGCCATTGCCGACCACCCAAAACTGCAAAGTCTTTGGAGTTTCGGCCTGAACCGTTGCCATCCAAAGCAGCGGGAACAGTATCCACCAGAACCAGCCACGTTTTCGCCCTGACACTGTTTTCTCCCCCATCCTCAGAGAACGAAATCCGAGGGCATCCCGGAAAGCCTTGTGATTCCGATCATTCCGTCGAATTAATCAACTTTCATTAATCGTTATCAGCGGTGAAACTTCACCTCAAGTCACGTTCTTTCATCCAATCCATCTCGTAAAACGTCCTAACCAAGTCGGCAACTGAAAAAAAAATTCATTCACGCGCGTGCCGCGAAATCACGTTATTGAATGACTTGCTCGGGAACATGTCTTCGCTAATTTCAGCTATTTTTTCCCGGGAAAATGTTGAAAAACTACCATTTTCGTGGAAGGCCCTAACTATAGAGAGGAACCACAACACAATTAAGAAAGATTGGTCAAAAGTAGTTAGTAATATTTGTTAACAAAGTGTAAGAGTAATAATTCTTGTGTTTCTGATGAAAAAAGAGGAATCACAGGCAAAGAGGTAGATGGGAGATTATGCATGAAACTGGGTATCGATTTGGGCGGAACCAAGATCGAAATCCTGGCCCTCGATGAACACGGTCAGGAATTACTTCGCCGACGTATCCCAACTCCACGAGGCGCTTACAAGCCAATCGTTGAATCGCTTCGCCAATTGGTCGAAGACGCGGAAGCAGAATTAGGCATGCAGGGCACGGTCGGAATTGGAATCCCCGGCGCAATTGATCCTCATAATGGATTAGTTAAAAACAGTAACACGACAGAACTGATAGGAAAGCCCCTGCAGATCGATCTGGAGCGCATGTTGGATCGCCAGATTCGAGTGGCCAACGACGCGAACTGTTTTGCGCTATCAGAAGCGTGGGATGGCGCGGGTGCCTATGCCTCCTGCGTCTTCGGAATTATCCTTGGAACTGGCTGTGGTGGCGGGATTGTATTTCAACGCCAGTTGATTGTTGGACTCAATTCCATCGGCGGTGAATGGGGACACAATCGACTGCCGGATCCCCTTCCATATGATTTGCCGAGTCCTTATTGTTACTGCGGACAGCGCGGCTGCATTGAAACCTATGTCTCGGGCACAGGTTTGGCACGCGATTTCGGGGCGGCCACTGGGCGACAGCTCAATGCGCAGAAAATTGTGGAGCTGGCAGAAAAAGGCGACCCGGATGCCGACGCAGCGCTGGAAAGGCTGGAGCACCGCCTCGCGCGGAGTCTGGCTTCAGTCATCAATATCCTCGATCCCGATGTGATCGTGGCAGGCGGCGGACTCTCCAACTGCTCGCGCATCTATCAAAACGTGCCGCGTATTTGGGGCGAATACATTTTCAGCCCGGATGTTCGAACACGTTTCGTACCAGCGCGTTTCGGCGATTCCAGTGGCGTGCGGGGTGCCGCGCATCTGAATTCACAAGGGCAGTTCAGTCGATAAAGGATACGGCATTCGTGATGAAGTTCAAGGGGGGCAAATTTTATGAAATTCGTCATCATGGGGAGTCTCGTGCTGGCCCTGACCGCCTGCAGTCGTCCAACGACGACTCCCGTGGGTAAGGTTCAGGACTGTGATAACGGAACGTACTTTAGCTTGAAGACCCAGACCTGCCAGACCTTATGGGGTCATGAGGCCATGGCGGACTCTGAAGGTTTTGAACGCATTCACATCTATAACGGCGTGACCGTTCCTCGGAAGATCAACGGTCATTCGCCCTTTCTCGTGACAGTGGCCTATGATGTCAATCGTCCCACCACTCTGGAAGTCGTGCTCAAGCGCGCCCTTTATGGATCGGTCGGCGGCGACGGGCTCAGCGATTGGCACAAGATTGAAATTCCTCCCGGTTCCGGGACTCGCGACGTCATCGTCACTCCCAGTTACGCCCTGCCCGATGGCCCAGCCGCGGCCTACATAGACGGACGTTGGGCTATCGACAGCGGATATATGCTGGAAATCAAGGGTGGTGACCGCTTCGAGGATGAAGATACCGATAGACTCGGATCCTGGCGGGTGGCAGGAATCCAGGTGGATAGTCTCGCCCCGCGCGATCCAGCAGCTGTTAAAACCCTTATTTTAGGGGATTTGGAAGCGCCGGATCAGATTGTCGGCTGCGAAAAAGTCACCGTGAAATTGCCCGTGGAACGTTTGAGTTTCAACGCGAAGTTCGATCTTGCCCTTAAAAAACCAGTCAATAATTGGGACAATAACGGCGATTCCATCCTTTGGGTGCAAAAAGGCTTTCAAGGCACTCTCGAATTTCAATTCGAAGCCCGCAACAAGGAAACGGGTGCCTGCGCCATAGCCGGAAGAGCGGCGATCAAAGACGATACAGGCAATTATCCGCCGGACTCCTATCTCTTTCAGTTGGACATCTATAAGGACGGTTCCGAAAAACTCAATACGCAAAGCGAGCTTTTCACAGTGCCGGAAGGTTCTCAACCGGTGATCGTGGCGAGTTCCAACTGACGATTCATCCCGTTCTTCTGATGGACAAAAACTATGAAGACATTCCTGCGACTCTTGCCCGGATGGATGTTTCTCTTTTTAATGCTGCCTCTCCATGCCCAGGTGCAGGAGGACGGCAAGCTGCATGGACGTGTGACGATCAATCTTGGTCTTGGTCCAGGAGGCAGTCTTGGACCCTGCCTCCGTAGCCATGGTGATCAGGACCTGCAGATCGCCCGTGATGATTGTGCGGAAACGGAAGGAGTTTTCGCCTGGTCCAAGTATTTTATTCGCGGCGGGACCCAGCAGATCTGGGCCCGTGCTTTTATCGACCTGACCTTCCGCGCCCCAATGGAACGTGGCTGGGTGGATACCACGCAGGGCACGAACGGACTCGTCCTCGGCAATCGCAACTTTTACGCCGAGGTCGGCAACTTCTGGGGTGGGAAAGAGGTCGTTTGGGTCGGCAATCGAAGCTACGACTACGAAGATCTCTGGGTCCTGGATCTGCGCATTCTGGATCAGCATGGGCCTGGCCTTGGCGTTGGTAACATCGATCTTGGTCTTGGCTATTTCGCTTCGGCCTTCTTTCGCGTGAATTCCAAAAACGGAGGTCCTTCCCAGGATACGATCGATCTGCGCTGGGATCGTGTTCCTCTTTGGGGTGGCCTTTTGAAAGTGGCCCTTCTGCAAACACGAACACTCAGTACGGATAGCAAAACCGGAGCGAAACGATTCGCACCAATGAGTGGTTCTCAGTTGGCTTTAATCCATCGACTTGAAGATGAAGACAGCGAAAATAAATTCTTCGTCCAGGCCGGCCAGGGTCTTTATGGTGGCAATGATCTTGTGCCCTTTGATCAGGGGCGTGGCGCAGAATTTAATAATACAGGTGAAGAGCGCGATCCCGCCTGGATGGAATCCACACTCTACCAGGCAGAGCGCGAGGCCGTCAAGCGTTCCCAGGCGTGGAGAGTGGGCAACCAATATCTGCTCTATCCAGAGTTTCTCCCTTTCTCGCTGCAGCTGGCTGCGCTCTATGAAAGAGTGGATTTCGGTGGTCTTCATTATATGGAAGACAGTGTCATCTATGATCGTCCACGCATGGAAACCCGCGCCTGGATGCTGCGCCCGATCTGGGATATCACCGCACGGCAAAGTCTTGCTCTGAGCCAAGGCGTGGTCATCATTCAAAATGGGCTGGGGCATCGACGTCGCCTTTTGGATAACACGGTCACCGAGAGTCGTGAGCCCGTGGATCGCAGCCTGCGCCGCAGCGAATTCGCCTACATCGTAAGACCATTGGGTTGGGGCGGCGGCACGGAAACAAAATTCCATGTCGCCTATAACGAATGGAATCCAGAAACGCGTCGCGACGTATCGCGAGGTCCCCTGCAGAACAAATCACAGGGTTGGACCGGTGGAATAACCATGAGCCTTTGGTGGTGAAACATGAAATTATTTATCCAAAGCCTCGCTTTTATGTTCGGCCTCGTCCTCCCGACTCTGGCGAGGGCGGATCTGCTCGATGGTTTTGAAAAAGATAATAAGTGGCGTGTTGCGGACTGGGGCGATGAAGCCAAGGCCGAGTTGATGGACGGCACCTTTACCGAAGGGCAAAAGGCTCTGAAAGTCTTCTGGCTGGAGGGAGCTCAACGCAAGGGCAAAGGCATCGTCCTGGAGCGGGATATCAGTTCGCTCGGGCGTGAATTCACCAGCCTGCACATGGATGTGGAGCTGCCCGCTATCACCAATGCGCAGGTGGCCATGGCGATCGATACGGACGAATATTTTGAATCACAGCCTTTCAATCTAGAAAAAGGCTGGAATCGTGATGTCGTCTTCTATTTAAAAAGCAAGAACTGGAAAGCCAAGACCACGAGCTGGCAGTATCAGAGTGCCGTGAACCTGACGACGCTGCCCAGGAAGATCTATCTGCTCTTTTACATGCCGGATCAACCCACAGGGCACTTTCACATCGACAACATTCGCCTCGCGCAGGAAGTGGAACCTCAGGTCAGCGTGGGCCCAGCGGCCGAACGCCAACCCGAGCGTTCCAAAAAAAATCATCAACGTCCGCGGGAGTTGCCCATTGAAATCTTTATACGCCCCTGAACTGGGATGGATGCGATATGGATTTCTTTTCCTCCTGGTCCTTCTTTTTCCCCAAACAGGAAGCGCCCAGGAGCTGAAGAGCTGGTGGAAATTTGGTCTGAACCTCGGCCTTAATGAGGCGGGGGTCAGCTGCAAGCCAATCAATCAGCCCCAAAGAACCGGACTCTGGGTCAGCGGAGCAGGTGGCTCCTGTCAAGGTGCCTGGTCCGAACTTTACAGTCAGTATCACCTGCGCAGCCCCAGCGGTGGCGGTGGAGCCTGGATACGTTTTGATTTCGATCTGCAGCTGACTCTCAATGGCGAACGCAGTGCCGGCACCGATGCGATGAAGATCGGCAATCGCAATCTCTTCCTCGAAGTCGGACAGTTCCTGCCCCGGGAAACCCTTTTTTGGGTGGGACGCCGCGCCTATCGTTGGGAAGGTTTTTGGCTGATCGGCATGACCATCGCCAACAATGAAGCCCCTGGTCTGGGTCTTTACAATTTCGATCTTGGCAACGGGGTTCGCGCTTCCGCAGCTGCCTTCTATACAGTTTCGAATTCCGGTGGCCCCATCCAGAGCGCACTCGATCTTCGGCTCGAAGAAATCAGTCTGCTTGAGGGCAAACTCAGTTTTCTCTATAACATCACCCAAAGTGGAGCGCGCGATGCCAAAGCTGGCACCAAAACCTATGCCCCGATGCATGGTTTTAAGCTGGCCGTCATGCATAAGGCCTGGATGCCGTCCGCGTCCCATCAGTTTGCAGCCATGATTGGCCGCGGTCTTTTCGGAGCCATGGATAGTCCCGATTTTGAGCAAGGACCACTGGCGGATTCACTGGGACCCTGGCGCAACAATGAACTCTTTTCAGAATCCGCTCTTC
>JACCDW010264603.1_pt1 | contig 11684 bp, 11 predicted proteins | sample 7449781 | NCBI WGS metagenome assembly JACCDW01 (sample SAMN15323449, study PRJNA562643) | freshwater metagenome | isolation source: river surface water | place: USA:Blue River Watershed | collected 2017-08-18
GTAATGGTGGTTCTGGAGGAGGTCAGTCTGGTGATGGAACTCGGGGTTATGGAACTGCTGGGCAGGGTAATGACGGTGGGTTTGGAAGAAATCAATATCAATGGTGTGGTGGCGGTGGAAAGGGAAGTGCTGGAGGATTACAGAGCATAGGAAGTGGACTTGCTTGGGTGGACGGAATTACATATGCTCAGGGTGGTTCTGGAAATAATGATGCACAACAAGGAAATGGTCCAAATGTTGCAGCAGATTTTCAAAATAAAGGGTATGGTGGAACTGGAAGATCTGGAACGCAAGGTTCTTCTCAGTATGGATCAAATGGCGTAGTAAAAATCAGATATTTATCATAAGGAGATGACTAATAATGGCATATTTTGCAGTATTAGATAATAACGTTGTTATAAATGTTATTGTCGTTGAATCACTAAGCATTGCTGAAGAATTGACTGGTGCCACCTGTGTTGAATTTAATCCAGAAGATGCTATTTGTGGTATTGGTTCTACATGGAATGGAGCAGAGTTTACAAAAAGCACTCTAGGTGCCCCTCCATCTGGCGAAGCTTCAGCATAAGTATCCTAGATAGCCTTTAGCACTCATAATTGGTATAATAGACCAAGGAGAATAAATGCCAAATACCAGTAAAGGGTTACCATACCCGCAAGCTTCTGATGACCCAAATGTGCCCGCCGACATACAGGCCCTTGCACAACAGGTCGATGCTACATTAAACAATTACTCTCCAACAACACATACTCACACAGGAGTATATGCTACAACTACTCATACACATGAGGGAGCATATGCAAATACTACCCATACACACTCAGAGTATTTAGAGCCAGCGGATCTAGCAGGATATTCACAGACAACACATAATCACAATACCCTCTATTCGACTTTAACTCATACACATACAGATTATTTAAGCACCGCCGCAATTAGCGGAACTAAGGGTGCTATCCCAGTAGGAACAGCCTCTGGAGTCTCTATTATTACCCCAGGCGTCAACGACTATGTTCTTGTTTCAGACTCTACAACAGCAACTGGAACTAAATGGGCAAACGTAGCGGCGGTAGGAACAGTAGTTCCAAATACATTCTCTAATATTGCAGTATCTGGACAAACAACAGTTTCAGCAGATACAACAGTAGACACCCTAACACTTGTAGCTGGAAGCAATATAACAATTACTACAGATGCGCTAACAGACTCTATTACAATTGCCAGCTCTGCTGGAAACGATCTAGCCACGCACATTGCGGCCACAGATCCACACCCACAGTATTTAACTCAGTCTGAAGGAGATACCCTTTATGATCCTAGTGGTTCCGCAGCGGCAGTCCAGACAGCAGCAAACATCTATACAGATACAGCTATCTCAAACCTTGTAAATGCTGCACCTTCAACATTAAATACACTTAAAGAATTGTCAGATGCTTTGGGCGGGGATGCATTATTTGCCACAACAGTTACAAATGCATTAGCATCTAAGGCTCCAATCAATAACCCAGCATTTACTGGAACAGTAAGTTTCTCTGGGGCTACTGTTACTGGATATAATCCATTTCCAACACAAACAGGTAATGGTGGAAAATATCTTACAACAAATGGTACAGCAGTATCATGGGCAACAATTGATCTTACTCCATACTTAACATCATCTTTAGCAGCATCAACATATTTAACTACAACAACAGCATCAAATGTCTATGCTCCAAAATCTTCTCCAACATTTAGTGGAACAGTTGATTTTACAGGAGCAACAGTAACAGGATTAACAGCTACACTTCCATCACAAGCTGGAAATACTGGAAAATTCTTGGGCACAAATGGAAATACAGCACAATGGGTTACTATTTATCAAGTTCCAGACCAAACAGATCAGTCTGGTAAATATCTAACAACAGACGGTACAACCGCTACTTGGGCAACAGTTACAACTACTCCAGCATCTGGTTCTATTACGTCAGATATGATTGCAGATGGAACAATTGTGGATGGGGATATCTCAATCTCAGCAGCAATTTCAAAAACCAAGATTTCTGGAACAGCGATCACAGCATCAGATCTTCTAACAGTAACTAATGCTATGCTTGCTGGATCAATTGAGAATTCAAAACTTGTAAATTCATCAATAACAATTAATGGAACTTCAGTAGCTCTAGGTGGATCAACAACAATTGATGGATTGCCATCTCAATCTGGAAATACTGGAAAGTATTTGACTACCAACGGAACCACAGCATCGTGGGGAACTTTAACAACAAATAACTACTCTAATGGAACAAATACATCCACTGCTAATAAAATATTCTATAACAATACGGGGTCTTTTCCAACAGCAACTGCAGCGGGCGATATTTACATCCAGTACTAGGAGAATACTATGGGATTAAGAGTATACGACAATAGCACATGGAATCAAGCCAAAGCACTAAGAGTTTATAATGGATCTGCTTGGTCTAATGCTACAAAATCTTGGATTTATAACGGATCATCTTGGGTAATTAATTATCCTGAGAATCCTGTATTTATATCAAGTCCTAGTATTTATTATGTTTCAACTGCTCAACCAGTTCCTGGAAACGGACTTGGTGTTACTACTGGTTCTGTTAATACAGACCCAGCTTATTCTCCAAATTCTTATTCATACCAGTGGACTAGAAATGGTTCACCAATTTCTGGTGCTACATCAAATTTATATTATTTAACAACATCAGATTTAGGAACAACTGTTACATGTATTGTAACAGCAACAAATAATCGTGGATCAACACCAGCAACTGCTACAGGAGGAGTTTTTATTATTCCTGCTGCACCAAGCGGTTTATCAATTACAGACAATACTCCAACTCCAAGTCAGCCTTCATCAGTAAGCGTTACAACTTCTGCTAACTCATGGTCAGCATCTTGGGGTGCATCTACAAATGTTTCTTACTATAGTGTTTCATCATCCAATGGTGTACCAGCAAATTCATCACCTACTTCAACATCAACTAGTTCAAGTAGCGCATCTCCTGGATCAGTTACCGTTTCTGTAAGCGCAGTTAATAATTCAACTACAGCAAGAATATCATGGAGTGCTGTGGCTGGTGCAACATCATATGACGTTAGCCATCCATGGGGGTCATCAAATACCACAAACACGTACTTTGACATATCTAATCAATATGGAACATTTCAAGCTACTGTAACATCTAAGTATGGAGCAACATCGGGATATTCCTCATCTACAAATGGTTCAATTAGCTCTAAGCAATCTGGAACTGCAACTGGTAGCGCAACAGTTCCTTCTCCTCCTGGAACACCTAGCGTATCTGCTGGAAGCATCACAGAAAACTCTATAAATTTCTCTTGGGGTGCTACATCAAATACAACATATTATCGTGTATATATTGGAACATATTCTGGTGGATCAAACATTGTAAATACTACCACATATGGAACTTCATATAATGCTACTGGATTAAGCGCAAGCACAACTTATTATGCAACAATTACTGCATATAGTTCTTCTTATGGATATGGATCAGATGGAACTGGATCTGGTACTACAACTCAAAGTTCAGCATATACGGTAAATGCTCCGTACGCACAGTTTGAAAGAACTTCAACACAAATAAAATGGGGAATTGATAATGGATATTTTTCTGGAGCGTTCACGCCATTTGGAATTGAGTGGATGGTTATGACTGGGCCAGGAACTGGAAGTTATGTTACTAGCGGAAATACAATAAACTATACAACATCATCAACTAAGGGTCCAGTAAATGGATATACCTGGAACTATTGGGTTAGGTCTACAACAGATCTTGCATATAGCTCGTCTCCAAGATATTTGAGGGCTAGAATGTATGGTCAAAATAGCGTAACTTACGCATTTATTGATGGACCTTGGTGTGGTTGGTTATAATGATGGTATATGATATGATAACAAAAGAAGAAAAGCTTTTTATTATAAATGCATATTTAAAAGAGTTAAACTGTGATAGGTATGTCTTGAATAATAAAATTACAGCAGATTCAGCTGAAGAAGAGGTTGCCAAAATAAATAGCAGCATTCTATTGGTTGATCAAAAAATACAGGCTATTGAGTCTGAAAAAACAAATATAAGCGAAGGAGAATAAAATGGCGACATATACAACGCTAACAAATGATGAAAAGGCAGCTATTGCTCAAGCAGAGGTTAGAAATCTAGAGTATCAAATGTATGGACTCGAAGTAAGATTGGTTGCAGAAAATGCAAAGTCTACACCAGACGCAGAAGTAATTACATTGCTAAATTCATTAATTGCTGAAAAGCAAGAACAAATCGCAGCAGTACAAGAGGGATAATTAATGGGTTATAGGGAAGTTATTATGTCCCAAAACCCTATTTCCTTTTGGCCTCTAGATGATGACTCTAACTTAGGAGTAATCGGTGAAGCAACTGGTAAGGGAATAAATGGGACATATGAAGGGTCTGTATTTGATAAAGCAATCCCATTGGTAGCCAATGGGGTTTATGGCACACGCCTTTTAGATTCTACAGCTAAATTAAACTTCCCACTACCAGGAGCAGTTGGATCGGGAGATATATGGAATGAGTCTCATATATGGTCTGCTGGTAGAGAAACTCAAAACTTTAGTGTTGAGTTATATTTTAAACTAGATGAAAGCGCTCAATATCTATCAAACGAGGTAGTACTTTTTGGTAATATTGTTTCGCTTCAATCATCTCAAAACTCTCTAATTCAGACATATACTGATTTAATTGATGACTATAATACATACTCAGAAGTCTTGGCTGCCTTTGCAACTTATGATCAAATTTTAAATGCTACTATTCCAGCTCCATATGGAATATATCTTTATAAGAATAAGATTTACTTTAGACCAGATCCGCTGGTCAACTACTATGTAGCATACCAAGTTCCAGACTGGAAGCGCAGATATCATGTAATTGCCAACTACTCAGAAGGCAATATTACAATGATTGTTAACGGAGAGCACGTTATATCTAAGTCAGTAAACTCAGTAGTAGACGATTTTGAATTTAGCATTTCATCTGGATTAAGATATTGCAAGGGGTCTGACAACTACCCAGTAACATTAGATGCGGTGGCAATATACCCATACAACATCGATCTTGTAAGAGCATTTGACCACTGTTCTCTTTCAAGACAAACAGTTTTAAGAGACAAGTTCTATTCTTCAAATAGCCAGATATTCTATATGCCTAACAACATGGAATGTATCACCGCTTATCGAATGGTGAATAACTGGGCGTTATTTGATTTTGATAATATTTTTGTAGACTCAAAAAATAGAGCTACCCTAAGATATATCTCCCACGCCACATTGAGCGGAGGGACAGGAACATTTGGCTCAGTTTCTGGAAGAGACTCCGTTACCCTTGGGGCGGGGGCTTATATTGATATCTCTAATGTGATTAGGCTATCAGAGGGTGGAACTGCTTTATCAATGACATTTAACCACTCATCATCTACTCCAGAAAAGGGATTGATGACACTTTATAATTTTCAGTCCAGCCAGAATTTTAGTGCATATGTAAATGCATCAAATAAGATAGTTATTAATCTTAATGGCTCGATAACAACTACAAACGTCTCACCTTTGGCGGGATGGAATGAGTTACTAATAGAAAATATCCCAGGAAAATTTGATGTCTATCTTAATGAAGTAAATATCTTTACATCGGTAGACTATATCCAGACAATTACAGATGCTTATATTGGAAAGGTAAATGATCTATATGCTACCTGCCCAGTTGCTTGGATTGCAATTAAGACTGGAATAATGAATAATCAGTTAGTTAATCATAGATTATATAACGAGACAGCTGATTATATTTTAAAGACAACTAATAATTTAAAGTGGTCACAGACTGGAACAATGACTGGGTTCTTATACGTCCCAGCAGCCGATTACAGCGGATCTCTGGCCTTTTATACAACTTCTCACCCAAACGTATCAATAACCTACAATAACGGCCTACAGTGGCCTAAGATGGGCACTCTACCAGGACTTACAGAAAACACGACGGGACAAGTCAACGAATATAACATTCTTGTAACTATGACTACAGATGATTCGGAAGAAGACCTACCAATCTTGTCAAACATTGGATTATATGTATATTCTCAAGGAATGAAGAGAGTTACATCAGATAACTCAAATGAAAATGCTGAAATTGTGAACATTGATAGTTTAATTATTCATGATGATAATGTTGATTTACTGGATAGATTTGATCAGGCTGGAATTAGACTTGCTGGAAACTCTTATATTAAGATTCCTTCACAGGCTAATAATTATGATGCTGGCGGATTCAATGGAACAAAGTCTATCTCAATTACATTCAAGATAAATGAGGCCCTTACTGGTACAAAGTATATTTTTGATTCTGGTTCAAAGTCTCTATATTGGGACGGGACTTCTTGGCAACACCCTGGATTCTCAGCAATGTATGTAAATGGGCAAGTAGCATTTGATGATGCAGCTATGGTAGATGATTGGGTCCATGTAGTCCTCACATCTACAAGCAAGATCAATGCGGGAACAAATATTTATGTTGGCTCGGATGCTTCTGGGACTAACCAGACAGATATGAATTTAGGCATATTCTCAATGGCAGCATATTCAGTAGATCAGGCTGATGCTGAAAATGAATATGAGATGCTAGTTGGAACACCACACGAAGATCTGGCCTTGGACAACATTACCTTCCAAATGTTCGATTATGGGCTAACCCCGTACAAAGTTGCTTGGCAAAAGGCATAATTTTGCCTCATTGTAGTACAAACTATAGACTTTAGCAATAAAAGATGGTATCATTAACATATGAAATCAATTAAAACCACTGTTGTCGAGGAAACTACTCTCGGCGTATATATATGGCAAATGCCAGACGGACGCTGGGTAGGAGACGATAATGGTAATTATTTGTCTGTAGCAGCATTTAAAAATGATCAGACAAGAATTGATGCAATCACTGAAGCTGTGAGAGGCTATGGTATTCAGACAGGTAAGGCAGTATTTTTATCTGGTCAGAGAAAGATTAATGACGAGGAATACGAAGAGCAGCAACAGCGCTTGAAGTGGGGATTGACACCAGATCCGCTAGACATTGGTGAATATAAAGATAGCTTAAAGAATTTGAGGAACGACTAATGTCAGACGTAGTAGAAGACGATTCAAGAGAAGTCAACGCAGTAATATCTGGAGACTTCTTTACAGAGAGACCAGCAGAGGAGTCAGATCCGTTTTATGTAAAAGCGGATGAGATTGCAAAATATCGTGGATTCTCTCCAAACTTCAAGAGAAAGAACACAAGACTTCTACAGAAGTTCCAACAGGGTGCAGATGGAGCAGCTCGCTCAAAGAAGTTCGAAGAAGAAATTCTTATGGGGTACGACGTCCTTGACGTAATTACCCCACCATACAACCTAGACTATTTAGCACAGATTTACGAAGTATCATCACCACACTTTGCAGCATGTAATGCAAAGGCTGCAAACATTGTTGGGCTAGGATACGACTTTGCACATACTCGTGCAACAAAAGAAAAGATTTCAGATCTTTCCGATACACCAGAAAGCCTACAAAGATTCCGTGCCAAGTTGGAGCGGATGAGAGAAGATATGTATGACCTACTTGAGTCAATGAACCAAGAAGATACATTCACAGAAACACTAACAAAGGTTTACCTTGATTTTGAAGCTACTGGTAATGGCTATATCGAAGTTGGTCGTAAAGTAAACGGAGAAATTGGATTTGTTGGACATGTTCCATCAAAGTCAATGCGTGTTCGTAAGCAGCGTGACGGATTCGTTCAAATCATTGGAAATAAAGTAGTTTTCTTCCGCAACTTCCAAGATAAGACAACAGTAAATCCTATCGGTGATGATGATCGTCCAAACGAGATTATTCACATTAAGAAGTACACACCAACAAATGGATATTATGGTGTGCCAGATATTATTCCAGCAAAGACTGCGTTAGCAGGAGATGAATTTGCACAACGATTTAACTTGGATTATTTTGAGAACAAGGCTGTTCCAAGATACATTATCACAGTAAAGGGTGCAACTCTTAGCCGTGAAGCAGAGCGTAAATTGCTTGAGTTCTTCCAGACAAATCTAAAGGGTAAAAACCACAGATCTATTTACATTCCACTTCCAGCAGATGACGATGGAAACAAGGTTGAGTTTAAGATGGAAGCTGTTGAGGCGGACGTACAAGACTCATCATTTAATAAGTATCGTCAACAGAACAGAGATGAAATTTTAATTGCACATAGAACACCAATTTCTAAGTTGGGTCTGCCAGAAGGGATTTCCCTTGCAGCAGCTAAAGATGCAGATAAGACATTTAAGGAGCAGGTTGCTAGACCAGCTCAGAGAAATCTAGAAAAGAAACTTAACCGTTTGATTGCTGAATTCACAGACGCTTTTGTTTTGAAGTTTAATGAACTTACACTCACAGACGAGGACACACAGTCCAAGATTGATGAGCGTTACCTACGAATGAAGACCATTGTGCCTAATGAAGTTCGTGCAAGACTGGGTATGCCAGGCCTGCCAGGAGGAGATTCACCCGTACAGTTAACAGGACAGCAAGCTGCTGACCAAACTGCAAGAGGAACAGGAAATCGCAGAAGAGATCAAGAAAGAACTGCTGAAGCTACTGATTCCAATGGAGCGGCAAGAAATCCTCAAGGTGAGGGTCGAGTTACGCCCTGATTTTGCATTACTAACAAATAGTTGATAAAATTAGTGTTGCTATGGAGATAAAAAAGGCAAACTGGTATTCTGATGGAGACAGCCTCCGTCTTTCAATGCCTATCGCAAAAGTCGATAAGGAAAAGCGCATCGTATCAGGATTTGCGACCCTAGACAATATCGATCAACACGGAGACATCGTTTCCGCAGATGCTTCTGCTTCTGCGTTTGAGCGCTTCCGTGGAAATATTCGAGAGATGCATCAGCCACTTGCAGTAGGCAAGATGGTTTCATTCCGCAAGGAAAAATTATTTGATAAGGCAACTGGAAAAGAGTACAGCGGAGTTTTTGTTAACGCATACGTTTCAAAGGGTGCACAAGATACATGGGAGAAAGTTCTTGACGGAACTCTTTCAGGATTTTCAATTGGCGGAAATATTACAAAGACAGTAGACGAGTATAACTCAACACTCGACAAGTCAATTCGTGTTATTAAAGAATACGATCTAACAGAGCTTTCATTAGTAGATAATCCAGCAAATCAACTTTCAAATATTGTTTCTATTCAAAAGACCGCTGATGGGACAGTGCTCAAGGGAATTGCAACAGAAACACAAGTTGAAAACGTTTTCTATGATAAGGAAACAGATGAAGTTTATCTATCAACAGAATCAGAATTTACATCACCAACTACAAATACTAATTTAGAATTAATTGGTTGGGTAGAAACAGCAGATACCAACAAGTCTGTCGAAATTAAGAGAATCCTTGACTCATACAAGCAGTCTAAGGTACAACCTGATCTTGCAAAGCAGGTTGAAGAAAATCAAGACACAGAAGGAGGTGTTACTGTGGCAGAAGATACAACAATTACCGTTGAAGAGACTCCAGCTGAGCAAGTTGCTCTAGTTGAGGAAGTCACAGAAACGGACCTCGCTAAGTCTGCTGATGCGGAAGCACCAGCAACCGAAGAGGCACCACAGGCAGATGCTGAAACAGCACCTGCAGCCGTTGAAGAAGAAGCCGCTGACATTTCCGAAGTCGAAGTTGAAGAAACTGACTTTGCAAAAATGTTTGATGAAATGAAAAGCTTTATCTCAACAGAAATTAGTAAGACTGCAACAGCTGAGGCTGTTTCAGGACTAGCAGCACAGGTTGATCAGAAAATTGCTGAAGTAACCAACAAATATAATGAACTCGCAGAGGTTGTTAACAATATTAAAGCAACTATCTCAGGCGTCGAAAAGAGGGTCGACGGAGTAGAGAAGGATACTGCGATTCGTAAGTCTTCTGATCTGGACGGGTCAGATGTAACAATACAAAAAACAAACAGCAAGTGGGGCGGGCATTTCCTCAGCGTCCGCAACATTTAATTTATAAAAACAACGGAGGTGAAAATAAATAAATGAGCGATATTCTACAAAAAGTAGTTGATACTACAAACGTTGGATCAGGAAATGGTGGTCTTCTAAACACAGACCAGGCTAACCGATTCATCGATTACATGTTCGATGCTACAATTCTTGCCCGTGCAGCTCGTACAGTTCGCATGCGTTCTAACACAGCAGACATTGACAAGGTTGGAGTTGGTACTAGACTAATGACAGTAGCTACTGAAGCAACCCAAACAGGTGCTAATGCAGCAGTTACATTCTCCAAGATTTCTCTTACCACTAAGAAGCTACGTCTTGATTGGGAACTTTCAAGCGAAGCTCTTGAAGATAACATCGAGGGTGCTGATCTTGAGGATCACATTGCTCGCCTAATGGCAACTCAGGCAGGTAACGACATCGAAGATCTTTTGATCAATGGTGTTGGTACAGGTTCTGGTTTGATGTCAGCGTTTAAGGGATTCCGTGCACTTGCACTTGAGTCAGCAAACGTTGTAAACGCAGGCGGTGCAGTAATCTCTAAGGCAGTATTCAACAGCGCAATCAAGGCTATGCCACGTAAGTACAAGCAACGCCGTAACGAACTTAAGTTCTTTACAGGTTCAAACCTAGTGCAGGATTATCTATACAACTTGACAACAATTGGTTCAGGTGGAACTCCAGAAGACATTGCATCTTCAATTCTTCGTGGAAATCCAAACGGACCAGCTGGTGCTCCAGGTGGTGTAATTCCATTCGCATTCGGTATTCCAGTAGTTGAAGTACCTTTGATCGATGAGACAAAGGACGGAGATTACTCAGGTGCTACAGGCGACCACGGAGATATCCATCTTACATTCGCTAACAACCTAGTTGTTGGTGTTAAGCGTGAGATTCAGGTATACCGTGAATTCAAGCCAAAGAAGGATACAATCGAGTACACAATGTTCGTAAGAACAGGATGTGCAATCGAAAATCCTGAAGCTTTTGTTGTGGTTAAGAACGTTAAGGTCTCAGCCTAACAAATTTAACAACTAAATAGTCTAAAGGGGAACTCCTAAAAAGGGTTCCCCTTTAGTCATATGGGTGCTATAATTAGAAGGAAAAGACTGAGAGGAGAATAAATGTCTTTTAATAATTTGAAGCTTGAGGAGCTTCGTAAGGTCGCAGAAACATTTGCGGTAGATCATGAATCAGCCAAGAATAAGGCAGACCTAATCGCCCTACTCGCAGAAGAGGGTGTAAGCTATGAAATGTATAATAGTTTTATTAACGCTGAAAAAGGCGAAGCAGAAGTAGAAGAAAAGAAAACACTTGGATCAAAGCCAAATACCGAACTCAAGGGTGGCCAGGTCCTAGTAAAGATGGAAAGAATGAATCCAAGATACGATGTAAATGCATTTACATTTACAAAAGAAAATCCATTTATTGTAATGTCTGAAAAGGACGCACAGGAGATTTTTGACACACAGGAAGGTTTCAGACTTGCCACTCCCAAGGAGGTACAGGAGTTTTACTCCTAATTAATTAAATGGAGTTATATACAGGTCTTACCCAAGACATTTATCTAGATGTCTATGAAGAGGACGAAC
>JACCDW010149700.1_pt1 | contig 11683 bp, 5 predicted proteins | sample 7449781 | NCBI WGS metagenome assembly JACCDW01 (sample SAMN15323449, study PRJNA562643) | freshwater metagenome | isolation source: river surface water | place: USA:Blue River Watershed | collected 2017-08-18
AAGCTAATGAATCACCCAAAGCAGAAGACTCAAAAGTTATTAAAATTCTTTGACCAGTGAAATCTAAATCATATTCAAATCTATCTTCATCATTCTGAGCAACAATTTTCCACGGAATAAAATATTGTAGACTAGTCTTAGCCCAGGTGTTGTTTTTCAAAGTTAGATTATAAACTACATTTTGAGTACTTGTATCAATAAAACTCACGTTATAATCTTTAAGAGTATCTCTTACCTCTAAGAAAGCACCTTCGTGAAAAAGAACATTGAATTTTGGTTTAATTTTTTTTATTGATTTATTATCACCAATATTTTGATAAAATTCTATAAGTTTTTCTTTAAATACTTTTTCATTATTTGTAGATAACTCTGTTCTTTCTATAATTTTATTTATATTTTCAGCAATATGTGTTTCCTTCACACAGTGAAAAAATAAAATATCATTTTTATCATATGGTATATGAGACTGACTATAATGACCTAATCCCCAATCATTCATATCTAATAAAAACTCTCCGGTCAAGTTAGGATATTGATAAAAAAAGTTAACATCTTTTTCATTTCTAACATTTAAACCTACAGTGATTAAATTAGGAGCCATATCATATTTCCAAAGTAAACAATTCAATAACAACTCATCATGTAAAAATTCTGTCTTTCTAATTCTTTGTATTTCCTCAGAAAAACAAACTTTATTCCACTCTTTAAATAACTCCAGATGTGATGAATTAAAAATCACTAAAAAAGTTATTCCATTTGGATATGGTTGTTTAAAATTGTCTTGTTCAAATCCCATAAATTCAGATACTTGTGGACCAGGAATATAGATACCATTTGCAATTACATAATCCCATCTTTGTTTTTGAATAATTGGACCTTTTGAAATTTGAGGTATATCAAATAGATTGTCGATATTTGGTCTTACTTGAATATCAGAATCCAAAAATACAGCATGTTCAACTCCTCTTTCAATAACGTCTATGAAAACCGGAGCCTTCATAAACTGCATATATTGTTGATCTGAATCACCAGAAACATCAAATCTTATATTTGTTAGATTTCTATATTTTAATTTAGAGTCATAATTAATACTATAATGTAGAATAGGAAAATTAGAATACTTTTCTAAACCATCTAACAATTTAGATGTTATGTCCTCGTATTTATCGTTAGATATTAGTATATAGGCCTTTTCTATTTTATTTGAAACATAATCATCTACTATTTTCAAACCTTTTTCATAAACTCGTATTGTTAGTTTATGTGATAAATCAGTTTCATGAAACGGAGATATCAACATACCAATATTTTTTTCTTCAAATGGAAGAAAATCAACGTCACTGTTGATTAAACACTGATATGAAACTCCAAAAACTACTATTCTTGTAGATAATCTCCTGTCTTCTAAATTTTTAATCTGAAGCTGTCCATCTTTAATAATGTAATTAAACAATCCTTTCTGCATAAATTATACCCATTTTATTTTCAACAATATAATCACCACAATCTTTAGTCCACTTTGATAATTTGAATTTAAAATTATTCTTAGTCAACTTTGTAATTATATCCATAACTTTTTTACCATCATTATTATGAAACTCAATAATGAATCTTTTTATTTTTTTAATATTATCATCACTTATTGTTTCAAAAAAATCATACTCAGCTCCCTCAATATCTACTTTCATGAGGTCTATAAATTCTTCATCAATATACTTCTCAATAAGCGTATTTGGTGTTATAGATGCAACCGTAATTTTACTTCTTTGTATACTATTACCATTAGCATCAATTTCATATAAAGAAGATACGACAGAACCCATACCTGGAGTTATCCAGAAGTCTATAGTTCCATCTTGTTTAGTTATTGCTTTGTCCACAATTTTAATATTTGAATTTCTATCCCACATACGTTGTAATATTTTAACATTATCAACATCAGCTTCGATTAAATAGGTTTTGATATCTTTTTCAATAAAAGAAACACTCGCCATTCCATAACAAGAACCAACATCTACAAAGTTTCTAACCTGATTTATATCAAAATTAAAAACATCATACATACTTAGATCATCAAAATCAGAAAACTCATTAAATTTAACTTCGGTATCTTTTATTAATCTAAACTTTTTAGATAGTGGATGTTTAAAGTCGAAATCTTTAATCAATATGTTTTTAGTTATAATTTTATCATCTAAATAAATTTCAACATAAAATCCATTTTTTACTTTAATAAGATTATCACTGTAAGGTGGAACTATCCAAAAAGTGATGTCTTTTGTTAAATTAAAATCCGTGTTAATATATATACAAATATCGGTGTAGTAGTCAAATATTCTTAAATGAACATTTCTATCTAAAGAAGACTTAATATAGAATTTACTTTCTTCAGGTGTAAACCAAAACTCTACTTGGTTATAATCATAAAATAATTTATCAATTTTATTTACACCATAAAAGGTTTGTTTATCAGGAAAAGCATAAGATTTATTAAGTAAGTTTTTAGTCCTAAAATCATGTTCCCAACAGTTTTCTAAAACATTATTAACAGCAAACATCTCATCAATTGTTTTATAAAATGTAATATTTTCTAATAAGAAACCAACGTTTGAGTAAAATGAGTTAGTACAGATAACATTATCTCCCCATTTACAAGAAACAAATTGACAATTATCAACTCTCCATTTTTTAAATTCACTGACATCTAAAATATCAATATCATATGTCACTTTATAAGTCCAATCTATAGATTGTTCTCTTAAATGATTAAGTGAAATTTCTATAAGATTAGATTCAGCAACTCCGTGAGAGTATTTTCTATCATCAACAATGTTTTTTGATTGATAAAAATAATAATCACACATTTTTTGCAAATCAACATCCAATGGTGAATGACTAGCTAAAACTAAATAATAGTTTTCTCTAGACAAAATTCTTAGATTTTCTTTAAGTAGTTCTAAACCTTCATTTGAATTATGAAAGTAAGTAATAATAAATCCTATTTTAGTATCTTTCCTCATGGTAAACTTTATCTAAAATTGAAAGACCAGCGGCTTGTTTGGTAATTGGTGTTTCAAATATTCCTGTTTTATACATATCTAACTTTTCAGAAAAAAGTAAATCTGTTACGTTCCATTTACTTTCTCTATACATTCTATCAATATTAGAGAAAGATCTTTTTGGAATCAAATAAGCGTGGGCTCCGTAAAATTTATTAACAACCCAATAGTCGGTATTTTGCTCAACTACATGAACTCCGTTATGAAATCCAAAAGAGAACATCAATAAATCCTCTCTTTCATTTAACAAATCACAAGCAAAATTCATTTTACTGACAAATTCATCATAACTAACATCAATAACAGCATCACACTCAAAAATCATTATAAAATCACTACCACTTTCAACACCTTGATAGAAGGCATCTTTGTGAGCTAAATAACAACCATAGTGACCAGGTGTTAATTTACCACCTGGAACCATTGATATTTTATCAGGATACTCACAACTATCACTCGGAGGTAGTTCTGTATATCTCTTATTAATGCAAGTATGATAATTTATACCATATTTTGATAATTTTGAAAGTGAGATTAACGAAGAGACTTCTCTATCAGTGTCTATATCAGTCAGCATATGATATGCTGAAATCTTCCACTCATTTTTTAAATCTTCAATTGAAACTACTTCAGTTTTTATCTTTGATGGTAATATATTATTTAAATTTAAAATATCTTTAATTTTATTTACATTTTCCCCTTTTATCTTGGATAAAAATTTTATATCACTATGATTAAAAATGTCAGAATAATTAGGTAACCACTTCATTAATATTGGCAAATTATAATTTAGTGCTTCACTAATACACAGTGGTTTATTTTCTAAATTTGAAGTGAATAAAAATAAGTCAGCTATCATATAGAATTTATAAACATCGTTTCTTTCACCCCACACTTGACAGTTTGATGGTTTGTTCTCCATTAATGGTTTCCAGTAAGATTCGAAATTACCGGCTTGATTTCCTAAAAAGTGAAACTGAACATCATCACCAAATTCGTTTGCTAACTCAAATATTTCCTTTTGATTTTTACCAGATGTAAACAAACCAACATTTAACACGTGTTTCTTAGACGGATCTATTCCAAGTTCTCGCATAAATTGTCTTCTAAGTTCATCACTTTTTACCGGATATTCGATTAAATCAAAATCAGAATTCTTTGTAAAGTATTGAGATAAATTATATTTAGAGACATAAAGTGTTTTATCAGCAGTTGTTATTTTATCATTCGGATTAAAAAGTGTCCCATGTGTAGTTTCACAAATTTTATAATTTGATTTATATAATTTCTGTAAATATTCTTGAGGAATAAATGTTTCAGGGAACTCTTCGAAATGTATCACATTAGGATTTATGTCATCAACAATCGATAGAAACTCAGACTTATTATTCATAGTAATCAACTTACTGCCTAACAAATTTTCTATTTGATTTCTTTGAACGACGAGATGACCACCTGTAATATTATCCCACTCAATACACCATATATCGAATGTATCAACTAAAACTTCTATTTTTTTTAATAAAAATTGAGGAAGTCCACCAGTAGAAAGATGTGGAGTAACAAAGAGTAATCTCATTTATGTTTTTATTTATTATAAATAAAAATATAAACTTTGTTTATAAATTTTTTAGACAACTGCGCTTCCATCACCTTCTGCTTTTCCAGAAACTTTTATCCATTCTGTCCTAATCCTATCAGTCAAACCAGAAGTATAACCAGCTATAATTATTACTACTTGATTTGTAGCCCAATCCATAGAGTTGTTTGATACACCACTCATGGCACCGGTTGTATTATTCCATAAACCATTTGCTCCTATTCTGTTATAACTACTACCACTATATGCGTAATGGTCATGAGTTTGGTATCCTTTAGATTGTGAACCACCTGTTTCTTGATAATCATAATCTATAACCCAGGTTCCTTGGTCAGTTCCATCAGCCGTTATGATATGTAACTTTCTTTGAATTAAACTATATGTCAAACTTATGTTAGGAACAGTATTATCCATACAATATCCTATAAGATGAGCATTATTCAAAGTAGCAGTAGTATTTACGAACATAGCTAAATACCAAGAATCAGTATTACCTACTTTTGAACAAGCAGCTTCTACAGTTACAATATCACCAGCTTGAAAAAAGTTCAAAGGAACAGTGACACTAGTCATCAAAACATATGTTCCATGAACTGAAGAATATGTTCTACCAGTACCAGGACCGACGTTGGTAAAATATTGATAAGACTCACCAACACCAAAAGAATTTATTACGTTAAATGACATATTTTACTTTCTATTTAAGTATATATATTGTCCTCTATCACCTGTAACACCACCCCTCACAAAAAAATAACTTGGAACAGTCCAATCGATGTTTAGAATAACTAAATTTGTTGTTTGAGCAGAAGTGTTAGTATCGGTATTTGAAATCTGTGTAAGAACAGAGCTTGTTCCAATAGTATAACTTTGGGTAGGTGAAGCTATATGTATATATCGTGTAACTGGCTGTGTTCCAGCGGTTGAACCACCAGACACCCACTGAGCAACATAAACCGCACCGGTTGTACTTGTAGTTGCTGAGTTCCAATAGCAAATTTTTTGACCAGAACTGGCTGAGCTGTTATCACTTATCATAAATGTCATTTCAATTGTGTCACCTGGTCTAAAAAGATTTGGAGGAACATAAGTTGCGATAAGTTCTATGTTTGAACCAGATGCTGTAGTTCCAGGAATTGAGTTTCCCACTACTGGATAAGAGTATGTTGCGAATAAATATGTATTTACTTTTGACATTTAATTAGTTTGAAATTTGTAATGAAATAAAATTTAAATAATCAGTAGTTTGTCTTGTTTGACCAGCTAAAATTATATAACCCTGACTTGACCAATTAACTGGTGAGTAAATAAAACCCCTACCAGTAGCACCATGTCCGTTTGCAGAAGGTGTCAAGTCATTTAAAGCGTTGATAGTGTTATTCATTATGATAGTTCCATTTCCAGATCCAGTGACTCCAGAAATAGCTAGTCTTCTTTGGAATAAGAAAGTTATACCTAAAGCATTATTAGAATTGTAGATTCCCAGACTTGTCGGGGTAGTCAAATCATCAGTTTCGTTCCAGTATAAATGTAAACTACAAGTTCCGTTTGTTCCGGTCTTTGTAACCATACCAGTGACTGTTAAGACTTCACTAGCTGTAAAAACATTATCGACTCTTACACTTCCTAGTTTTACATAAGTTGATGAACTCGTAGTAGCACCAGCAGTTGAAGCAGTTCCTATCCACTTTTTAACTTTTAATCTATCTGGAAACTTTTGACCATTTATTCTATTTGGCATTTAAGTCAATTTATTTTTTAAATTTCAATCCAAGTATTATCAGGACACCAGTATATAGTATTTGACGATAGCGCGTATCCAACAATTCTGATTATATCTAATGTTCCGGTTGGTGCTGATTGTGTAATACCTCCGGCTATAGTAGATAGATACAATGCACCACCAACAGTCCAGGACCAAGACGTATTCTCTACATAACCTCTTAATAACATACCAGAAGAAACTTGACCACCTAAAGCTATAGATATTAATCCAGTCGAACTAGCAGCAGCATCTGCGTCAGTTGCTGCCCAGGTTGAAGTCGATGTAAAGTAATATGTGCTAAACGTAGCAATTGAAGTAGCAGCTGTCCCAAAATATACACTATCACCGTAACCACCATTAGCAGTCAAATCAGTTAACGGATTATGTGAAAATATATACTTACCAAGAAAACTTGATGTTCCCATAACCAATATACCATTGTTCTTAACACTGAGCAATTGACCATCGAATGTTAGATTAGACTCAACAGTTCCATTTGGTGCTGTTCCATTTAGTGTAATCACACCATTATCAGCAGTTCCGGTAAGAGATAGTAGACCAGACGATCCACTAGTTCCGGATGAACCAGATGTTCCTCTAGTTCCTGATGTTCCAGATGTTCCACTTGAACCAGATGTACCGCTTGAACCGGATGAACCAGATGTGCCACTAGTTCCGGATGAACCAGATGTGCCACTAGTTCCGGATGAACCAGATGTGCCACTAGTTCCGGATGAACCAGATGTGCCACTAGTTCCCGACGATCCACTAGACCCACCAGCTCCTCCACTTAGTAGATTTGTCCCAGCACCACCAGCACACGCCGTTAAATCAATATATGCACCTCGTGCGGAACCACCCTGTTCAAAAAATCTAAGTTTATTTTGATATGAATCTATTGTAATACCACCACTCAAAGTATTATTGGTTACAGATTTATTTAAGAATAATTCCCCACCTTCATCCCCTGATTGGTATAACAAACTTAATTTAGCACCATCAAATGTTAATAATGATTCTGCGACAATTCCACCAGAACCATCTGAAGTTAATACTTGATCATTAGAACCAGAGACAAATGCGGATGTTCCACTTGTTCCTCTTGTTCCGGATGATCCACTAGAACCAGATGAACCACTAGAACCAGATGTTCCACTAGAACCAGATGTTCCACTACTACCAGAAGAACCAGATGTTCCACTACTACCAGAAGAACCGGATGTTCCACTACTACCAGATGTTCCACTAGTTCCGGATGTACCTCTTGTTCCTGAAGTTCCTGAAGTCCCTGAAGTTCCATTAAGACCATTAAATGACCAAGATAAAGTATACGGTCTATTTATGTATGTTCCGTTTCCGACAATATTACTGACTGTGAATGTATAAACACTTCCAGAAACTGTTATATTTGACACCGAATAAATTGCGATATCACTGTTATTTCCAACTTTTGTAATTTGCAAATAGACAGTATTACCAGAAGCCTGAACAGTATCAATAGCAGAAAGCCAACTTGTATAACTGACACTATTTATGTCTGATGTATTTACCTCGACCGAAGTAACAGATGATGCTGTAGTGACGTCCGTACTGAATTGACCACTTGTAGGAGATCCACCAGCAGTATGAGTCCATCTTCCACTATTAGAACCATCATTTCCATCATTTCCATTAGCTCCAGACACACCATTATACACCCAAGAAAATACATAACCGTTTTGTGATGTTAAAGTCCCGGCCCCATTGATTAATGAAACATATAAGTCGAAATAAGTAGTGTTATTAACAAAAGAAGTTAGTTGATATACTCCAATTACAGAGGAACTATCAACTTCAACAATTTCTAAATAAATAGACAAACCACCACTAAACAAAGAACCTAAAGTAGTGAGCCAGCTAGTAAAATCTACAGAATCTATATTGTTTTGATGTATACTTATATTAGCTATTGATGATAAGGATGTCCCGTCAGTTTGAAAATATGTTGATCCAGGATCTCCAAAACCAGTTGTTGATCCATTAAATTTCCATCTAACTGCATTTCCACCATCTCTTGCAATACCAGATGAACCAGAGGTACCCATAGAACCGGATGTTCCACTCGATCCAGATGATCCACTAGAACCAGATGTACCACTTGATCCACTAGAACCAGATGTACCACTTGATCCACTAGAACCAGATGATCCGGAAGTTCCTCTTGTGCCACTAGAACCAGATGATCCGGAAGTTCCACTTGTTCCACTAGAACCAGATGATCCAGACGTACCACTTGTTCCACTTGAACCAGATGATCCACTAGAACCTGATGTTCCAGATGTACCACTTGATCCACTAGAACCAGATGAACCGGAAGTTCCAGAAGAACCGGAAGTTCCTCTTGTGCCTGAAGTTCCAGAGGTCCCACTTGATCCACTAGAACCGGACGATCCAGAGGTCCCTGACGTGCCAGATGATCCACTAGAACCACTTGTTCCTGAAGTTCCAGGAACCGATGCTGTCCAGAAAGCTAACCCTGTAGCATCTGACATTAATATGTAGTTTGCTTGAGCACCTAATGTTAATTTTATTTGAGAGGCTGTTAAACCATTAACTCTTAAATTTGAATAAGAACTTATAGTTATGTCACCCTGTGTAACTGCGGAATTATTAGTTGAGACAGCAGCGAACTCATCAGCAGATTCATCCCAGATGAATGCTTGAGTTGCACCACTTCCTCTATTTACCATAAATCCGGAATCCAAAGTAGGTGTTCCAGATTGTGTTGATGCAAGTAAAATTAACGGATCTTGAACTGTTAAATTAGTTGTATTAACAGTTGTTGATGTTCCTGAAATCGTAAGATTTCCAGAAACGGTGACATTTCCCGTAACCGCTAATGTGGATCCATCAAATGTTAAGTTAGACTCAACTGTAGCGTTAGGAGCTGAGCCATTTAAAGTTATTACACCGTTATCAGTTGTTCCAGTTAATGATAAAAGTCCAGATGATCCAGAGGAACCTGAAGAACCACTAGTTCCGGATGAACCAGATGTTCCTCTAGTTCCTGATGTTCCAGATGTTCCACTTGAACCAGATGTACCGCTTGAACCGGATGAACCACTTGATCCAGATGTTCCAGAGGATCCGGATGAACCACTTGATCCGGATGTTCCTGAAGTTCCAGAGGAACCCGAAGAACCACTTGATCCGGAAGAACCACTTGATCCTGAAGTTCCAGTTGAACCACTAGAACCGGACGAACCACTTGTTCCACTTGAACCTGATGAACCATTGACACCATCAATACCACTTAATCCAGAAGACCCGGAAGAACCGGAAGATCCACTAGTTCCAGATGATCCAGAAGACCCGGAAGATCCACTAGTTCCAGATGTTCCTCTAGAACCAGAAGTTCCACTAGATCCTGCAGAACCTGAACTACCTGATGATCCGCTCGTTCCAGACGAACCAGATGTTCCAGAAGTTCCACTAGAACCAGATGTTCCTGAAGAGCCACTAGAACCGGAAGAACCACTTGATCCGCTAGTTCCGGACGAACCAGATGTTCCTGAAGAACCACTAGAACCGGAAGAACCACTTGATCCGCTCGTTCCAGACGAACCAGATGTTCCAGAAGTTCCACTAGAACCAGATGTTCCTGAAGAGCCACTAGAACCGGAAGAACCACTTGATCCGCTAGTTCCGGACGAGCCAGATGTTCCTGAAGAACCACTAGAACCGGAAGAACCACTTGATCCAGATGTTCCTGATGAACCAGAAGATCCACTTGTTCCTGAAGTTCCCGGAACAGATGCTGTCCAGAATGCAAATCCAGTTGCATCTGACATTAATATATAATTAGATTGAGCACCAGTAGTCAGTCTAAATTGAGAAACAGTTAATCCACCAACTCTTAAATTTGAATATCCTGATATGGTCACATTACCAACTACTGTATGATCATCGTTTGTTGAAACCATTGCAAACGTATCATCTGATTCATCCCAGATGAAGGCTTGTGTTAAACCAGTTCCTCGGTTAAACATAATACCTTCATCTAATGAAGGGGCACCTGATTGACTTGATCCTAATTCAATTATAGGGTCAGTAACCGTCAATGAGTTTGTATTAATTGTAGATGCTGAACCAAACATAGAGAATGAACCACTTAATACAAGATTACCAATTATATTAAGAGTTGATCCATCAAAAGTCAAATTCGATTCTACTGTCGCATTTGGAGCTGAACCATTTAAAGTAATTACACCATTATTAGTTGTTCCTGTTAATGATAATAGACCACTCGAACCGGAAGATCCAGATGATCCACTAGTTCCAGACGAACCAGATGATCCACTAGTTCCAGAAGAACCAGATGATCCACTAGTCCCAGACGAACCAGATGATCCACTAGTTCCAGACGAACCAGATGATCCACTAGTTCCAGACGAACCAGAAGACCCAGACGAACCAGAAGACCCAGACGAACCAGAAGACCCAGACGAACCAGATGATCCAGATGTGCCACTTGATCCAGATGTACCAGAAGAACCTGAAGAACCACTTGATCCAGATGTACCAGAAGAACCTGATGTGCCACTTGTTCCGGAAGGGCCCGAGACGTTAAAACTAACAAAACATAGATCGTTATTAGTAAAGTTAGCATCCGATATAACATTAAGTATAGTTATTGTCCACCAACCAGTATTATCACTTGTTGCGCTAAATTCATATGTCTGAAACCATGTTAAATCACTTTGTTTTGTTATTTTAATAAAACCTCTTCTAGAAACCGATCCATAATTTGATAAAGAACTGAAGAAGCCTTGTAGATTATTATTACCACCTTTATCAAATTGGTCAATGTATAATAATGTCGCATTACCCATAGTTAGATTATTCAATCTAAAATATCCTAATCCCGGGTCTGATGCAGTTGTAGAAGTGCTATAATAATACTCAAAACTTGCAGAATCTATTCCATTTGCTCCGGATGTTCCAGAAGATCCAGATGTCCCACTAGACCCACTTGAACCAGAAGTCCCACGAGTCCCTGATGTTCCACTTGTACCGGATGAACCACTACTACCTGAAGTTCCACTAGACCCGGAAGTTCCACTAGATCCGGAAGATCCACTTGTTCCTGAAGTTCCACTAGATCCCGAGGTAGCAGATGTTCCACTTGTTCCGGATGAACCACTTGATCCACTAGAACCCGAAGAACCACTTGTTCCTGAAGTTCCAGGAACCGATGCTGTCCAGAAAGCTAGACCAGTC
>JACCDW011988759.1_pt1 | contig 11683 bp, 17 predicted proteins | sample 7449781 | NCBI WGS metagenome assembly JACCDW01 (sample SAMN15323449, study PRJNA562643) | freshwater metagenome | isolation source: river surface water | place: USA:Blue River Watershed | collected 2017-08-18
AAAAAGCTTATATCTATTATTTAGTATTTCTAAACTCTCTTTGGACTGTAAAAAATGAAGATTAGGAACCAAGGGATAAGGCTCGACCCAATCCCAAAAATCCTTATCAGGGAATTTTTTCAAAAGCCTTGAGGCGGCTTTCATGTCCCTAGACCAGTCTATATGTCCTTCTTTTACAAATTTTACAACAATGTCTTTACAATTTGCCATTTTAAGAGTTTAAATCAGAAGCAACCATATCCTTTACTAATTGATGAAAAGACCATTTTGGAGTCCATCCTAGCTCTTGTCTAGCTTTATTTGAATTTCCAAACAAAAGCTCGACTTCTGCGGGGCGGAAGAACTTTGGATCAATTTTAACCAGTACAGACGAGTTGACTTCGTTCCTGATGGCGTATTCAGTCGAAATAGAATATTCTTCATTGGTGCCTTGTCCGTGCCAGAAACCTTCTATTCCTACTTCTTTAAAAGCAAGCTCAACGAACTCTCTAATTGTATGAGTTTCATTACTAGAGAGGACATACTCATTTGGTTTTTCTTGGTTGAGCATCTTCCATACGCCATCTACAAAGTCAAGAGCGTGACTCCAATCTCTTTTTGCATCAACATTACCAAGATGAATTGGTTCAAAACATTCTCCTTTTTTAATTGATTTAATAATTCTTGCTACGCCCTTAGTAATCTTTCGGGTAACGAACTCTTCTCCTCTTCTAGGAGACTCATGATTAAATAGATATCCTTGAACCGCAAAAAGATTATAAGATTCACGATATACTTTAACGATATGTCTTGCTGCACATTTTGCTGCTCCATAAGGAGATCTTGGAGAAAAGGGATGATTTTCATCTTGAGGGCTATATTTTACATTTCCAAATTCTTCAGAACTGCCAGCATTATAAAATCTACAATGAGGTGAATACTGACGCACAGATTCAAGGCATCTTATTACGCCTACGGCTCCAACGTCAAATGTTTGTTCAGGAATTTGCCAGCTTGACCCAACAAAAGATTGAGCAGCAAAATTAATAAAATAATCAGGTTTAACTTCTCTTACGACATTATCAATAGATTGGGAATCAGAAAGATCAAGAGTCGCTAAATTGAATCTTTTGTTATTGAGATGCTGTTGAAAATTAGAATAATTTGGTTTAGAAAGTCTCCTAACGGCTCCAAAAATATTAAGGTTAGTATTCTCAATAAGATGGTCTACCATGTAAGACCCATCTTGTCCTGAGATTCCGGTAATAATTACATTTTTCATGTTTTTTGTTCTGTTAGATTAGTGAGAAAAAATCTTTTTTGCAAGATTACTTTCGCTTGATGCCTTTCCATGTTTGCATTATCGACTTCTTTTGCTGTGATATTACCATATCTAGCAAGTTCAACAGCGTCAAAAGTTTTTCTATTAACGAACAACATATTTTCATATTCTTGTGAGTTAATAATTTGATCAAATAAGTCGTTTGGCATTTGCGCCCTTAAGTAATTATAGCAATTTTGCCAAGCTTGTTTAGCTTGTTCTGATCGACCGTTTTTTATTTGTAGTATGCTTAAATAATCAAAAGCATAAGCTTCATCTACGCAAAGATTAATCATTTAATCTAAATGTATTATAGGTTGCGGGATATTATTTTTTACAAAAAAGTTTCTATCGATTTCTAATTCATTTTTTGCATCATTCCATTTATATGAACAATGCCCAAAGTGCCTGTTCTGATATTCTACTTTTAGTTTGCCATTGGAATGAAGCCAAGTCATATGGCGAACGTGGGCAAAATGTTTTGGTATTTTTTGATTAACTAGGTACTTATAGTTTAATTCATCACGACCATTAGAATAAATAAGATCATTATCCCAGTAAAACTTAACAATCTTTAATCCTCTTGAATTAAAGAAAATTCTTGGTGGGCAGAAATCATCAACCCATTGCTTTCCGTCTAGGATGTAGTTTTTAAAATTAATTCCGTACCATTGATTGAACTTATCGTTTTTAATATAAGAAATAATCGACTTAATATCATTCAAAGAATAATACTCATCACTTAGATCTAGCAACCAAACGCAGTCAACATTGTCAGATAATAGAGGAAATAAAGCTAAGTTTCTTGCATCAGATTCAAGCAGAGCTTCTGAAGAGGTATTGAAATGCTGTATCGTGCCATTGCTTTTTAAATTGTTAAAATATTCAATTGTTTTTGAATTGTCTATGTTAACGTTTAAGTCTTTATATTCCTTAAACATACAAGACACAAAAGAAAAGACAATATTAAACTCTTTCGATGCCTCAAACCAAGGTTTTAGCCTCTGTTCCAAATCGTTAACACAGTCATATCCACAACCTAGAATTCCTATTTTCATAGTAGATTTAATATATTATTAGCTATAGAGTTTTTGTTAAATATTTTAGAGTACTTTTTTCCAAATGCTAATGCTATTTTAAGGTATAAATCATACTCTTGATTAATTATTGAGATTTTTTCTGCTATTTTATTATGATCTGGATCACATAAAAATTCTTCTGGAATAAATTCCTCTGCTGTAGTCATGTCTCGGCATACGATTGGAATGCAGCCGCAAACTAATGCCTCTATCATCGGGAGGCACAATCCTTCGTTATAAGAAGTGGCTAGATAAAATTTTGTGGTGTTATAAAACTTTTCTAGCACTTCGTCTGAGACTATGCCGTGTCCATTTATTTTGTCGTTTTGAACATTAATAGTATCTGATCCAAATATATTTATTTTTTGATTGAATAAGCTTACAGAGTTTAATGTCAAATAAAATCTTTTATTTGGGTCCGCCAGTCTTCCAACAGACATAAAAGCGTGTTCTTTTTTTAAATTAAAAAAGCTTACATCTTTTATTGGGTTATAAATTACATAAGAGTTTAGCCCTAAGTATTTTTTTAAAGCTAAAGCGGTAGTTTTACTTATTGATGTTATTATGTCTGCTTTTTGAAGTTTTGGTTTTAGTTCATTAAGTATTTTGTTTATTTCATTAAGATGAAAAGGGATATCTAAAACATTTAAAATAAGTATTCCGCCATAAACTTCTTTTGCTTGTATTGCTTTGTCGTACCCAGAAGGGTCATTAGAATAGATTATATCGGTCTTGCCTTCGCAGCATTCATGACCTAAAAATTGCCAACCTTCTCTTATCCTAGGAAGTTGACCAAGAAAATGTTCGGCACCAAAGCTTGCAATTTTCATTTACTGTATGGTACTGCAAAAAATAACCCCTTTGTAATTCTGTCTGTAAAAAGCCATTTCGTGACTATGACCTTCCCATTTATAAAGAGTACAATTTGAAAAAATATTTCTAGCTATAGACCCTTTTGTATGAAAGTCATCGCATAGGACTTTTTGAGAATTAAGATTAATTTTGGAAAGCTGAGTTACCATGTCTTTTGGATCATCTCCTCCATCTAAATAAATAAGATCATACGAATCATCTATTAAAGCTGTACCATCAGCTAAAAGAAACTTTACATCAACATCTGATGTTAGGTTTTCAAAAAGTTTTTTGCAATTGCTCAATGAAGATTCGCTTATGTCGCAAATAGTCAAAGATCCTCCATTCTTTTTTATATAAGAATAATAATGCAGAGAACTCCAGCCGTCAGCCATTCTAGAATAATTGTCTAAATTTCTTGTGGCTCCAATTTCAAGAATGCGAATAGACTTTCCAGAAAAAGAGTTTAATGCGTCTTGAAATATTAAATCTCTATTTCCCTTTGAGTTTAAAAAATGATTAAGATATTGATTCATATTTATTTAATTTTTTTAATAAAAACGCAACTGTTGCCGTCTCCTCCATTTTTTCTGCTTCCGTTTGTTTCGTTTACAAATTGCCAGTTTTCAAGTTTGTTTTCAAATAGTCCAAGGTCTATTATAGCTTTTCTAACATTGATATATTCATTACAGTGACCTTGCCAGTCTGTTCCTTGCTCTGGTTCTCCTGCATCATGAAAAAAGACAATTCCGCCTTTTTTAATTTTGGATTGCACGGCTTTAAAATCTGCTGTTACGCACGCTGCGCCATGACATCCATCAATAAAGCACACATCAATAGATTCATCTTTTAGTTCAGAAATCCACTTTCTTGGATCACTTTGAAGCCACAAAGAAGCTTTAGCAAAAGTATCAAATCTAGCTAAATTCTGAATTCCATTAATATATAGACAAAGAGGATGATTAAAGTTTGCAATTTGATTCCAATCTAAGCTCCAGCCATTTGGCAAATCCAAACCATGAATTTCCCAGTTATTGTGTTTAATATTTTCAGAAACAATTTCATAAATTGATTTCATAGAAACTGTGCCAGCAGCACCAATTTCTAAATATTTAAAATCACTTTCATTGGTTTCTAAATATTTCTTAAATGATTCTTCGATAGAAGTTTCATTTCCATCCATTCTTATTCCAAATTTTTTCATATTATTTAGGTAGGCAAACTACAAATCCAGTATCTAGATCAAACTTATAAATATCAAACTTTTGAGCTAAGAGTTCATTTACTTTATTATCGTATTTAGCAAGATGTCCAAGACCTATATCGTCTAATGACTTGGCTTCGTAATTTCTTTTTTCATAAATACGCAAATCATCAATTATTAAAATATCCTTATTAGACTTCCTGTGCTTTAAAATAATTTCTATTTCTTGTTCTAGGGGAAGTCTTACCGATATATCTTTTTCATGCTCGTAAGAGTATCCGCTTGTCTCTCCGGGGAAATGAGCATCTAACCAAAAAATGCATGAATTGTGGTTACTTATAATAGGAAGCGTTTTATCCAAAACTTCTGCACTATTGCCCTCAAATAAAAAAACTTGGTTTGTTTTTTGTAAAGCTTCGGCGTATTGGCTTTTGAATCTTAGAATTGCATTTTTATCAATATCAGTAGAAATAAGAGTTTGAAATCCAAATATCGAAGCATATAATAATCCTGATCCAGATCCTAATCCGGTTTCAAAAAACGCTGTTGCATTTACTTTTGACTTAAAATATCCTACATTAAATGTTTTTAGATTTCCCATATTAAAAATTCTTTATTGATTCTTCTATTTGTTCTATTGTTATTTGATTTACATTGGGTTCACTTAAATAAATTGCATTTGGATTTATTGGTTGAATATTTTTTACATAATCTTTTGTGTAATATTCATACGAATAAAGACCAAGACTTGGATGAGAGTAAGCGGACAAAATCCAAGTCATCCCTGTGTCTGTGCCAATATAAAATTTACAAGAAAGAGCGGTTTTAATCGAAGAGAAAAAGGAACCGTTTTCTTTTATTACCCCATCAAGAACAGGTTCATTTGACCCACCTAATTGTATTACATTATAGCCTTTAGATTTAATTAAATTAACAATTTTTTGAGCGTTTTCAATAGATAGCATTTTCTTATTATTGGGACTATAGAAACCCGCAAAAGGAGAAAAGGCCACAAAGTTTAAATTTTTATCAGTATCGAACCATTTTGTTAAGACACATTGCTCGCCATTTGGAAATCTATTACCACTGTATCCGTTCATGAATGCCGCTTCTTCTGTTTGATGAGAGTTTAAAAACCATGCGTTATTAGTATGCGGCGGCATGGGATGGTATAAAGTGGTGTTTTTATAATTTTTTATTAACAGTAAATCTTTTTCGTTAGGCCAGCCATCGTATTGATCCCAAACGATTAAAGAATCGATAAATGGATTGTTTAAAAATATAGGAGAGATTTCAGTATATTTTTTATTAATAGACATTACCAGAAAAGATTCTGGGTTCAATTCCTTTATTTTTTTAAAGGCAACTGTATTTATACATAGGTCTCCAAATTGACCTTGGTTTCCTAAGATTATTCTATTCATTTATTAAATACAAAACAGTTTTCTTCAAAAGAACTATTAAGACCGAATTCTCTTGATACATCGTGTATTGCTCTAACTGCTTCGCTGTTGGCATTGAAAAGAACGATAGAGCCGCCAGTCTTTATTTTTTTGAACCAATCTATTAAATCATTTCTTGTATGCTGATAGTTTTCAGAGCATCTGATAAATACATAGAAGACGGAATTATCTAAAAATTCATGAGCGGCTTGTCATGAAGTAAACTGCGCCCTGCTTGTAAGAAGCTTATTATGAGGAAAGTTTTCTAAATAAAAATCAAAAGCATCTAAAAGTTTATGATTGCCGCCAACTCTATCTAACCATTTATTAGTATCTTCACCCCAAGGGGTTTTTTCTCTTATCGGTTCTCCATCAACAGGGTGAGGAACGCAATTAAACAAATCAAAACAGTAGAACTTGCATTTTTTTTGATTTAAATACATTAGCTCTAAAGCGTAACAAGATGTCTTTCCAAAAAAAGAACAGTTAACTTCGCAAAGGATGTCATTATCGCTTGACCCTAAGACAGCCTGTTTGTGAAATTTAAAAGGCACATCTATAAAAGAAGGAATGATTTCGTGATACATATTATTTATTAATAGGTTGACCTATGTTTTTGTACGCATATTCTTTTAAAATAAAAGCAAAAAATGAAACAGAGTTTAACACATCATCAATGTTTTTATCTTTTTCTTCAACCATTACTTTAACGTACTTAGCTATATTGTTAACGATCTTTTCTTTTTTATGAAAAATTCTCCATAAAATATCGGAAAGCTCTTTACAACTAGAGTCTTTTATAAAAGATCTAATAATTGTAATAGTTATCATTTTGCTAACTTGTTCGTGATAAAATTCTATTGGCTTATTGTCTTTCATAAATAAAATCAGAATCTTGTACAGCTACTCTAGTGTATCCATTTAATGCTGCCCATTGTTCTATTTCAAGCAAGTAAGGATTAATATATGTTGCTAGATCGTTATAGATTTCTACAGTTATTTGTCTTGGTCTGCTAACGAGATGTTTTAAAGTAAACCACTCTGCGCCTTCTGTATCTAATCTTAAGTAGTCTATTGAACCATCGTCAAAATTAGATATCTTCCTTACGTTTACTTTTATTTTGTTTTTATTTCGCTCTGGAGTATCGTTTTGAATTATGGGAGATTGGATGCCATCAAGAGAAGACGATGTTTCGTCATCATAAAAAAATGATTCTCCATCAAAATCTCCAATTGCATAATTAAATATTTTAACGTTTGGTCTTCCATTACACTCTTTAACTATATCTGCATAGTATTTTGGATGGGGTTCAAACATTAAAACTTCTAAGTCTGGCCTGTCCCAAACTAATTTTCCAAAAGCCATGCTTAGAGGCCCAACTCCAATTTCTGCTAGTACTGTTTTGCCGTTTTTCATATTAGCTATAGCAAGGCAAATTAAAAATCTGCATATTTTTCTTAGCAAAAAGAATGTCTACCTGAATCAGAACATTGCTTGAATTATAATGAAAATCAGTTATATCAAGAATCCTATAGTCTAAAGACATCATATAATTAATAATATCGTTTACAAAAGGCGCATTTTTATTATATTCTTGTACTTGAGTTTCTATTTGAACTAGCGGAGCATTAGCAATAACATTTTTCCCTCCTTCAATAATTGCTTTTTCAGAACCTTGAGTGTCCATTTTTACAAAGTCAAATTTACTTTGGATTATGTCATCAAGTCGCTTCATTTGACGCTTCACTGTGTCAAATGGAAATACAGATTGCTCTTTATAGATAGAGTTCCCTTCTCCGCATCCAGTTAGGCACACGTTGAAATCCACTTCTTTATTCTCGTCCCCAAGAACCTCTATATAGTAATTGGTAAATCCATTTTCTTTTATCTTAGCTTCGCAAAATTTGTTTGCTTCAAATAATGTTATTTCTGAATCGGGCCAAATATTTTTCGCCATTAATGCCCATTCTCCTTGATAAGCTCCAATATCTAGTATTCTTTTAGGATTAAAGCCTATTTGTTTTAACGCAGAAAATCTTGCGTATTGGTTTTTTGATTGTATATTCATTTTATTAAATAGTAATCTGCTCTCTTTGGTTCGTTTTTCCAAGCGTAATCTAAATACAAATGCTTTTTATGATCATAATGCCAGTCAGATGGAGGAACCAAAACTTTTACGTTTCCACCGACAGAAAGCATTAAATGATAATCTCCTGTGTCTGAGCCAATGTACTTTTTTATTTTATAGAAACAAGCGGCTAGTTTTCTTATTGGTAAATCTAAAACAGGGATTTCATTGCTTATTTTTTCATAATTAGAAGATAGACAAAAATTTAAAACTGTATATCCAGAGCTTTCGCACTGAGAGATTATTTGTTTAGATATGTTTACTGAGATCTGTCTATACTTGGCTAAAGGATGTCCCGTGTCTGGTTTACCAACCGTTCTATTGAAACATATTGGATTTTTATACTTAGACAAAAACTCAGTAGCCCATTCTTCTTCTTCTTTCGTTATCTTTATTTTGGGAATTGGGCTTTGATCAAATGCTTTGTAATAATTTAAGATTCTTTGTGAAAAACAGACTTCTTCATCTGTCTGATTAACAGGAGGAACGGGATGATTTACAAATTCAATATTTGCAAGACCATCGTAAACTTTTGACAGTTCTCTTGATCTTTCGTTTTCAAATATTTGTACAGTACACTGAGTGTGATTAAGTAAAGGGGTTAAACTTAGATAATCACCTAACGAACCTGCGTTATTTGAGATAGTCAGCATGATCTTGTAAAAACTTATTATATTCTGGAGTCCCAATATGGTACGAAAAATATAAATCAGGATTAAATCCTAAGAATTTAAATTTTGAAGCACTGAAGTTTTCCATCGCCAATCTAAAAGCCATTTCGCACTGTATATTTTTAAAATATTCCCAATTCCTATTTATTAAATTAGAAGCACACAGTAGGTCTCTAGATCTAGAAACATTTGGTTGAAAATCAAAAGTATTTGAAAAGCAGATTTCCTGATCTATTTTATAAAAATGCTCGTTCTCTTTTAGACCTTCTCTTATGTATCTTATATTTAAGACTTCTTGATTTTGCTCAAGAATGCGAATTGATTTAAAAAGAGAATCAAAAACATCTTTGCCTTCTATTGGCGAATCGTCTTCAAACCAAAGAGTGTATGGAGAAGATTGAATTTGTTTAGTGTTAACGCTCTTGTTTATATCTTTAAGATATTCGTTCTGATGAGACATTCCTCTTTCCCAGTCGCCATGAGTAACTATTGTCTCAATATTCTTTGAATTAAAAAAAGATACCATCTCTGGTAATCTTTCTCTTTCTACTTCATTCCCTCTAACCTTTATATGAGCAATGCGATTGGAAAATACATTTAAGCTTCCAAGCTTTTTTTCCATGAAATTAATAGAGGTCTTGTAAACATCTTGAAATCCAAAGTGACCTCTAGTAGTAGTAAAAATTAATAAATTTAATGGGAGCTGATTCATATATTAAAAATAATTTTTCAAAACAAACATTCCTATTCCTCCATGATAAAGCGGTTCATCCTTTTTATTACTGGGCAATTCGCAGTAGAAAAAGACTTCAAATTTAAAATCGTTTATTGCAAATAAAGAACAAGCCTTTGGAAGACTGACTTCGCAATAAAAATCATCAACAAGATAAATAAAATACTCATCAAGAAAAGGTTTTGCTATGCTTAAATTCTCGTATTGACTTTTCTTAGTGTGAACACCGTCATAAAAAAAGACATTTATTTTATCTTTTATTTCAAGATTAGAACTAAAAAAATCTTTTTCTTGGAAATCTATATTTCTTTGATTTAAAGAACTGATGTTGTTTATTAATTTATTTTTTATCGTTTCTTGACTATTTTTATGTCCGCTATTTACTGAAGAATGGAATTCGCTAAAATTATCTACTCCTATAAAATGACCTTTATTTTTAAACGCGGCAGAGCATAAGGTTGATCCCATCCAGCTTCCTACTTCTAAATATCTACAATTATCAAAAGAGCAAAGATTATTCATTAAGTGTCTAACTTTGGGACTGCTCATCCCTTCTATATTTAAAATATCATTGCTGACTTTTGAAATATTCCTGTCTGAATTATAAACAGATTCTATACACTGATTTATTAAAAAATTTTTCATATCTTTAAACCATGCTCTTTTATTTCTATCTTTGAAAAATCAGTTTTTGTATTTATTTCTTTCCCTGCGCGATTAGACCAAACAGGTTGCCAGAATTCATTTTGTCTTTCTCTCTGTTTTTTATCTACGGCCCAATAATGGAAAACATAAGGAGTTTCTCCTTCTCTAAGCTTTTCTATTGAATTATTGAACATAAGGGTTTGTACAAGGTTTCCGTTTGCGTCGATTAATTCACAGGTGTCGCTTTTGTCTGTATCTATCTTTCCGTCTTGTTTCTTGGCAAAGTTAACAACACCACGATATAAACCATCTTTGTGCATATACCACTTATAGCCAATATCTTTGTAATGATAAATGTCACCGCATAAATTAATACTTGGAATTAGAAATGCAGAAGCTTGGTTTTGTGAAAGTAGGTATTCGGCGGCTCTTCTCCATAGATCTTTCTGATACAATGGAAATCTTTCATCAATATCGCAGGAAATTTTTATATCTCCAATGGTGTGCTGAAGAGCGAAATTCTTTATCTTTCCATCAAATGCTAAATCATCATAATCAAAATTACATTGACAAAGAGTAATGTTTGAAATACCTCTATCAACTATGAACTGATTAACTATTTCAAATGTATTATCTTCTGATTTATTAATAGCTAGGACTACCTCGTCCATAAACTGAGAATAGTTTAGAAGCGAGTTCTGCCAATCGAATCCCATCTTGATGAGATTAAAGGCGGAAGTATATGAAGAAAATTTCATGTCACGATTAAAAATTTGTTTTCCTGTATGCTTTTGAGAGGCTCGTTTAGGACTTTCTTTCTATAAAAATCTTTAAGAATAACCTCTGAATTAATAAATGACTTAAACTTAAAATCATTTGCTCCAGAATTTTTTGAATAGTTTAGAAATGACTCTGCTGTAAACTCTAAACCGATAGAATGACAATACATTCTAAACTCTACTCTTCTAGCTTCAGCTTTCTGAAAACCTTCTCTATCATTTTCTCGGCCTAATAGGAGATGATTACTCCTTCCGTAGACGTAGTAATATTTAAAAAAATGATCGATATAGTAAGACTCGTCTCTTTCTGGGTCATCCTCGCCATCTTTTAATCTCCAAGTATGCTCTTTCTTATTTTCGTCGAAGAATTGACTTAAGTCTACTGCTTGATTTCTGGCTCCAACTAATCCCCAATGAGGAGAGCCATGAAAGAACATATCGTCATAGTATTCAAAAGCGAAGCCTTTGCCATAATTATATATTGATCTAATTCCTGAATTCTTAGCTTTGGAAATGAGATTCTTGATATCGGCAATCCATTCAGTATTGAATCTCTCTCTAGAATCTCTAAGAACGAACCAGTCGCCAATTTTCATTGGTCCTTGGCGCAAAAATTCATTCATCTGAAAGTCGTGGTCATTAGTCCACTTGCGATAAATGACTTGGCCGCAACCTTTTCTCTCTTCTAGAAGTTCTTTTGTGCCATCTGTAGATCCACCATCAACATAAATTAAACCATCAAAAGCTTGATAGCAATTTTTAGTTAGGTCGTCTATGTTTTTAAGTTGATTTTGCGTTATACCGCAAAGGTAGACCTTCATCCATTCATTATATCAGAAGAGAATGGTT
>JACCDW010358846.1_pt1 | contig 11682 bp, 10 predicted proteins | sample 7449781 | NCBI WGS metagenome assembly JACCDW01 (sample SAMN15323449, study PRJNA562643) | freshwater metagenome | isolation source: river surface water | place: USA:Blue River Watershed | collected 2017-08-18
CTCCTTGGCGAGACGTTCGATATCCATCTCTTGGGAGTTGTACTTCAAATCACGAGCGACTTTTGTCTGCTTTGCTTTTGCACGGCCGCGACCCATGGGCGAGACCTCCTCATCGGAAAATATGTGTGTTTCAGGAGGGTAGGTTATCGCGCTTGGCCCCTACCCACCAAAGCAGAGCGGATTAGCCCTCCGATTGGACCTACTAGCCCTCCGATTGGACCTTGAATGAGCCTGTTTTGGCTCGATGGCGCAGGGCGGCGAAGCCGATCGCCTGGAGGACCAGGCTCAGAGACATCGTTGGGATTCGGAATCGGTGGTCGCCGATAGTTCCCATACCGACCAGCATGGAGATGACAACAGGCAGGGCTGTGAGCCAGGCGAGCTGGCTGTAGATGCCTCTAAAGGAGCGGAGCCAGAAGAAGCCGATAAAGAAGAGTGAGATTGTCGCAAGCATCCAGGCCCACGAGATCACGGTGCCGACTGTGCCGTAAACGAGGTCGTTGCCTTGTTGGCTACCGCGAGCGATATTGAGAATTGGATTGACCTTAAGCCATGGATTTCGCGCCATCGTGCCTTCCACAATTGGACCCGACCATGGAGTCCAATAGAAGAAGCCCTTATTAATAAATAACTTCACAGATTTAACTGGGTGGGTGGCATACCACTTGATAACGCACTTAACGATGTCGTTATCGGTAACAGTCGTTGCTGGTGCAACTGGCTCACAAGGAACTTCTGGTCCAGAACGTTGATATCCACCGGATGTTTCATCACCAGCACCAATTCGCATTGTGACACCGAGGTTAGTTGAAATTACATTGCCATTACCAGCACCATTGTTACGAGCAATCAGAGCAGCTGGTGCGATTGCCATGATTGCCATTACGCCAACCAATATCAGTGCTTGATTCTTACGGCTCTTCTGTGCAAGTGCCCAGATGACTGCGATGACTAGAGTGGTGAGGACCCAACGTGGCTGCATAAATGCAGCTAACGCCAGGAAACCACCGACAGCAGCGACTCGAATCCAGAATCTACGATCTACTGGATTGAGTTGAGATTTAATAATGAGACCGGTAACCATCAACATACAAGCTGCAATTGGACTTTCATATCCGACTGCAAGCGAACTCAATGAGAGTGTTGGATTGGCAGCTAAGAGAATTGAAATCCAGAAGAGGTAAGGCTTCACTCTGGTCTCGCGTAGTTGGCGAGTGAAGTAGTAACTTGCATAGGCATAGAAAATGCTTTGCACGAAAGAGAGAACCCAGAGAATGTTTGTAATGGTGATTTTGGTAAGTAACCAAATCAATATTGGATAACCTGCAGGCCAGTAACCCAATAGGCGCTCTTGTGAGAAGAGGCCATCTTTAAGAAGTCCGTCAGTGGCATTGAGGTAGTTCTCACCATCTGCACCTAGCCAACCGCCGCCTTGGATATTGCCCATGGTGATTAACTTGATGACAAATGCGATAACCGGAATAGCGATCAGCCAATATCCAAGGCGTTGATCTTTCTTGCCTTGCTGGGCCTTTGCGCTCTTTGACTTACTTGCCATTGCTCAATACCTCTTCTTGCTGGGGTTCTTACTGGTTATCGGTAATTAGAGGTTAAGTATGAGCGAGGTGCGCCCGTTTCCGCTGCTTTTTCGACCGTTCCAGCAACCCATGCCTTCATTCCACGAGCAGCGAGTGAGCGAATTATCAAATCAGCGACCGCCGGATCAACAATGGCGCTCATTCCAATACCAACATTCCAGGTTCGTTCTACATCCGCCTGCGGTACACCAGCGACATCGGCCAGAAATTTCATCTCTAACGGCAGTGACCAGGTTGAGCGGTCGTAAATAGCGACCAGCCCATCAGGAATTACTCGAGCTGTGTTGTCAGCCAAACCGCCACCTGTGATGTGGCTAAAAGTTCGAAGGTTCTGATGCTGAGATTTAATCAGCGCTAAGCAATCAAGTGTATAAATCTCTGTCGGTGTCAGTAGAACTTCACCGAGAGACTTCTCAAAATCGTAGTTGCGAGTGATATCTAGTGCTTGAGTGGCAATGATGTGGCGGACAAGTGAAAATCCATTTGCATGGATTCCGCTGGCCGGCATTGCGATAATTGCATCACCTGCTTTAACACGGTGTGCACCTAGTTGTAGCTCGGCATCCACTACTCCAGTTGCCGCTCCTGCGATATCAAATTCATCTTCTGCTAACAGTCCAGGATGCTCTGCAGTCTCGCCACCGACAAGTGCGGTGCCAGCTTTAATACAGCCCTTTGCAATTCCTGAAACAATCGCGGCAATTTGTTCAGGTATAACTTTTCCAACCGCAATGTAATCGGTCATAAAGAGTGGTTCTGCACCGCAAACAACGAGGTCATCAACAACCATGGCAACGAGATCTTCACCAATCGTGTCGTAAATCGCCATTTGTCGTGCAATCTCTGTTTTTGTGCCAACACCATCTGTTGAAGTCGCAAGTAAAGGCTGCTTCATATTCTTCATTGCAGATGCATCAAAGAGTCCAGCAAAGCCGCCAATCCCACCCATAACCTCTGGGCGTGAAGCGCGCGCGACCGATGCCTTCATCAACTCGACCGCGCGATCACCTGCATCGATATCAACGCCAGCATCTTTATAGGTAGCCATCGCTTTAACCCTCCACGATTTCTAAACGAGTCTTGCCTTCTGATAAATCTGCTGGGATTGCTATCGGGTATTTACCGGAGAAACAAGCGGTACAGAGCTTACTTTCTGGCACTTTCGTCGCCTCAATGAGACCTGCCTCTGAAACAAATCCTAAAGAGTCCGCACCGATAGATAGGCGAATCTCTTCAACCGTCATCTCTGCGCCGATTAACTCAGCTCGGGTTGCAAAATCTATTCCGTAGAAGCATGGCCACTTCACTGGTGGCGAAGAGATGCGAACGTGAATCTCTAAAGCACCGGCTTCGCGAAGCATCTTTACAATCGCGCGTTGGGTGTTTCCACGGACAATCGAATCATCAACGACAACGATACGCTTTCCTTGAATAATTTCGCGCAATGGATTGAGTTTGAGTCGAATACCCAATTGACGAATCGTCTGTGATGGTTGGATAAATGTTCGCCCTACATATGAATTCTTGACTAACCCTAAGCCAAATGGAATTCCTGACTCTTTTGCAAAACCAATTGCTGCCGGCGTTCCTGATTCAGGTACGGGAATAACAAGATCTGCATTTACTGGTGATTCAACGGCGAGGCGACGACCAATTGCTCCGCGTACTGCATGGATACCTTGGCCAGCAATTGTTGTATCTGGTCGCGCTAAGTAAACATACTCGAAGATGCAACCCTTTGGATCTGGCGTGCCCCACATAGTTGAGCGAACTCCATCTTCATCGATTGCAATAAATTCTCCTGGCTCAATCTCTCGGACAAATTCTGCACCGACAATGTCAAGGGCTGCAGTCTCAGAAGCGACTGCCCATCCCTTCTCAAGCTTTCCAAGTACAAGTGGACGAACTCCATTTAAGTCACGTGCCGCATAGAGAGTTGTCTCATCCATGATGACCAGTGAGAATGCGCCTTGCAGAAGCGGAAGAACAGCGATGATGTTCTCTTCAATAGTTTCGTGATCTTGCAGGCCTATCAGTGCCGTCATGATTTCTGTATCTGTAGTTGCGCCGCGCCCAAGTTTGGGCGCTTCTGGTTCAAGTTCGCGAACCAAATCAAAGAGCTGGCCCGTGTTTGTCAGATTACCGTTATGGCCCAAAGCGATTGTTCCGTACTTGGTTGGGCGTAGCGTTGGTTGGGCATTGACCCAAGTGCTTGAACCAGTAGTGCTATATCGACAGTGTCCAATAGCGATTTCGCCCTTGAGGGAAGAGAGATCGCTCTCGGTAAAGACCTGTGAGACCAGACCCATATCCTTAAAGATAACAATGCGCTCTCCATCAGATGTTGCGATACCCGCTGATTCTTGGCCGCGATGTTGCAGGGCATAGAGACCATAGAAAGTTAACTTGGCAACTTCTTCACCGGGTGCATAAACACCAAAGACGCCACATGCATCTTGAGGTCCTTTATCTTCATCGAGAAGATTGTGAGTGAGATTTCCGTCGGCTCTACGATTCATTGTGCGCTCCTGTAAGAGGAAGTAAGTGACTTAAATCTGCTCGAACACCTGAAGCGAAAATTAAACCTTCGCTATATGCCTCGCTCCAATTCTTTTGACCATTAACAAGTTGTAACCATGTCTGCGCATCCATCTCAATCACATTAGGTGGTGTGCCTCGAGTGTGCTTTGGTCCGTCGCCACACTGCACAGCGGCATAGGGAGGAATTCGTACCTCAATCGCCTTGCCGGGATAAATATCCGCAAGTTGAGCGAGAGAGGTCTTTACCTCACTGAGAATCTTTGCATCGCGCATTATCTCATTTACCCAAACAGCTTCTTAAATGTCTCGGTGTGTGCGGCACGAAGTTCGGTAAGCGGAATTGTTGCATCGTTGATGACGAGCGCATCTCCCCCAGTTGTACCGAGTTTTATGAGAGGAATTGAGTGCTTATCCGCCAATAGCTTAAGCTCTTCAGCCTTTGCGGGCGACACTGCTACAACAACACGGCCTGGCGTCTCGCTAACGAGGTTCACTCCCACGTTATCAATTTTGATTGTTGCGCCAACGCTATGTCGAAGCACCATTTCGATCAATGAAATTGCAAGTCCGCCTTGGCTCAAATCATGAGCTGCGGTAAAGAGTCCACTCTTATTTGCAGAAACCAATAAATCAATCAAACGCATCTCTCGTTGTAGGTCTGCAGTTGGAGCGATTCCACCTCGCATTCCATGGATATATGCCCATTCACTTCCCGAAAGATTCTCATCTGTAGAACCGAGGAGGAAGAGCTCTAAACCAGCGTCTTTAAAGGACATTGGCGTACGAGTTCGGACATCTTGAATGACTCCAAGAACACCGATCACAGGTGTTGGAAGAATCGCAGTTGAACCGGTTTGGTTATAGAAGGAGACGTTTCCGCCTGTGACAGGTAACCCCATCTCGAGACAACCATCTGCGAGACCACGAACTGTCTCTGCAAATTGCCACATGACACCTGGATCTTCTGGTGAGCCAAAGTTGAGGCAGTTGGTCACGGCGAGCGGAGTTGCTCCTGCAGTTGCGATATTTCGCGCAGCTTCAGCAAGTGCCAACTTCGCACCTTCATATGGGTTGAGGTAAGACCAATTGGCATTAGCATCTGTTGCTACTGCAACACCAAGATGTGTCTTCTCGTCAATACGTACCATGCCAGAGTCATCAGGTTGTGACTGGATCGTATTTCCTTGTACATAACGGTCATATTGATCTGTCACATACGACTTATCAGCCAAGTTCGGTGTTGCTGCAATCTTGAGAATTGCCTCTTTGATTTCCGTTGCTGTTATTGGAAGCGGTGGATTGATAACTTCCTTTGCTACCTGTTTGATGTAAGCAGGCTCTGCTAGTGGGCGGTTATAGACCGGTCCATCATGTGCAACGGTGCGTGGTGGCACATCAACAATGAGTTCGCCGTTAAATGTAATCTCTAGATGAGTTCCATCTGTTACTTCGCCAATCACAGTTGAAGTGACATCCCACTTCTTACAGATCTCAAGGAAACGATTAATCTTGGATGGTTCGACAATTGCGCACATACGCTCTTGTGATTCTGACATCAAGATTTCTTCTGGAGATAGCGATGGATCGCGCAATGGAACTTTATCCAGTTGCACCTTCATGCCACCTGATCCACCAGAGGCAAGCTCAGATGTCGCACAGGAAAGACCTGCTCCGCCAAGATCTTGAATTCCAACAACGAGATCCTCCGCAAAGATTTCCAGGGAGCACTCAATAAGAACCTTTTCTACAAATGGATCACCTACCTGTACCGCGGGGCGCTTTGCTGGACCTTTTGATTCGAAGGTCTCTGATGCAAGGACTGAGACGCCACCGATTCCATCGCCACCAGTCTTTGCACCGTATAAAACAACGAGATTTCCAGCACCAGCAGCCTTCGCTAACTTGATATCGCTATGTTTCATAACGCCAACGCAGAGTGCATTAACAAGTGGATTTCCTAGGTAAGTCTCATCGAAGACAACTTCGCCACCAATATTGGGTAAGCCGAGGCAGTTTCCGTATCCACCAACACCCGCGATAACTCCCGGTAATACACGACGGGTATCTGGTGCATCTGCTGGACCGAAACGAAGTGGATCCATCACTGCAATTGGTCGAGCGCCCATCGTCAAAATATCGCGGACAATTCCGCCAACACCGGTTGCTGCTCCTTGATATGGCTCAATATATGAGGGATGGTTATGTGATTCGATTTTGAAAGTTACTGCATAACCTTGTCCAACATCGACAACGCCTGCATTCTCGCCAATGCCCACAAGAAGCGCATCTGTCTTTACTGCTTTCTCGCCAAATTGTTTGAGATGAACCTTTGAAGACTTGTAAGAACAGTGTTCAGACCACATGACAGAGTACATCGCGAGCTCTGAAGAAGTTGGACGACGTCCGAGAATCTCTTTAATGCTTGCATACTCATCAGCTTTGAGACCAAGTTCTGCAAATGGTTGTGGTGTATCTGGATTTTCTTTCGCCTTCGCAACTGTATCTAGAGTCATTTTATTTGTTCCCTCCAGAAACTAGCGCCTTTAAGACAGAGGTAAAGAATCCGAGTCCATCGACTCCAGGACCTGTTAAAGCATCTACCGCATGCTCTGGATGTGGCATCAAGCCAACAATGTTTCCGCGTTCATTAGAGATTCCGGCAATTAAATTACGTGAACCATTTGGATTCTCTCCGATGTAACGCGCGATGATGCGGCCTTCACTTTCTAGCATCTTGAGAGTCTCGTCATCACATTGGTAAGAGCCTTCACCATTCTTAAGTGGAATAACAATCTCTTGACCCTCTGTGAAAGAGTTAGTCCAGGCAGTGTTGTTACTCTCAATTTTAATCTTTTGATCAGTACAGAGAAAGTGAAGATGCTGATTGCGAGTGAGAGCACCTGGGATCAAATGTGCCTCTGCTAGAACCTGGAATCCATTACAGATTCCAAGGAGCGGCATACCGCCCTTTGCTGCCGCAATAAGTGGCTCCATGACTGGCGAAAAGCGTGAAATAGCACCACACCGCAGGTAATCTCCGTATGAAAAGCCACCAGGAAGAATTACTGCATCGACGCTCTTGAGGTCTGCATCATCATGCCAGAGCTCTACCGCTTCACCACCGGCATATCTGACTGCGCGAGCAGCATCTCGATCATCGAGGGTTCCTGGAAAGGTAACAACACCAATTTTCATATCTACTACTTCTCTACTCGAACAGTGAAGTTTTCAATAACAGGATTAGAGAGAAGCATCTCAGCTGCTTTCTCGACCTCTGCTAGTTGTGCTGGCGTTGGTTCACCATCAACTGTAATTTCAAAGCGCTTGCCTTGTCGAACATCGGTTGCAAAGGTGAAGCCAAGACGTGGCAGCGCTGAAGCAACCGCCTTGCCTTGTGGGTCGAGAATCTCTGGTTTCAACATTACATCTACCACGATTTTTGCCATTTGCTTGCTCCCCTTTATTGTCGTTTAAAACTTAGTTCCGGTAATTCTTTCGAAAGCTTGTTCATATCGAGCTGCCGTTTTCTCAATAATCTCTTGTGGTAACTCTGGTGGCGGAGATTTTCTATCCCAGCCACTTGCAATTAACCAGTCACGAAGAAATTGCTTATCAAATGACGGTTGTGATTTTCCGGGCGACCAACTATCGAGTTCCCAGAATCGTGATGAATCTGGAGTGAGCGCCTCATCACCTAATGTAATAGATCCCTCGGAGTTGGCACCAAATTCAAATTTAGTATCTGCCAAGATGATTCCACGTCCGAGCGCGTATGCAGCAGCAGTGTCATATAACTTTAAAGTTGTGGAACGAAGTTCATTTGCAACTTCTGCTCCAATAATTTCTGCGGCAGAATCAAAATCTATATTTAGGTCGTGATTGCCGACTTCAGCCTTTGTTGCAGGAGTAAAGATTGAAGTCGGAAGTTTAGATCCATCTAGCAATCCGTCTGGAAGTGTGTTTCCACAGACCGCGTTGCTCTCCTTATATTCAACGAGGCCGCTTCCGGTGAGATACCCACGAGCGACGCATTCGATTTCATACATCTCTAGCGGCTGCACGATGACAGCGCGATCAAGTACTGAGCTAGGAACATCATCGGTAATGATGTGGTTGGGGACTATGTCCCCTAATAGCTCAAACCAGAAGAGTGATAACTGAGTCAAAATCGCACCTTTATTGGGGATTTCGGAAGGTAAGACCCAATCGAAGGCAGAGACTCGATCTGATGCGACGAGGAGAATTTCACCCTCATCATTGGAGTACAAATCACGGACCTTGCCAGTACGGATATGTGTCCAGCCATCAATCTGCGACGCAACAGGTGCGCCCGCTGCTCCGAATCCACTCATCGAATAGAACCCGGCTTATATGTTGCTGCGAGAGAGAACTTGTTAGTGATTGTTTCGATTCGTGCGATGACCCGTGAAACTTGCTCGCGAGCATCTCCTGTGAAATCAAGTGGATTTCCGATAAGAGCATCAAGAGCTGCACGGTCGAATGGAATTCGAGAATCAGCGGCGAGAGCTTCAAGCAAATTATTTGCTTTGCCTTCACGCATACCAAGAGCAGCAGCAACTGCATGCTCCTTAATCGCCTCATGGGCCACTTCGCGACCAACTCCAGCTTTAACGGATGCCATCAAGATCTTAGTAGTTGCAAGAAATGGGAGATATCGATCAAGTTCTGCATCGATTACAGCGGGAAATGCACCGAACTCATTGAGCACAGTAAGCATCGTTTCTAGTAATCCATCTATCGCATAAAACGCATCGGCAATAGCGACTCGACGAACAACGCTGCAAGAGACATCACCCTCATTCCATTGATTGCCAGCAAGTTCTGAGACCATCGATGCATAACCGCGCAAGATGACTGTAAGTCCATTTACTCGCTCGCAAGAACGTGTATTCATCTTGTGTGGCATGGCTGACGATCCCACTTGTCCTGCCTTAAATCCTTCAGTCACTAACTCAGCGCCAGCCATCAAGCGAATTGATGTTGCAAGTGACGATGGAGATGCAGCGAGCTGAACTAACGTGGTCACAACTTCATAATCAAGAGATCTCGGGTAGACCTGACCAGTTGAATCAAGAACTCGATCAAAACCAAGTTCTGCTGCAATTGATGCCTCTAATTTTTGATGCGTTGCCGAATCTCCAAGAAGATCGATTGAATCTTGCGCGGTACCCACAGGGCCTTTAATTCCACGCATCGGATAACGGTTTTGTAGGCTCTCTAAGCGTTCAAATGCATAGAGCAACTCCTCTGCCGCTGAAGCAAAGCGCTTACCCAATGTTGTGATTTGCGCTGGAACATTATGAGAGCGCCCTGCAATAGGACGGTCTACGTAGAGCACTGCTTTTGCTGCAAGTTGAGCTAGTAGTGCAACAACCTTGTCACGAACAATATTGAGGCCATCACGAATCTGAAGCGCTTCAATATTCTCGGTGAGATCACGTGAAGTCATTCCAGCATGTATTGCTTCGTGACCAGCGAGAGCGTTGAACTCTTCAATCCGAGCCTTAACATCATGACGAGTTACTTTCTCGCGAGCATCAATTGAAGCTAAATCAACTTTACTGATTACTTTCTCATAGTCAGCGATAACAGATTCATCGATTGGATGACCTAGTTGGGATTGAGCGCGAGCTACCGCTATCCACAACTGACGTTCAGCGATGATCTTCTGCTCGGGCGCAAAAACTTTGCGCATCTCATCAGATGCATAACGGTTAGCCAATACGCTCATTGGTTATTTCCCCTCACTTGCTTTGAGTGCGATATCAGAACGATAGAAAGACTTCTCTAATGTGATTGCAGAAATTGTTTGGTATGCCTGGTTTCGTGCCGCGGCGAGGTTGTTGCCAAGTCCAGTAACAGTGAGGACTCGACCACCGCTTGATAGCAGGTGTTCGCCACTGACTGAAGTTCCGGCATGGTAGATAAGTGCGACCGGGCTCTCGGGAAGATCAATCTCAGCACCAACCTTTGGTGATTCTGGATAACCTTCAGATGCAAGAACTATTGTCACCGCACTCTCATCGCGCCAATTAAGAACTGTGTCATCTAAATTGTCAGTCGCTGCGTTGTAGAGCAGAGTTGCCAATGGAGTTTTTAAACGTGGAATCAGCACCTGAGTCTCGGGGTCACCAAAGCGAGCATTGAATTCAATAACCTTTAAACCATTCTTTGTCAGCGCTAATCCCGCATATAGCAAACCAACGAAAGGAGTTCCGCGCGCTGCCATCTCAGCAATCATTGGCGCTAAGACTTTCTCATAAGTCTCTTCCACAATATTTTCCGGAGCCCATGGCAGCGGTGAATATGCGCCCATTCCACCAGTATTTGGCCCTTCATCTCCATCAAATGCACGTTTGAAATCTTGAGCTGGTTCCATCGCCAAAATGTTGCGACCATCTGAAATTCCAAAGAGTGAAATCTCTGGTCCATCAAGAAATTCTTCAATGACAACTCGATCGCAATTAAGTGCATGTTCAAGGGCAGCAGCACGATTGTTAGTTACGACTACACCTTTACCTGCTGCGAGTCCATCATCTTTAACAACATAAGGCGCACCAAATTCATCGAGCGCCTTCTCAATTTCGGCTTGATTCGTACAAGTAAAACTATTAGCTGTCGGAACGCCAGCATCGCGCATTACACCTTTTGCAAAATCTTTCGAGCCTTCTAATTGTGCTGCTGCTTTGGATGGGCCAAATACAGGAATACCAACCGCACGAATCGCATCGGCTGCTCCATTTACCAACGGGACTTCAGGTCCAATCACTACAAGATCAACACTGAGTGATTGTGCGAGGGTTGCAAGGGCAGCGTTATCTGTTACTGCGATTGGGTGAAGTGTTGCAAATTTTGCAATTCCAGGATTTCCTGGAGCTACATGAAGTTCGGTGCAAGCTGTATCTGCCTGCAGTCCTAGTGCAAGTGCGTGTTCACGACCACCACTTCCAACTAGGAGGATTTTCATGGCTTAGATGAAATCCTTTACGACGATGGTTTGGTCGCGCCCGGGACCTACGCCGATTGCGCTCATAGGAGCGCCAGAAATCTTTTCAAGGAAGGCGACATAGTCCTGCGCATTTTTCGGTAGATCTGAGAGTTTACGCGCGCCAGAGATATCTTCTTTCCAGCCAGGAAGATATTCATAGATTGGCTTTGCGTGGTGGAAATCAGTTTGTGAAGATGGAAGTTCTTCAACGCGCTTTCCATCAATCTCGTATGCAACACATACTGGAATCTGCTCCCAGCCGGTAAGGACATCGAGCTTGGTGAGGAAGAAATCGGTCAAACCATTGACACGCACTGCGTAGCGGGCAATTGGTGCGTCATACCAACCGCAACGACGTGCGCGACCAGTTGTTACACCGATTTCGCCACCAATCGTGCGAAGTTTTTCTCCATCTTCATCAAATAGTTCTGTAGGAAATGGACCAGAACCAACGCGAGTTGTGTACGCCTTAACGATTCCGATTACGCGACCGATTTGTGTTGGTCCGATTCCAGAACCTGTACACGCTCCACC
>JACCDW010391168.1_pt1 | contig 11680 bp, 9 predicted proteins | sample 7449781 | NCBI WGS metagenome assembly JACCDW01 (sample SAMN15323449, study PRJNA562643) | freshwater metagenome | isolation source: river surface water | place: USA:Blue River Watershed | collected 2017-08-18
ATCCACCACAATCCCGGCCCAACCATTGCGCGCAGCAGCAGCCGCCAAGTTCCCCCCTAACAAAGCCCGCTGCAGTGATCCTGCACCATCGACCACCAAGACGCGACCATGGCCAGCTGACTCAACCGCCAATTTGACGTGACTGTTGTCTGCGTAACACTTCACCGTCAAGACTTGGCCACAAAAAGCGATTCGGCCTCCATAGTCTTTGAACAATGGCGCGATGACGCGGAACTTCCCTGAAAAGTCTGACTTGTGGGCATCACAAAAATCACACGTCGAAAAAACTGCATTACCGTTTGTCGTCATTGATGGCCTTCAAAAAAATCAAATGCCACACAGTGGAGATGAATTGACTTACACAGCGCATACGCACTGAGAAGGTGCGCATTTGTCGAACGAATGATCAAAATCACCGAACAAGGCACAAATCCGCAACAACCCCTATATAAAAATGATTTTTTAGCTTGGAATGCGCCTGTTTCTCCAGTAGCATGCGTATAGCTGAAACAAACTGTTACTCAGCGACGAACCAACTTCCGATCAAAGGAATTTCATCATGGCAACTGCGAAAAAAACTCCGGCAAAAAAAGCTGCACCCGCTAAAAAAGCAGCTCCGGCAACGAAAGCCGCTCCAGCAAAAAAAGCTGCAGCACCCGCTAAAAAAGTAGCGGCCAAAGCGCCAGCCAAAAAGGCCGCCCCAGCGAAGAAGCGCACGCCCAATCCCGCCTTCATGAAGGCTTTGACACCCAGCGCCGCTTTGGCTGCAATTGTGGGCGCAACCCCACTGCCACGCACTGAAGTGGTCAGCAAGATGTGGGTTTACATCAAGAAGCACAATCTGCAAGACAGCGTGAACCGCCGCGCCATCAACGCCGACGACAAACTCAAAGCTGTGTTTGGCAAGGCCCAAGTCACCATGTTCGAAATGGCTGGCTTGATTGGCAAGCACCTGAAGTAATTCAGACGCTGAGACAAGAAAAAACCCGCTTCGGCGGGTTTTTTCTTGGTTTCAACAAACTGAATCGAGATGATGGATGCTGCGACTCAGCTCTTTTGCTTGGCGAGTGCCGCTTGGGTGATGGAGTGCAAGGTGGCTCGGGTAGTGATCACTTCAGGATCGAGCATCACCTCGATCAAAGTGCCTTCGGGACGCGCCATCGCAGCCAAGAGCTCGTCTTCGAATTGATTTGTTTTGTGGATCCGTACCCCAACATAGCCATACGCTTGCGCCAAGGCCGTAAAGTCCGGATTTTTCAGCTGCGAGCCCGTGACGTGCGTGGGGTATTCACGCTCCTGGTGCATGCGGATCGTGCCGTACATGCCGTTATTCAAAACCAGAATGATGCTTTTGGCCCCGTGCTGCACAGCGGTCGCCAACTCTTGTCCATTCATTAAAAAGTCGCCATCACCTGCAATGGTAAAGGCCATGCGACCCGTCAACACATTGGCAGCGATGCCGGCAGGAACCCCATAACCCATCGCACCGACAGTCGGCGCCAATTGCGTCTTGTGGCCCTTGACCAAACCATGGTGCCTGAAGAAGCGGTGCATCCAGCTCGCAAAATTACCAGCGCCATTGGTGAGCACTGCATCGGCCGGCAAATGTTTTTGCAGCACCGACACGATTTCGGGCATGTCCACATCGCCCGGCAAGGTCTGTGGTTTCAGATTGTCCAAATACCCTTGGTGCGCTTGTTTCGTCCAATCAACCCAAGGCAACTCCGGCGGTGCCGTCAACACTTCAAGGCTGCGAGCTGCCGCGTTCATCGTGGACAGTATCGCCAAGTCGGCTTGGTAAACACGGTTGAGCTCTTCCGCACTGCCATGAATATGAACCAGCTTTTGCAAGGTCTTGGGGGCCTGCAGCAAGGTGTAACCCCCGGTGGTCATTTCACCAAGGCGAGGACCGATGGCCAAAATCAGATCTGATTCACGCACGCATTGGGCCAAAGCCGGGCTGATGCCGATACCCACATCCCCCACATATTGGGCGTGGTGGTTGTCAAAAGTGTCCTGAAACCGAAACGCATTGGCCACAGGCAATTGCCAGTTTTCGGCAAAGCGCTGCAGGGCTTGTGCTGCTTGCGTAGTCCATCCGCCACCGCCCGCAATCACCATAGGCTTTCGAGCCGCTAGCATCATGTCGCGCAGCGTGCGCAAAGCGCCCGGATCACTCCATGCCTGAACGGGCTCCACGCGCCCCAAGGCCTCGGCCCTGACGGGTCGGATCAGCATGTCCTCGGGCAGCACCAAGACCACAGGGCCGGGACGACCATTCATGGCCGTGGCAAAAGCACGTGCAATGTACTCTGGCAAGCGCTCGGGATCGTCTACACGCTCGACACGCTTGGCCATGCCTTTGGTGGAAGGGCCAAAGAAATGGGTGTAGTCCATTTCCTGAAAGGCTTCACGATCCCGCGTATCGCTGGCCACATCACCCACAAAAAGCACCATGGGTGTGGAGTCTTGAAAGGCTGTATGAACACCAATGGAGGCATTGGTGGCACCCGGGCCTCGCGTTACGAAACAAATGCCGGGGCGACCCGTCAGCTTGCCTTGGGCTTCGGCCATGAAAGCCGCTCCGCCTTCTTGCCTACAGGTCACAAAGCGGATGGCGTCACGGTGCAAGTGAAAGCCATCAAGCACGGCCAGATAACTTTCTCCGGGGACACCAAACGCATGGGTAACGCCTTGGGCCAGAAGGCATTCAACGAGCAGATGGCCAGCTATTTTTGTGTTCATGGGCACATTGTGCACAAGCGGCTCGAACATGGCTGTCGCCCTCGTTAGAGCCGAATCATGTCTGCACAGAGGTCCGTCGCCCTACCCCGAGTGCGGCCCCCACGCTGAGTAAAAGAACCAAAGAAGCCCCCAACAAGGTCGCGCTGTACCAGCCTTTGTCCATCAGAAAGCCGAACACCAAAGGCGACAAGGCAAACCCCACATCCAGCCCGGAATAGACCAAGCCATAGACTCGGCCAGTGGCCCCTTTGGGTGTCGCCTTTTTGATCATCAGATCACGGCTGGGACCACCAACGCCAACAGCCAAACCCGTGGCCGCTAAAACCCACAAGGTCCCAATGTGACCAAACAGGCCACTGGCGCACAAAGCCATCAGCACAGCGGCGCAGCTCATGCAGATGGCCACCACACGGTCGCTCTGAGCCGGAAAACGGGCGGCCACAAAACCACCCGCCAACATCCCTACGGCGCCGAACAACATGTAAGCGGTCAAGGTCATGGAGGCGAGCTCCAAACTCACCCCATGCAGTTCCTTCAAGATAGGAACTGAAAAGTTTTGCACCACCGCCAACGTGACCGTGGACAACAGGAAAAAGCCAAAGCACCACCACACCACAGGCAATCGCATGAACGCCAAATCACTTTGCGCATTGCCCAATGCGGACACTTTCTGTGTGGTGGTCAATAAATGTGCCCGGTTCCACACCAGCAGGCACAAGACCAAGGCATACAGACAGGCTGCAGCCAAAAATGCATGACGCCACCCCCAAAGGGCTGTGGTCAATGTGAAAAACACAGGGGCCACCGCCCAACCCAAATTGCCGGTCAATCCGTGCACACTGAACGCATAGCCCAACCGTGCTGAGGAAACACGCTGGTTCAAGATGGTGAAGTCGACCGGATGAAATGGCGCATTGCCTAAACCAGCCAAGACCGCAACACCCATCAACGCGGCATAACTGTCGGCCATGAAGGCCAGCGAACAGGCCGCAATGAAGAGCAGTTGCGAGATGAACAACACAGGCCGAGCACCGACACGGTCGACCACAAAACCAGCGCAGGCTTGCCCGGTTCCCGAAACCACAAAAAACAAGGTGCTCAGCAAGCCCAACTCAGAGAAGCTCCAGCCGAAATCCCTCATGAAAACAGGGAACATCAAAGGAAGCAAAAGGTGGGAGAAATGGGAGCTGGCATGCGCCATGCCCACCAATCCCATCACCTTGGCATCATCGCGCCAAGGGGTGGCGACAACGCCTGAAGAAGCCAATTGCATACGTACCACATCCATTGAGAAGCCGCAGCGTGCCCGTTCTGGAATTGAACGCCCGCACCTCGCAGATCTGAATGAAGTTTAGCCTTGAAAAACCAAAGGGGCTGATCCAGCCCCCTTGTTTGTCAAACGTCCTCGCTCAGGCCTTGGATTCAATCACTGTGAAATCGAACTGACCGGGATGCCGCACAGGGTCCACAGACACCTCGATGTGGCACTTGGGCGGGAACCGTCCCTCCAGCAACAGCCGTGACAAGGGGTTTTCCAAACGCTGCTGAATAGCTCTTTTAAGCGGACGTGCACCGAAAACCGGATCAAAACCCACTTTAGCCAATTCAGACAGGGCCGCAGAACTGACTTCCAGATTCAAATCCATGCGCATCAAACGGTCCTTGAGCACTTGCAACTGGATGGATGCGATGGACGCAATGTGGTCGGCATCCAGGCCGTGGAACACCACTGTTTCGTCAATGCGGTTCAAAAACTCAGGGCGGAAATGGGTCTTCAGCTCATCCCACACCGCATCCTTGATGTCTTCAGCAGGCCGCCCCACCATCGACTGAATCAGGTGAGAGCCCAGGTTCGAGGTCATCACGATCACGGTATTCTTGAAGTCAACCGTACGCCCTTGTCCATCGGTCAAACGGCCATCGTCCAACACCTGCAACAAGATATTGAAAACATCTGGGTGTGCCTTTTCAACCTCATCGAGCAACAGCACGCTGTAGGGTTTGCGACGCACCGCTTCGGTCAGGTACCCGCCCTCTTCGTAACCGACATAGCCCGGGGGGGCACCCACCAATCGTGCCACGGAGTGTTTTTCCATGAACTCACTCATGTCAACGCGAATCAGATGGTCCTCGCTGTCAAACAGAAAACCTGCCAAGGCTTTGCACAGCTCGGTTTTGCCTACCCCAGTAGGGCCCAAGAAGAGGAACGAACCGGTCGGCCGGTTAGGGTCGGACAAGCCCGAACGCGAACGGCGAATCGCATTGGCCACGGCCGAGATGGCCTCATCCTGTCCTACCACCCGCTGGTGCAACTTGTCTTCCATCTGCAGCAGTTTTTCGCGTTCACCTTGCATCATTTTGGAGACAGGAATACCGGTTGCGCGGGACACAACTTCGGCAATTTCTTCAGCACCAACCTGGGTGCGCAACAAACGGTGAACGGGTTTTTCGCCGGGTGCCGCCTCTTTGGCCTGCACGTCCTTGAGCGTTTTTTCAAGTGCGGGCAACTTGCCGTATTGCAGCTCGGCCACTTTGTTGAAATCGCCCTTGCGGGTCAGGTCCTCTATTTGCTGACGCAGTTGATCAATCTGCTCGCGCACCTGTTGACCGCCTTGCGCCTGGGCTTTTTCGGCCTGCCAAATTTCTTCCAAATCAGCGGCTTCTTTTTTGAGCTTGACGATTTCCTCTTCGATTAAGGCAAAGCGTTTTTGTGAAGCCTCGTCGTGCTCTTTGCGCACGGCTTCACGCTCAATTTGCAACTGAATCAGCCGACGATCCAACTTGTCCATGACTTCGGGTTTGGAGTCGATTTCGATCTTGATCTTGGCAGCAGCCTCATCAATCAGGTCAATCGCCTTGTCAGGCAAAAACCGATCCGTGATGTAACGGTGGCTGAGTTCTGCGGCGGCCACAATGGCCGGATCGGTGATGTCCACGCCATGGTGGATTTCGTACTTTTCCTGCAAACCACGCAAGATGGCAATGGTGGCTTCGACCGTGGGCTCGTTGACCAAAATTTTCTGAAACCGTCGCTCCAAGGCCGCATCTTTTTCGATGTACTTGCGGTACTCGTCCAGCGTTGTTGCGCCCACGCAATGCAACTCGCCCCTGGCCAAGGCCGGCTTGAGCATGTTGCCGGCGTCCATCGCGCCTTCGGCCTTGCCCGCACCGACCATGGTGTGCAGTTCGTCAATGAACACAGTCGTTTGGCCTTCGTCTTTGGCCAGCTCACTCAACACGGTTTTCAGGCGTTCCTCAAACTCGCCGCGGAACTTTGCCCCCGCCAGCAAAGCGGCCATGTCCAGCGACAACACGCGCTTGCCCTTGAGCGAGTCGGGAACCTCGCCCGCGACAATGCGCTGTGCTAAACCCTCCACAATCGCCGTCTTGCCAACACCAGGCTCCCCGATCAAAACCGGGTTGTTTTTGGTGCGACGCTGCAAGACTTGAATGGCCCGGCGAATTTCGTCATCACGGCCAATGACCGGGTCGAGCTTACCCATGCGGGCGCGCTCGGTCAGGTCGATACAGTATTTTTTGAGCGCTTCGCGCTGGCCTTCGGCATCGGCATTGCCAACCGTCTGCCCTCCACGTACGGCATCAATAGCCGTCTCAAGACTTTTGCGACTCAAGCCATGCTCTTTGACTAAGCGACCGATATCACCCTTGTTGTCGGTTACAGCCAGTAAAAACAATTCGCTGGCGATGAAGGCGTCGCCCCGTTTGATGGACTCCTTTTCTGCGCCCTGGAGCAATTTAGCCAATTCAGGTCCTACCTGAACCTGGTCTTGCCCAGTGACTTGCGGCAACCGTCCTACGGCGGCTTCAGCCGCCACAAGCAAACCTTGCACCTGTACACCCGCACGTAACAGCAAGGCTTTGGGGCCCTCATCCTGCTTAAGCATAGCCACTAAGACATGGGCAGGCTCTATGTAAGCATGGTCGCGGCCCAAGGCCAGCGACTGCGCGTCCGACAAAGCTTCATGAAATTTGGTCGTCAATTTATCAAGGCGCATCAATATTCTCCAATAAGCGCTATCTTGGGGGTCATTGCCCATTTTCAAGGCTCGGGGGTATCGTCTTGTTGCCTAAAATCAAGGTCATGAACATTCACCAGTTGTCCGCCAGCTACGATGAACGCCAAGACCGCCTGCTGCTGAAGCTGAACACTCAGGTGGGTCAGGAATTCCGGTTTTGGCTGACGCGTCGCATGGCCATGCGCCTGCTGCCAGCCATGGATCAATCCATTGTCCGGCTCGAGGCTGTGCAACCTGGCATGGCCGCCACTGACGCCCCAACGCAACACATGCTGACCGAACTCAAACGGGATGCGTTCTTGCAAACTGCTGATTTTTCAACCCCGTATTCAATCGAACCCCAACAATTGCCGCTGGGGGACGAGCCACTTTTGATCACCGATGCGCACCTGACATTGCAAGCCAATGGCTGCTTGCAAATCATTTTTGAAAAGAAAACTGATGCACAAACCAGGGCGTGCCAACTGAACCTACAAGCACCGTTGGTCCACGGCATGATCCATCTGATTCGTCAATGCATGGCCAACGCCGATTGGGGTCTTGTGGCCCAGACCACAGAACAACACACTGAACCAGCCCCTGACACGGCCGTGAAGGCACAAATTTACAAGCACTGAGCCCGTCAGGCGTTTTGACCTTCAATACCCCAGCGGGCCAACGCCGCGTCATCGGACACGCGGGCATCGACCCATTGCGCACCTTGAGGTGTCTGCTCTTTTTTCCAGAACGGTGCCTGAGTCTTCAGGTAGTCCATCAAAAACTCACAGGCTTTGAAGCTTTCACCCCGGTGCGCCGAGGTCACCGCGACAAAAACAATCTGATCAGCAGGCAAAAGACGCCCAACGCGGTGCACCACGCGAGCCGCATAAAAATCGAAGCGTTTGTGCGCCTCCTCGATCATGCTTTCGATCGATTTTTCCGTCATGCCGGGGTAGTGCTCCAACTCCATGGCCTGCACTTCATCTTGGGCAACACCCGTTAAAGCCCGGGTATCTCGCACCGTACCCACAAAGCTGCACACAGCTCCGACACGTAAATCCTGCGACCGCAAGGCCGTCAGTTCGTGAGTGACATCGAAGTCTTCGGTCTGAATCGCCACGTTTGGGAACATGGTCGTTATCCTCCCGTGACGGGTGGGAAAAATGCCACTTCGCAATCGCCCGTTAGCAGCGTGGCGTCATTCGCCATCACCTGATTGACGGCGACACGCACGGGGCGTCCGATGGCCAGACACTCCGCATGAGCACCCCCACGCGAGATCAGTTGTTGCCTGAAGCTGGCAACGTTGTTGCAGGTAGTTTCGACTGACTCATTGGCCACACCCAGGGTTTCACGCAAAGAAGCAAAGTAACGCACCTGAATCTTCATGACAACCACTCCGAAAATGGCCAGAAGCTGACGAGATCACCGCGGGCAATGGTTTGGCCTGCAGGGTTATCCACCACACCGTCGCCCCAAACGACCGACGTCAGGACGCCCGAGCTTTGGTTGGGGAAAAGATCCAAGCCGCCTTGCGCATTGCGTCGAACGCGCAAAAATTCACGCCTTTTATCTGCCTTGGGCACATCAAAATGAGCGGGCACTGGTATGCATACAGGCGCCCTTTGCTGGGCGCCCTGCAGCGCCAAAATCACAGGCTTGACCATGAGCAAAAAAGTCATGAAGCTCGACACAGGGTTGCCCGGCAAACCGACAAAATGTGCCATACCGGGTGCGGATTCGCGGCGCACATGACCATAGGCAAAAGGTTTTCCGGGTTTCATGGCAATTTGCCAGAGCGCCAAAGACCCCAAAGCTTGCACAGCTGGTTTGACGTGATCCTCCTCACCCACTGAAACACCACCACTGGTCACAATCAGATCATGGTGGTCAGCCGCTGATTTGAGCGCTGCGATGGTGGCATCGCGGTTGTCCGGAACAATGCCCAGATCGCTCACTTCACAGCCTAGGCGGTGCAACAAAGCCCGCAGGAAAAACCGGTTGGAGTTGTAAATGGCCCCAGGCGGCATGTCTGCAGGTGCCACTTCTCCCGGCATGACCAGTTCATCGCCCGTTGAAAACAAGGCCACTTTGGGCCGCGACATCACCTGAAGATGAGCCAAACCCAGACTGGCCGCCAAGCCCAGTTCAGCAGGGCCGAGTTTTTGGCCGCGCTTCAACACGGCATCGCCCATGCGAACGTCTTCGCCACTTCGGCGCACCCACTGCCCCGCCATGGCAGGGGCCAAAAACCGAACTTGATTGGGGGTGTCTGCAGACACCAGCTCGGTTTGCTCCTGCATCACGATGGCATCTGCGCCGATCGGCACAGGCGCGCCCGTGAAAATGCGAGCGGCTTGCCCTGGCAACAAGGGTTGCCCAAAATGACCCGCTGCAATGCGTTGTGTCACCGTCAATTCAATGCCGGCTTCCTGCACATCGGCGCTGCGTACGGCATACCCATCCATGGACGAGTTGTCAAAAGCAGGCACCTGCAAGGCCGAGACCAGGTCTTGCGCCAGGATGCGGCCGTCAGCATCCAGCGTGGCCACAGACTCGACCCCCGTTAAAGGGCTGATTTGCGCCAACAGCGTCTTCAGCGCTTCATCAAGTGACATCAAAGGTGCACGTGGGGCTGTGGTCATGAGATTCAGTCGCAGTGTTTCGTGATGAATGCTTTGATTTGCTCGACATCTGCCTTCATCACTTGCACACGCTTGGGCAAGGACTCGATGCCTTCAAACTGGGCTGGCCGATCGGGCTGACGACCCAAGGCCTCCACAATCGTTGAGGCGAACTTGATGGGCAAAGCTGTTTCCAGAACGATCATGGGCACCTGTGCATTCAGGTGCTCTTTGGCCACTTTCACACCGTCGGCCGTGTGGGTGTCGATCATCACGCCATAAGTGGCAAACACTTGTTGAATGGTCTGAAGTCGATCGGCGTGGGTACTGCGCCCGCTGTCAAAGCCATAAACACCTGCAGCCTTGGCAAACCGGGCATCGCCCGACAAGTCAAAGAAGCCTTCGCGACTGAGTCCTTCACCAAAGATGGCTTTGGTTTGAGCGCCATCACGCTCGAGCAAGTCGAACACAAAGCGCTCAAAGTTGCTGGCCTTGGAAATGTCCATGGAGGGACTGGAAGTCTCATGCGTATCGGCTGTGCCACGCACACGGTAGATGCCCGTGCGGAAGAACTCGTCGAGCACATCGTTTTCGTTGGTCGCCACCACCAAACGGTCAATCGGCAAGCCCATCATGCGAGCCACATGGCCGGCACAGACATTGCCAAAATTACCGCTGGGCACCGTGAAGCTGACCTTCTGATCGTTGTTTTGTGTCGCCTGAAAGTAGCCGGCAAAGTAGTAAACCACTTGGGCCAGCAAACGCGCCCAGTTGATCGAGTTCACCGTGCCGATCTTGTAACGGCGTTTGAAAGCCAGATCGTTGGACACGGCTTTGACAATATCCTGGCAGTCGTCGAACACACCGTCGATGGCGATGTTGTGGATATTCTCGTCCAGCAGGCTGAACATTTGGGCTTGCTGGAAGGGGCTCATGCGGCCATGTGGGCTGGTCATGAAAACCCGCACGCCTTTTTTGCCGCGCATGGCGTATTCGGCTGCACTGCCCGTGTCGCCAGAGGTAGCTCCCAGAATGTTGAGTTCTTCACCACGGCGTGCCAACTCGTATTCAAACAAATTGCCCAGCAACTGCATCGCCATGTCCTTGAATGCCAATGTCGGTCCATTGGACAAGGCTTCGAGGTACAAATCAGGCTGGGTGTCGCCTGCAGCCTTCAAGGGCTTCAGTGGCACGATGTCTTTCGTCCCGAACACCTCTGGCGTATAGGTTTTGCGGCACAGGGATTGAAGGTCATCGCGCGGGATGTCATCGATGTACAGCGACAAAATCTCAAACGCCAAAGCCGCATAGCCCTGGTTTTGCCAGACACCGCGCAAGTTGGACAGCGCCGCCGCATCGAGCCTGGGATAAGTTTCAGGCAAGTACAAACCACCGTCAGGAGCCAAGCCCTCGAGGAGGATTTCGCAAAATTGTTTGCGGTCCGCATGACCACGTGTGGACAGGTAACGCATCAGTTCAACTCTTCTTTGCGAATACGCACAATCGGCGCCATCACGGTGGGCAATGCCTGCATTTCAGCCAAAACGGCGTTCAAGGTGCCTTCACGTGTGTCGTGGGTCAAGATAATCACATCGGTCTGGTTCTCACCTGCTTGGCTGACCTGGTCGGCCTCGCGTTGCAAGACGGCATCGATGCTGATGTCGGCCTGGGCCAAGAGACCTGTCAACTTGGCCAACACCCCGGCCTGGTCGGCCACGCGCAAACGCAAGTAATAGCTGGTGACCACCTCGGACATTGGCAAAACCGACAGAGTGCTCATGGCATTTGGCTGGAAAGCCAAGTGCGGCACACGGTTCAATGGATCCGCGGTATGCAAACGAGTGATGTCGACCAAATCGGCAATCACGGCACTGGCTGTTGGCTCGGAGCCAGCCCCTTTGCCGTAATACAAGGTGGTGCCAACGGCATCGCCTTGAACCATCACGGCGTTCATAGCACCTTCGACGTTGGCAATCAGTCGCTGTGTCGGCACGAGGCTAGGGTGCACACGCAACTCCACACCTTGCGCTGTGCGCTTGGTGATGCCCAGCAGTTTGATGCGATAACCCAATTGCTCTGCATACTTGATGTCAGCAGCCCCCAGTTGGGTAATGCCTTCAACATAGGCTTTGTCAAACTGAACCGGGATGCCAAAGGCAATCGCGCTCATCAATGTGACTTTGTGCGCGGCATCCACACCTTCGATGTCAAAGGTCGGGTCGGCCTCGGCATAACCCAGGCGCTGGGCTTCCTTGAGCACCACGTCAAAGTCCAGGCCCTTGTCACGCATTTCGG
>JACCDW010040068.1_pt1 | contig 11679 bp, 14 predicted proteins | sample 7449781 | NCBI WGS metagenome assembly JACCDW01 (sample SAMN15323449, study PRJNA562643) | freshwater metagenome | isolation source: river surface water | place: USA:Blue River Watershed | collected 2017-08-18
AGCTTCAGGATTGGCAGTAATACCAATCAAACACTTTTTCAGTTGTGATGGGGTCACTTGATGAAGCTTTAACCAATTGATGACCGTTTGAGCGTTTCTCATGGTCTCAAGGGTGGTGAATGTTTTGGATGTGATCAGAACTCTGGTGCTGCGAGGTTGAGCCTTTGCCAACGTGGTGGCTAATTCAGCACTGTCGACGTTTGCCACAAAATGCAAACGAATCGCTTTACCTAAATTTGGATTCACTTGATAGAGTGCATCGCACACCAAGCGTGGGCCCCAGTCTGAACCACCAATACCAATACAAATCACATCAGTGATGCCGATCAGTTGATTACAAAACCCTTCCATCCTTTGCCAAACAGCTTTGACTTGGGGCATGACATCTTCGCCATCCACCATCATGGGCTGGTCTGATAGATTACGAAGAGCTGGGTGAAGGGCGGAACGACCTTCTGATTGATTGACAGCGCCGCCTGAAAAGATCGCATCGCGTTTATCAAAAACACCACGTGTGCTTGCCAACTCAAATAATTGCTGCCATTCGGCATCAGTGATTTGTTGGTAAGCGGTATCTAGAGCAAGGTCTACAGCGCTAATTAATTTAGACATTTATGAATTTTAACAAGTTTTGAAACCCGTAAAATGAAAAAAAATGGCAGTTGGTTTCAGATACCTCTATAATCACCGCTGTTTTGGAAGCTTGGCAGAGTGGTTGAATGCAGCAGTCTTGAAAACTGCCGAGGATGCGAGTCCTCCGTGAGTTCGAATCTCACAGCTTCCGCCAAGTCAATAGGTATTAAAAGGGCTAGAGGCGATCTCTAGCCCTTTTTACCAAAATCGTTACCAATTTACTGGCCTGGGCTGATTTTTGACGCTATAGCCCCATAAACAGATATGAGAAGCTGAAATCATCTTGTCGGCTGGTTTAACTTGCTTGAACCCCATTGCTCCAGTTGTCTTTGGTCGTGAGCGATTACTCCTTCAATAGAGTCTTGAGGCAGCTGTTTTAGACACTCGGCTAATGCTTCCGGACTAAGTTGTTCAGCAGGTTTACTTTTCTTAATTTTTTGCGGTGACTTACCGTCCCAAGCAAATGGATTATTAAATACGGGTGGGTCAGGTAAACAATCATTGCTGTATATAGGTGAATCATCATTGGCAAATGGTGAAAATGAAATCGTCTTTTCAAATATCAGTGATTTGCCAGTTGGTGTTGGCGGTAGTGGTGGCATAGACTTAATTGCCACCCTTGCTAGCTCTTCAGCCTTATCAGAAGTTTTCCAAAGTGTTTCTACATTAATAATCGTGCCACTAGGTGCAATTTCAATTCTAAATCGAACCTGTCCTTGATCCGGCCCCTCAACTGCTGTACCCATCATACTGCGCACTTGCTTACCCCAAGTGTGTCTGTAGCCTTTACTGTTTTTCAATGTGTATGTAGAAGCAAAAGCCCACTCTTCAGCTGTCGGAGCAGCTGGGGCGTCTTGAGTTGCTGGGGGTTTAGTTGTTAGTTTTTGTTCGGCGAGAGCAGTAGTAGATTCCTCTTGCTTTGGTTTAGGCTCGTCTAATTTAATAATGACAACTTCATCTTTTTTCTTCTGAACTTTTGTTACTGTTGGTGCGTAAAAAAACAACACAACGAAATGTAGTGTCAATGACAAAACAATCGCTGTTTTAAAAGTAGATTGCGGTCTTTGAATCAGTCTATTAAACAAAACAAACTTTAATCAATCTGTTTGGCTAATTTCACGTTCATATTGAGCCAGTTAGGAATGCCATCTTCAGCACGAACCGCTTTAAAGCCTTTTTCTCGAAGACGTTTAACAGCTTCATAAGACAAAACGCAGTAGGTTCCTCGACAGTAAGCAACAATCGTTTTAGATTTTGGGAAGTCACCTAAGCGCTCCTCTAATTCTTCGAGGGTAATGTTGATGGCTCCCTCTAAATGAGAGTGAGCAAACTCCTCGGTAGGGCGCACATCTAATAATGTTATTTCGCCACGCTTCGCCAATTTTAAAACTTGGCTAACCGGCATACCTTCAAGGCTATCTCTTGAGCTTAGGTACTTATCGACTAAGTTATCAACCTCTTCAATGTGACGTTGCCCTACACCTTGAAGCCTTAAAAACAAATCAATGACGTCGGAATCGGCTATCGCATAAACAATTGATTTGCCTTGTCTTACTGTATTCACAATACCTACTTGTTTTAGTACTTGAAGGTGCTGTGACACATTGGCAATAGGTAACTTAACTTTTTTTGCTAAGTCTTCTACCGCAGTAGGGCATTGAATAATCAATTCAATAAGTTCAAGACGAACTTCAGAGCCAAGGGCTTTCCCTAGTTTGGCGAATTGTTCAAAGAGTTTTTGCTTGAAGGTTGAGTTTTGTTTAGGCATAATCATTCAATGATTTTATTGAATATAAGTGAGGGTGTAAATGTATAAAAAAATCTTATTGGGTATTGTCGCTCTATTTACTTTTAATGCCTATGCTAATAGCCCAGTACCGTTAGAGATCAATGGGCAAAAAGCATTAGTTTTCATCAACCAAGATCCTCCAGGCACCAGATGTAATACCAATGTTCAAATCGCAGCAGAAATTGCTAACGCTTATCGACTGCCTATTTTGATTCTTCCTCAAACCGCTGTACCGCCTCTAACCCCAGCACCCTCAGTTTGGTACAACGGGCAAAACATTGCAGCTTCTGGTGGTGCCCACAATGGCATGGTGAGCTATCAAATCATTGCTGATATTCTTGAGCTAGAAGGAACAACCAAGCAAAAGAAACAAGGGAAGTTATTCAACGACAGCGTAAGACCTGATTTTGATAAATTCAAATCAACAATTAAGACTGGGAAATAATAATGAAAAGAATATTGGTTGCCTTAGCTTTGACATCGCTCATAGCAAACCCAGTAATGGCGGATAACAAAGCAATTGCTATTGATGAGATGGCTGGATATTTAGATTTCGTGGACTATGGTGGTGCCACGATATTTCCAGAGCAGATACCTGCTGAAGAATATAAGAAGATGCTTGTCATTGATGCCAGAGATAAAGCTCAGTTTGATAAGAGCCATATTCCAGGGGCAATCAATATTGAATGGCGTCAAGTGTTGGCACAAAAAGACAAAATTCCTAAAAACAAACCAGTCTTGATTTACTGTAATACCGGCAGCCTCTCTGCTCAAGCAGGGTTTGCTTTGCGTGTTGCTGGATATGACAATCTTCGCATTCTTCAAGGTGGCTATGAAGAGTGGAAGACAAAGGGCGGTATGGATGCCTATAAGAAAGCTCTCAATCGGCAGCCAAAACACTAGAGTGAGTCTGGGATGACATTGTTAAAAATTTTAAAATCTTTGTCATTCCTTCCTGTACGAGCCTGATTCTATTTGGTTTTACCGACAATATTTGCCAACAAACGGCCCATAGGTTATAATTTCGCTCTTAGTCGGAGTGTGGCGCAGTCTGGTAGCGCACCTGGTTTGGGACCAGGGGGTCCAAGGTTCGAATCCTTGTACTCCGACCACTTTCAAATAGCATCGCTCGATGCACAGCTTTCAAAATTCCTCAAAAAAATTCCTCAGTATTTTTTAGTATGACTTAGAAACTTCTCTAAAGTTTCGGACAGTCACGCTTGATTTGCTGCGTAGCAACATCGGAATATCAACACTTTATTCAAATTCTGTCTACTATCTGACTTAGACGTAAGGCAAATAAAAGTTTAGTTTTGTCTAATACTATTTATAAAGATTTTAATAATTAAATATGTCATTTGTAGAAGATTCAGAAATTAACTTTGCCAGCTTTCCGACTGATCAGCTCATTGAGTTGAGTTATGTCAGTAAGGCAACAAATGACATGGGCATCCTTGGTTTGATGAACTTGCTCGAAGATGCTTCACAAAAAAATAAACGCAATGGCATCACCGGTGTTTTGTTTTACGACAATCGCATCTTTGGTCAAATCATTGAAGGCTATCCGCAGCACGTTGAGCTTATTTGGAAATCTATTACTAAAGACCTTCGTCATAAAGAAGTGCAGGTACTTGATATCAACCCATTACAAAAGCGACGCTTCAGTAATTGGTCAATGAAGTTCTATGGCTCTGATGAGATCAGCCAATATGTACCAGAACTTAAAATGGGATTAAGAGACACAGATTCAAATTTACCGAGTGAGATTCTGACCTTGATGAGATCGGTCAGCAATCAAAATGATGAAGCCAATAATCAAGGCTAATCAGTTAAATAAGCTAAATCAATCCAGTAAATCTAAGATTTTTTCAGGCGGTCTGCACAGAGCACCTTGATTGCCATTGATGGCAATAGGGCGGTTCATCAAAATTGGATGCTGCAAGATAAAACCAATCAAATCTTCATCGCTCCATTTTGGATTACCAAGATCTAATTCATCAAAAGGCGTTCCTTTTTGGCGCAAGATATCTCTGACCGATCCACCGGTGGCTTTGATGATATGACGCAATTCAGCTTCTGATGGTGGATTGGTCAAATACAAAACAACTTGATGAGGCTCACCAGAGTTTTCAAGGATTTCGAGAGCATCACGAGAAGTTTTGCATTTGGTGTGGTGATAGATGGTAATCATGGCTCAATCCTTTAAAGGTCAATCAATACAAGCCATTATCGTATATGAGCAAGGTCTATTCGACCTCCGTTATAATCTAACTCTTATCAAAGACTGCCCATAGCTCAGCTGGATAGAGCACCGCCCTTCTAAGGCGTAGGTCGCACGTTCGAATCGTGCTGGGCAGGCCAAGCTTGTTGGCCTAACTACTTCCCACGTATTTGAATTGAATGACTGTGATTAACCTTTTGAAGGTAGTTCAGGTAGGTCAACCATCACAGGTGCACCTGGAACCGCACACCCTTGAGAGCAGCATTTTCCTGGTTGTGTATTTTGAGTGATGGTTCGATTTGGATCATTTGTTAATCCTCTATCAAGCAAACGCTCAACCAGTTTTACTTTTGAGCCCAAAGGATAGTTACGGTAAATTTCACGTTTCATCGCTTCGGGGGAACCTCCACCATGCAAGCTGATCACTGAATACCAACCTCCTTGATAAGAGGCTGTTAGATCCTCAATGAAGCGCGCAGTTTCAATGCGCTTTTCATAAGGAATACTGCTGTTAGCTCGAAGAACATCGCTGAGTTTTGCAGCAGTTTCAGGATTGTGATCTTCATCAGGGCCCGGTAATGCCACAATCAAACCGCCTGACACATAATGAGCGATCTTATGCATGTCATAAATTTGCGTCGCTAATAATAGTTTTCCAATATTTGCAAATACAGGATCAGGCACAAAGCTCTGAGCAGGAACATCTTGAGTGGCATAAACAGATGCAGCGACACCGCAAGCATAAAAGCCCTCAGTGATTTTGATCAGCTCAACCATTTGATCGCGTAAATGATGTTCTTCACCAGGATCAAAGCCATTGGCTTCACACATCAATGCGCCAGCACCGATCAATAAATCTCCAAACCCTGCGCGCGCACCGATACAGCTATGACGATGGTGCGTGGCATAGTTGTAGGTCATGTAACCTGTGTGTTCCCATTCATCAGCGTAAAAAACTTTGTCCCAAGGCACGAAAACATTTTCAAAAATAACGACACCAGTAGATTGACCATATTTATTTGAAAATAACGCGGCTTTTTCACCTGGACGACCGGCTGGACGGGCAACAATCGTGATGCCCTCGGCATCAACTGGTACTGCACAGCAAACAGCGAAATCCGCATCCTCTTTGCTCATATTTCGGCAAGGCATCACTAAAAACTCGTGCATGTATGGTGCGCCAGTAACAATCGCTTTCGTTCCTGAAATTCTAATACCTTTACCATCACGATGAGTGACGTGCACATAAGCATCAACATTTCCTTGCTCGTGCGGTCGCTTGCTGCGATCACCCTTAGCATCAGTCATTGCAATGCCTAAGGTTAAGTCACGCTTTTGAACATCATGAAGATAGGCAGCAAATTTTTCGCGGTGTTCAGTTGTACCTTTCGCATCATCTATGCGTGCAGATACTTGATGTATTGCATTCAATGCATCATGGGTCAAATAGCGTTGAGCACAACCCGTTTCTTGGCAAACCAGACGAACAGCTTCAAGCTTGTTCAATAAGTCGCCACTGCTGGTGTTGATATGTGTGAAGCGATTGACAAGCTCACCAGTACTATTTTGAGTAGCGGTCATGATTGGCGCATATTCTGGGCGAAGAGCATAGTCATACGTTAATCCGACTGCGTTCACCCCTGGGCGCAATGAAGGTTCATCGACAACAGATTCAATGCGTCGTCCATCCACAAATACTTTGGGTTTGTATTGACGAAGTGACTCTTCAAACTCTTTGGCTGACATCAACATGATTTTGGCTTTCTGGTGCTTATTTGTTTAAATATTAAACATTGTTCAATTTATTGTCAATTGTTCAAATTTAGGTAAAATATCAAACATGAGACAGAAATCCAATATGAAAGATTCGAGCAAAAAACAGGCAACTACAGCAATTGATGCACGTAAAGATCGCTTGGCACTTGTAAGTGATGCCAAGAAAGCGCATATCTTGGCTGCTGCCAAGGAAGTATTTGAAGAGCATGGTTTGGATGGCGCTAACGTTAGAGAAATTGCTAAACGAGCCGGTTATACGCCAGGAGCCATTTATTCTTATTTCACTGCTAAAGAAGAAATTTATGGCGCTTTGTTGGCAGATTCATTAGAGCGTTTGAATGAAGCCGTCAGTAACAGTCTGAGTGGTGCCAAATCATCGGTACAAAGAGCAGAGCAATCTGCATTAGGATTCTATGAGTTCTATGCTTCAAACCCAAGAGACCTTGATCTTGGCTTTTATTTATTTGGGGGTGCTAGGCCTTATGGGTTAACGCCAGAACTCAACGCAAAATTAAATACCAGATTGAGAGATTCATTACTGCATTTCGAGCTTGCTTTATTGGAATTAGGAGCCTCACCTAAGATTGCTAAAGAGGAAGTCACTGCTTTTTTCGCACATTGTGTTGGATTACTTATTTTAGAAAACACGCATCGCATCAGAATGTTCCAAGAAAATTCCGCAAAACTCTGTACTACCTATATAAAGCAGGTAATAGAGCGAGTTAAAAGCGGTGGGAAAGTAAGAAATTAACAATTACTTTATTTAAGACAATGAAACTCAAAGCCTATTTTTATTACGACATCATTTCACCGTATGCTTATTTATTTCTAAAATCAAGAAAAGTTTTAGAAGATAAATTAGAGCTCATTCCTACCCCCATTTTTTTCCCAGGCTTACTGAGACTCCAGGACAATCGTGGTCCTGCTGAAGTGCCTGAGAAGCGCATATACACCTACCAATTTTGCGTATGGAAAGCTCAAAAACTGAACCTGCCATTTCAATTTCCCAAGCGCCATCCATTTGCATCTGCGCCAGCGCAGCGCTTATTGCTTCAGAACAATGCTGATTTGCAGATGTTGGATAAAGCTTTTGATTTTGTTTGGGGGCAAGGGCACGATCCGGAGCTTGAATGGGAAGGGTTTTGTGAAGCTATTGGACTTCCAAAAAATACCCCTAAACCACAAGATGAGCACATTAAGAAAGCTTTGATTGAGGCAACGCAAACTGCTGCAAATCATGGGGTATTTGGCGTACCGAGTTTAAGAATCAATCAGCAAATATTTTGGGGTGTTGATTCAATCGACTGGGCTCTTGAATATCTCAATAAACCTGATATGTTTTCTGAAGAAGAATTTCAGAAGACGCAGGCCATCATCAATCCGTTGTTGGAAAAATAATTGATTGATATCTTTTAAAGAAGTAGATGCTTTACATAATTAACTACGTCTTCTTTTCTTCCAGGTGTAGGGGTCTCCGTTAGAGAACTTGCCATCTGAAATACCGTCTGCACCGAACTTTCCAACAATTTCCAAACCATTGGCATGAATCGTGACAAATTCACCCACTGCTTTTGCCCAATCCATGGCCTGATCTAGACTCTCAAACTCAAAGACTTCCTCTTTGTGTTTAATGAATATCAAATCAAAGAACTCTCATAAAAATAATCATGCAAATGACTAAGCATTATTGTTTTTGGAGCGTGTTACGAATAAATTGTTTTTCGTAATGTCTGTTGCGACGACTCTTTTTTGCATGTGATCGTTTACCCAATCGCTTGTCAACCACGACCTCATCCAAAGAGCTCAACTCATCAAGACTCTTGATTGAATTTGGTGAATTACGCCGAGACATGGTTTTTAGAAGATATTCGTAAAGTTGTGAAATAAAACTTTAACGCAGCTTTGAATTTTGTGCTTTTAAACCAATTTTTCAGGGGAAAGAATGATTTCTGAATAAGCGTTATATTGGTGGTCATACTCAAATGACCCAAAATAAACTAAGTAAAAAAAGCAAACCAGCAAACCAGCAAAACAGCAAAACCAATGAATATTTTTAAATCAATCATCCAAATACCAAGAAAAATTCGACGGTTTTTCGATGACGTTCTTAGCTTGATCAAAGCTAATCTTCGATAGTTCATTGAGATTGATTATTCATGAGCTATGAATTAGTTTGGTTCAAGCGTGATCTACGCATTCAGGATCATGCAGCTCTGGTTGAAGCGGCCCGGCGAGGCCCGGTGCGCTGCATTTATATAGTTGAGCCCAAACTATGGGAGCAGCCAGATACCTCTTTGCAGCACTTTGAGTTCATTCAAGAATCTCTCAAAGACTTGGATGATGACTTGCAATTGCTTGGTGGTGGAATTGAAATATACCAAGGGGAATTGACGGAGATCTTAAGTCAGATTTATCAAGAGGCTCCATTTGCACGTCTTTACTCACATGAGGAAACGGGCAATGACTTTACCTATCAGCGTGATAAGAGAGTTGCACAATGGTGCCGTCATCAAGGTATCTCATGGTTTGAATACCCACAATTTGGGGTGGTGAGAGGTCTTAAAAAGAGAAATGATTGGCAGCAGGCTTGGGAACGTCACATGTCCGCGCCTATTCAGAATGTTGGCGTCATTCACTTTTGGAATAGACCAAAGGCATTTCTCAAGGCGCAAGCCCCCCTCAATATTCTTCAGCACAATCCGCCTTTACGACAGCGTGGGGGTAGAGCTTTGGCTCTATCAACTTTGCACAGTTTTTTGCATGAGCGCAGTTATCACTATCGTGGGGGCATATCTTCGCCATTGATTGCCCCGGATGCTTGCTCAAGATTATCGGCCTACCTTGCCTATGGCTGTATCAGCATGCGCGAAGTTGTTCAGCAAACTCGCAAACGTATTGCTGAGCTCGAATCTTTTGAAAGTCGCCAAAAAGCTGGTTTATTGGCATTTGTCAGTCGTTTGTATTGGCATTGCCATTTCATTCAAAAATTAGAGAGTGAGCCAGAAATAGAATGGCAAAACATGCATTCTGGCTACGATGGTCTGCGTGAATCGGAATTCAATCAGGAGCATTTTGAGGCTCTAAAAGCTGGTCGAACAGGCTGGCCCATGGTTGATGCATGCGTGGTGATGTTAAGAGAAACTGGCTGGCTCAACTTTCGCATGCGCGCCATGCTAGTCTCGGTTGCTGCATACCCTTTGTGGCTCCATTGGCGTCCTGTTGGTGAGTGGCTAGCCACGCAGTTCCTTGATTACGAACCTGGTATTCATTGGAGTCAGCATCAAATGCAATCAGGTACAACCGGTATCAATGCCACTCGTGTTTATAACCCGATCAAACAGGCGCAAGATCAAGACCCCAAAGGTGAGTTTGTCAGACACTGGTTACCCTATATGAAAAATGTGCCAGATACATGGTTATTTCAGCCATGGCTCATGACCCAGGGTGTGCAAGAGAACATCGGCTTAAAGGTTGGGCAAGAAATACCTGCTGCGGTGGTTGATTTAACTTTGGCCTTGAAACATTCCAAGGATCGTTTGCATGCACGTCGCCAAAATGATCAGGTCAAATCATTGAAGCAAGCAGTGCTTGATAAACATGTGTCAAAACAAAGTAATTTCAAATCAAGAAATCTGACGAACAAAAAATCAAACACTCAAAATGCTTCAACCGAGCAATTAGGCTTTGATTTCTGATGAAGATTGGTGAATAGTCAATAGCTAAACAAATTTAAAAACTATCTCTTTTCAATCAAAGATAGAAATTCTCTGCGCAAATTAGAGTTTTCTAAAAACTCACCACGCATCACACTATTGATCATTTTCGAATCATTGTCTTTCACACCGCGCCATTGCATACAGAAGTGATCGGCTTCCATCACAACTGCTAAGCCAGCGGGCTTGAGCTTTTGCTCCAGCATATTGGCCAGTTCGACCACAGCCTCTTCTTGGATTTGAGGTCTAGACATGACCCATTCGGTTAAGCGCGCATATTTTGATAAGCCAACTAATGCCGAATCTTGATCTGGTAACACCCCAATCCAAATGCGGCCCATGATGGGGCAAAGATGGTGAGAGCAGGCGCTGCGCACCGTGATGGGTCCAATGATCATCAACTCATTGAGGCGACTGATGTTTGGAAAATCAGTTAAAGGAGGCGGTGCTACATAGCGACCATTAAAAACTTCATTCACATACATCTTTGCAACTCTGCGACTGGTATTTTTGGTGTTGTGATCATTCTCTGTATCAATCACTAAGCTTTCAAGTAAGGCTTGTACTTTTTCAGATACTTCATCCACCAAACCATCAAGCTCGCCTGGTTCAATGTGCTCAGCAATATTGTCATTGGCATGGAAACGCACCTGATTAGCTTTCAAGCGGGCGCGGATGACTTCAGAAATGGGTTGTTGCTTACTTGGCTTTTGCTCACTCATGATGATTGGCCTTATTTTGATGACCTTGGCGGTGTGCCATTAAGTGCTGAATCTTTAAATACAAAATGGTGGCTGACATCACAAAAGTGATGATGTTTGCCACCAAGATCGGACCACTGCCAATCAAAACACCGTAAATGATCCAAAGGATGATGCCAAAAGTAAACGTGGCATACATGCCCAATGAAATACCCGATAAATCTCTGGTGGTGATTGATCGATAGGTTTGTGGAATAAAAGCAGCGGTGGTGATGGTGGCTGCAATGAAGCCAAGCAGGTTGTCAAAATCCATTGAAACTATTCCTTTGATGGCTTTAATTGAGATCTATCACCAATGTATAGGATTTCTTATTTTCTTGCTTGTCAGCTATCTAAAGGGTTATTGATCTCAAAAAAATCTTAAGTATTAATTTTTCTGGCTAACTTCATGCCGCTTAACCAGGCTCCTTCAACACGACCACCGTGTAGCCAATCCCCACAAAAGCCAAGACCATCATTGGCAGAATAGTGACACTCAATCATGGGCTCTAAGCCACCACTGGCATAGCGCCAACGGTGCAAGGTGACTTGTGCATCAGTGGTGTTAAAGCCCAGTTGATGCATGCACTCTAAAAGCTTCTGGCTAACTGCTTCTTTTTGAAGTTCAAGGTGAGCATCACTCCAATCTGGGCTCGCATGTATGGTCCAGTAATTCAAGCCAGCACGTTGAGGCTTGGTGATGTTTCTGGCAATCCATGCAATTGCTTCTTGATTGATAAAAGCAGCATCGAAAGCAAAAGAACTTTGATGCGGAAAGTAGGCCATCATCGTCCAGCATGATTTCAT
>JACCDW010202349.1_pt1 | contig 11679 bp, 11 predicted proteins | sample 7449781 | NCBI WGS metagenome assembly JACCDW01 (sample SAMN15323449, study PRJNA562643) | freshwater metagenome | isolation source: river surface water | place: USA:Blue River Watershed | collected 2017-08-18
ATCCACCGATCTACAATTAATAATGTAAATACATAACTTATAAATTTTTCTATTATATTTGAAGACAACCTTTGAATATGAAAAAGCTCCTTACCCTATCCCTTCATCTCCTCATCTCTTCATTTCTTTTGGCTCAAAGTCTACCAGCTTATCTGCCATCAGATGGATTGGTGGCTTGGTTTCCGTTCAACGGGAATACCAATGATGAAAGTGGAAATGGAAATAATTTTATCAATTCTAATTTTCAATTCAATTCTTCAAATCCTAGTTTAGATTCCTCGGCGAGTATTTTTGAAACATCTGCTGAGATTACATATTTATCTTCTTTATCAAATTATCAAGAATATACCTTGTCACTTTCTTTTTACCTCATAAATGGAGAGGCTATAATTTGGTTCGGTTCTAATGATATTTCATCACTGACTCTCAGTATTTCAGAAAATGGAATTGGGTTTGGTTCAAATGATGCCTATACACCATCATGGAATTCTCCGCCTATTACAACGAACTCATGGAATCAATTAACAATCACAAAATCGAATAACGGAGAAATGAATTTCTTAATAAACAGCCAACCTTATGGTCCATTTTATTGGGGATATTTAGCGAATAATAATCCTTGCCTATTAAGTTTTAATGGTTCTTCAACTTGTAGTTCGAATTCATATTTTCAATTACCTTTTCAAGGATGGATGAATAATAGTGACATCTATTTCGATAACATTTCTATCTACAATCGAAAATTAAGTTCAACTGAAATTCAGATGGTGCAAACTCAGAGTTCTAATGTCGTGAATAATTCAGCGATTGTCCCCCCAGGCATCCCATACCAAGCAGTTGTACGCAATGCCAACGGAAGCGTCGCGGCCAATACAGCTGTGACTACCCGTTTCACCTTACACCAAACTACAGCAGACGGAACTGTGGAGTACCAAGAAACGCATGCCCTCACCACCAATGCGCAAGGACTCATGGCAACAGTATTGGGACAAGGCACTGCAGTACAGAACACCTTTGCCGCCATCAACTGGGCCAACACCACCAAGTTCTTGCAAGTAGAAGTAGATCTCGGAAGCGGCTATGTGGACTTGGGAACGCAACAGCTCATGTCTGTTCCTTATGCAATCTACGCCGCCAATGGACCACAAGGTGCTCAAGGACCGCAAGGACCAGCAGGGCCGCAGGGACCGGCGGGGGCGGATGGGGCGGATGGGGCGCAGGGAGTGAGTGTGTCATCAATCACCACTAGCGCAAGTAATTTCATTATTACGTTATCAGATGGTACAACTCAAACAGTTCCAATTCCAGCTACAGGAAGTTCAGGGTCAGGCAGTAATGCTAATACATTAATTTATACAATAACAGGTTTCTAAGATGAAAACATTTTTTTTATTCGTTGCAATTATAGCAACATCGTTTACTGCAAAATCGCAAGGTAATTTGCAGTTTAATCAAGTTAAATTATTAAATACAAATTCAACAGTACCCTCTGGTAAAGTTTGGAAAGTTGAAAGTGTATTAAATGGAGATAATGTTTCTTGGACATTTTCTTCAATATCCGAATGTGTAATGTCTATAAAAATTAATAATTCGGAAATTTGTCTTTTGAAATCCAGAAGATATTCTGTAGGTACGGGAAATACATCATCTGCGGCTGCCTCAGAATCATCTTTTAATTGCTCAAATTTACCCATATGGTTACCAGCCGGAGCCATTTTAGACTTAGGGTTTAACTCGAAATTCATTTCAATAATTGAATATAACATAGTACCGTAAACCACTGATGAAGTATTAAATATTAAACCGCCGATCTCTGAGCAATCAAATCGGCGGTTTTTTTCGGACGGATAATTGAAAAGACCTCCCCGGCCAGACAGCGCTTGCGCTCGTCTGCCCACCCCTCCTAAAAAGTTTACTGTGGTTTTTACATATCCACCGTGAAATTTACTCTTACACCCAACGCGTCAAAAACATTCATGATGGTCTCAAGACGGGCGCTTTTGATACTGTTTTCAAGTTTGGATATCTGTGCCTTTTGTACACCAATCAAATCGCCAAGTTCTGATTGTGTCATGTTTTTTGCTTTTCGCACAGACCGGATAGATTCGCCCAATAAGTCAAGCCTTAATTCATTTTCAAATTGGTTTCTTCTCGCGCTGCCTTTCTTACCAACGTGTTGATCGATGAGCCGATCCAAGGGCACCGTTTTAAGTGCATTGTTTTTTGTGAGACTATTTTTTTTCATGACGTGCAAAGTATTGTTTTCGAATTGCGTTGGCTTTTTGGATTTCCTTCAATGGCGTTTTTTGCGTTTTCTTTTGTATTCCATGCGTGGCGATTATCAATTGGGGTTTGTAGATGGAATTGTTCCAAAATGAAAAGAATCGAAAAGCATTTCCATTGTACAATGTTCTAAACTCCCAAATGTGATCATCCAATTTTTTAAGCAACGTTGGGTCTCTATGAATTCGGGCTTTGGCCATGTTATATAAGATCTTTTCTCTGGTCTTCGGATCCAGTTTTTCCAAGAAATCAATTGCTTCGGGCAACAGCTCAATATCAAAGTTTTTTTTCATATTGATATTGATTTTTCAAAATTAGTGGTTTCCCAATAGGGAAACAAGAAATATTTTTCATGGTGTGAAATTCATTCGAAAAACAATACGCGGCAAGAAACACATAAGGCGCACATAAACACCACCCCGGCCAGACAACGCTGGCGCTCGTCTACCCACCCTTACAATCCACATCGTGTCAAGAGTCGAGATTCCGTCTCTCCGCGGAAGACACAACTTCAGTGCGACTTGATTTTTGACTACTTTTTGATCAAGCAAAAAGTGGTATAGAAAGACAACTTATCTAAAGCAAATAAAAAGAGCGAGAATGAGAAACAGAATGAAAATGAATACTTAAAAACATATCACTTCATTCCTTCATCTCCTCATCACTTCATCTCCTTATCCCCCTTTCTACCTCCCGAACTTCACCAACAACACCGCAATATCCGATGGATTAACACCGGAGATTCTGCTAGCCTGACCGATCGTCTCGGGACGAACAGCACTCAACTTTTGCCTGGCCTCAGTACTCAAACTCTGCATCTGGTGGTAATCAAAATCGATAGGAATCTTCACGTAATCCAATCGGGTGAGTTTGTCCGCCAGTAATTTCTCCTTCTCGATATAACCGGAATATTTGACCTGAATCTCTGCTTGTTCCAAAGATTCTTGTTTATAGCCTTTTAAAACGATTTTCTCCTCTATCCGCTTACATGACACTGTCAAACCAGATAAAGTTGTTTGTGGGCGAGATAATAGGCTTAAAACGGATGTTTTGTTGGGTATTTCAGTCGAGCCCATTTCAACCAGATAAGCATTGACCTCAGTTGGTTTGATGGACGTTTCTTTCAAAAGCTCCATGATCTCGTTGGTCTCATCGCGCTTGAGGTCCAAATCTTTCATTCTTTCATCACCGGCCAATCCAATGGCATGACTCATCGGCGTCAATCGCTCATCGGCGTTGTCTTGTCTCAACAAGGTTCTGTACTCCGCACGACTGGTGAACATTCGGTATGGTTCGTCGGTGCTTTTGGTAATCAAGTCATCAATCAAAACCCCGATGTACGCTTGATCGCGATTCAAAATCATCGGCTCTTTTCCCTTCACTGAAAGTGCAGCATTGATTCCCGCCATCAATCCCTGACATGCCGCTTCTTCGTAACCTGTAGTTCCATTGATTTGCCCGGCAAAATAAAGACCTGGAACATCTTTGGATTCGAGCGTATGCAACAATTGATTGGGCGGAAAATAATCGTACTCGATGGCATAGCCCGGGCGGAAAATTCGTGCATTTTCAAAACCTTCAATTTGTCGCAATGCTTTCACTTGAACTTCTTCCGGAAGACTGGTCGAAAATCCATTGACATAAATCTCAACCGTCCGCCAACCCTCAGGTTCCACGAACAATTGGTGGTGGTCCTTGTCTGCGAATCGTGTGATTTTATCTTCGATTGATGGACAATATCGCGGGCCAGAACCAATGATTCTTCCGGTGAACATCGGTGACTTTTCAAATCCTTCAGCCAGGATATCGTGAACCGTTTGGTTGGTGTTGGTGATCCAACAAGAACGTTGTTTTTTCAACGGTTCCGTTGTTGAACTATAAGAAAACTTGGAAGGATTTTTATCTCCCTCTTGCTCCACCATTTTATCGTAATTCAAGCTTCGTCCATCCACACGTGGAGGAGTTCCTGTCTTCATTCTTCCGGCTTGGAAACCTAATGAAACCAACTGTTCCGTGATTCCTTCAGATCGCTTCTCCCCCATTCTACCACCAGACAATTGTTGCTCACCAATGTGAATCACACCATTCAAAAAAGTACCACTGGTGATGATGACTTTCGGTGCATAAAACTCAACTCCGATTGAAGTTTTCACACCTTTCACTTTTCCATTTTCGAACAAAATTTCCTTCACGGAATCTTGCCAAAAAAAGACGTTCGGAATGGCCTCGAGTTGGAGTCGCCATTCTTCAGCAAACATCATTCGATCACTCTGGCACCTGGGACTCCACATGGCAGGACCTTTGGAGATATTCAACATGCGAAATTGAATCGCACTTTTATCAGAGACGATTCCACTCAATCCACCCAACGCATCAATCTCTCGAACAATCTGACCTTTTGCAATTCCACCCATCGCTGGGTTACAACTCATTTGGCCTATTTTATTCATATCCATAGTAATTAAAAGTGTTTTTGCACCTAAATTACCTGAAGCAGAAGCGGCCTCATTTCCTGCGTGACCCGCACCAATTACTATAACTTCAAATCTATTTTCCATAATGTTCCACGTGAAACAACATTTCTATTTTATAACCACTGAACACATTTTTGAATCTCTCATTTCACATCAATTCATAGACAAATATAAGGCAATTGCATCATTTTCACAAGCTCTCATTTCAACAATTTGTTCACTTTTTTTATCTTGAAAACCAATAAGATGAAGCAATCCATGGGCTACTACACGAATGACTTCTGCATTGAATTTTTGACCCAATGTAACAGCATTGTCCTTTACCCGATCCAAACTAATATACAGCTCCCCAGAAATAATTTTATTCTCAGTTCCCAAATCAAACGTAATGATGTCCGTGTAATAGTCGTGATTCAAGAATTGACGGTTCATGACCAACAATTCTTCGTCAGAAACGAAAATGATGTTCAAATCCTGGATCAAACAGCCATGATGAGCGGCCAATTGGTCCAACCAAAGAGAAATTCTTCGATTAGAGACGAAATACGGGCGTTTTACGTCTTGGAAGTAAATTGATATTGCCATAGACACAAAAGTCGATTTTTGAGGCCTATACAAATGCAGGAAACCCAACGAAGAATAAACAGCACAATGTTGGTTGCGCTACTTTCACGTGAAACGAGATACGGGTTAAAGAATCCAATTTTATATTTGCTTCATGAAAAGCATGAAATGGATATTTGTTTGGACCATGATCACGGTCGCAATAACTGCGCTAAGCAGCTGTACACGCATTCGCTACACAGGTTTTTCAATCAATGAAATAAAACTGGAATCAGGCTTAGAGGACATCACTGTTGCTAACAATTACTTTATCAAACTAGAAGGGAAAGAAATCAATGATGAAACAGATCGAGTTACCATCTACCCTGGTTTTACATCAGCCAACTTCTACACCAATTTCTCTGGTGACAAGGAACAGAAAAAATACAAAGTAACTTTGATGCGCGAAGAGTCATCAGGTGAGTACGAGGTTTATTCTTTCGATATCAAATTTATCGATCACGCGGGACAAGAAAGCTTCACTGTTTCTCCTGGAGATGGTTATAAATTTCAATTCAAAATGTCTTGGCCGACTTTGTGGTAAGACTTTTACATTCCTTTGGGTAAGACTTTTACCCCATCCACTTTCACCATTTCACCAGCTTGATAAGTGACAACCAATCGTTGCTCACCTAGCTCATTGTAGTAAATCCAATCACCTTCACGCAAGCCTCCTTCGTAATCACCCTTCTCCATGAGATTACCATTAGGATACCACATTCTGTGTTTTCCACGTGGAATCCCGAGGTTAAACTCACCCTCAAAAGCTGGTTGATCGGTATTGAAATAATACCATTTCCACACACCATTCTTCTCGCCATCCAAATATTCACCTTCCTCCAAATGATCATTCAACTGGTATTTCCAAATGCCTACTTTCAATCCATCACTGTAATTACCCTGAAGAATAATAGTACCCGCTGTATCCCATTCGGTATATTCCCCATCCAACTTTCCACGTGAAAAAGACTCTCTTCTGTGAACTTCACGATTGTCATAATACCAAGTCCACTCTCCATCAGGAATTCCTTTCCAATACTTTCCTATCAATTCTACATTTCCCGAAACCTCAAAATACTTCCACTCTCCTACCCTTTGATTGTCTTTGTATTCGCCTTCAGCTTTCAACTCCCCTGATAAAAAATACTCTTTCCAAACGCCCTGACGCATGCCGTCATTATCCAATTTTCCTTCAGCAACTTTCTTTCCCATCTGATATACCTGGTTGATGATCTTCTCTCCAGAAACATGTTCCACATGAAATACGCCCTGTCTTTGATTTCCTGCATAACCTCCTCTGGCAATAACGCCTTCTGAAACCGTATCGACCTTAAAGGTTAGGTTACCTGCTCCACCGTCATCCGTTACCAAAACATCATTCTCATAAGTCTCTGTACGAATTACAATTCCTTTTTTATCGTAATACTGGAACAAGCCATTTCTTTTACCGGATGAATAATTACCCTCTCTAAATACCAATTCAGACTCTGGAAAAAACTCTTTCCAAATACCCTCTTTCTCTCCATTTCTGTTGTACCGATTGAATCTTTCTACACTACTAATAAAACCTAGTGTGTACTTCGTAATACCCATCAACATTCCCTCTGAAGAATACTCTTTGGCCTTTCCCTCCTCTTTATTGGCAACAAAAGGAATAACCCAATGAATCTTACCATTGGAATAATAAAGTGTCTTAATACCCTCTTTCTGATTGTTTAGATATGTGGTTGACTCCAACTTGATACCCAAAGAATCGTAAATGCTTTCCATTCCGTTCTTCTTACCACCAGCATAATTGATCTCTTTTTCAATTCTTCCCTTGGCATCAAAAAACTTCCACGTGGAATCGATGACTCCATTTGATCTTTTACCAGAACTAATTAAAATTCCACTTTCACTGTATGTCTTCCAAAAGCCATCCGGTTGACCATTCACAAACCAACCTTCACTGGACATCACACCATTCTTATGATAGAACTTTTTGTATTCCTTTTGAGAAAAAGAGAATAGAGGAACCAAACCCAAAAACAAGAAAAAAGAGAGATGAAAAATCATTTTCACACATGAATACTCTAAATCAATAAAAAATTTCTTTTTTAAAAAAAGAGATTTAGGATATATAGAGCTGTTCATATGGTTGGCAAAAAGTTTAAATGACGTTTGTAATTTTCATAATTCACAATTTGACCGTCGTTATTAACAAGTTTTAAGGTAGTTAAAGACTTGGTTTTCATACTGATCAAATGGTTTATCAATATTTGAACATATAACGAGGACGTGAATAAATACTTGATGTGAGGAGGTGTTGATAATGGGGCTAATAACTGAAAAGGGGTGTGTACAAATACCAAAAAATAAATTTGGTTTGTAAGTGATGAAAGGATAAGCGTTCCTAAATCTCCTTGTAACAAATAAACTTTTGCAAGGTTTTCAACAGCTATTAACAATCCAAAAAACAGAAATGTAGATAAAAGAAATTGTACTTTTGGAAAATGAAAATTATTATCGGAAGCGATCACGCGGGTTTCGCCATGAAAGAGCAATTGAAAGGCTGGTTGGCAGAACAAAATCACGAATGTATAGATGAAGGTTGTCATTCAGATGCAAGTGTAGATTATCCTGACTATGCGCACGCCGTAGCTCAAAAAGTTGAAAGCGAAGATAGTTTAGGAATTCTTTTGTGCGGCTCTGCAAATGGAGTTTGTATCACAGCCAATAAACATGCAGGAATTAGAGCAGCATTGTGTTGGACCAGTGAGATTTCTACATTGGCCAGACAACACAATGATGCTAATATTGTTTGTATTCCTGCTCGTTTTATTTCATTGGATGAGGCAAAGGAAATCGTAACCGCTTTCCTTACCACTGAATTTGAGGGTGGACGTCATCAAAATAGAGTAAATAAAATTTGTATGTAATGAAAAGAATAGTCGTTTTAATCATTCTGTGTTTTCCCATTTTTTCGATTGCACAGCGCAGTACAGCTGAGATTTTTGGTCAAAATATTTCAGTTCAAGAATTAAAAAAACACTTGTATGTTTTGGCTTCAGATGCTTATGAGGGGAGAGAAACAGGAATGGAGGGACAGCGCAAAGCTGCTCAATATTTGGATGAATATTACGACCAGATTGGAATTCCAACTCAAAGACAAATTTTTCCATTGAAGCGATTGAGTTTTTTAGCATCCACATTGCAAATTCAAACTGGTTCAAACAATCCAGAAAAGTTTGATTTCATTCAAGATTTTTATTTTTTCAGTGCAGATAAAACCCAAAGTGTTGAAGTAAAAGACATCGTTTTTGTTGGTTATGGAATTGCTGATGAGAATTGGGATGATTACAAAAACGTTGATGTGAAAGGGAAAGTGATTTTGTGTTTATCAGGAGAGCCAGTAAAAAAAGGAAAGAGCTTGATTACAGGAACAGAAACTTTTTCTGAGTGGACATTTGATCGCGAGTTGAAGAGAAAAACGGCTATTGATAAGGGAGCTACGATGTTTATTCAAATTGATCAGAATTTTGATCAGTACATGGGTCGTGTCAAGTATTATTTGCAAACGCCAAGAATGACATTGGATAGAACAGGATCTGAGGATGAGGAAGATTTAAGAATTCCTTATTTACATTGCTCTCCAAGACTGGCTGAAAAAATCTGTCAAAATTTGGGATTACCCAAGTATGATGTTTTGCAAAAGAAGGCAATGGCTAGAAAGCGCGTCAAGTCTAAGGTTTCTAAAGGAAAGATGACGGTTAACTTTCAAGTAAAAAGAGAGGATTTGGTTTCTGATAATGTTCTTGCATTTTTAGAAGGCACGGATCCAGAGTTGAAGTCGGAGATTGTAGTTGTCAGTGCGCATTATGATCACGTAGGGATTATCAACGGAGAGATTCACAATGGTGCGGATGATGATGGATCAGGAACGGTGACGGTAATGGAAATTGCGCGAGCTTTTAAAACAGCCAAGGACAAGGGCCAAGGATCTAAGAGAAGTATTTTGTTTTTACATGTGAGTGGAGAAGAAAAAGGATTGTTGGGTAGTGAATGGTATTCAGATCATCCTGTATATCCATTGGCTAATACTGTTTGTGATTTGAACGTGGATATGGTAGGAAGGAAAGATGCGGATCATGAAGATGGCAGATATGTGTACTTGATAGGATCAGATAAATTGAGCACAGAGCTTCATCAAATTTCAGAGGAGGCCAATAAAAAGTATACCCAATTGAATTTGGACTATACGTATAACGATCCCAACGATCCCAATCAGTTCTACTACAGATCCGATCATTACAACTTTGCAAAGCACAATATTCCGGTGATATTTTATTTCAGCGGAGTGCATGAGGATTACCACAAGCCAGGCGATGATCCAGAGAAAATCATGTACGATAAAATGGCAGAGATTGGAAAATTGGTTTTCCATACAGCATGGGATGTGGCCAATAGACCTGAACGTTTGAAGGTGGATGTAGCCAATGATTTTAAAGAGAGATAAAAGAATAGATAAACATTTTAAATAGAGACAATGCAAGAAATTTTAAAAACCTTAGGGTTAGAGGCGGTTAACGCAGGAACTTCAACAGGATTGAAGTTTATGGGATTAGGTGAAGTTATTTCATCTTATTCTCCAGTAGATGGAAAGCACATTGCGGATGTGAAATCTACAACCAAGGAAGAGTATGAGCATGTGATTTTAACGGCTCAAAAAGCTTATCAAGAGTGGCGTTTGATACCAGCACCTAAGCGCGGTGAAATAGTACGTCAATTTGGAGAAAAATTGCGTGCAAAGAAAGATGCTTTGGGTCGTTTGGTGAGTTATGAAATGGGTAAGTCATTGCAAGAAGGATGGGGTGAAGTGCAAGAGATGATTGACATCTGTGATTTTGCAGTGGGATTGAGTCGTCAGTTGTATGGTTTGACCATGCACAGTGAGCGTCCAGGACACAGAATGTATGAGCAATGGCATCCACTAGGTGTTGTTGGAATTATTTCCGCTTTCAACTTCCCAGTGGCTGTATGGAGTTGGAATTCAGCATTGGCTTGGATTTGCGGAGATACATGTGTTTGGAAAGCTTCAGAAAAAGCGCCATTGTGTGCGGTAGCATGTCAAAATATTTGGAATGAAGTTGCCAAAGAAAACAATTTACCAGAAGGAATTTCTTGTATCATCACAGGAAAAGTTCAAGAAGGTGAGTGGTTGGTAACAGATACCCGAGTGCCTTTGATTTCAGCAACAGGATCTACCCGCATGGGAAGAATCGTGGGAGCTAAGGTAGCAGAGCGTTTTGGAAAGAGCTTGTTGGAATTGGGTGGAAACAACGCCATCATTGTAACGGACAGCGCAGATTTGAAAATGTGTATTCCTGCAATGGTCTTTGGTGCTGTAGGAACAGCAGGTCAGCGTTGCACGACTACACGTCGATTGATTATTCACGAGAGTTTGTATGAAGCAACCAAAGAGAGTTTGGTAAAAGCTTACGGTCAATTGCGCATTGGAGATCCATTGGATGCCAATAATCACGTGGGTCCACTTATCGATACAGATGCTGTAAACAATTACTTGAGCGCTATCGAACAAGCCAAGGCACAAGGCGGAAAGGTATTGGTAGAAGGTGGAGTTTTAGAGGGAGAACAATATTCTTCTGGATGTTATGTGAAGCCTTGTATCATCGAGGCCAACAATGATATGGCTATCGTACAACATGAAACATTTGCCCCTATTTTATATGTGATGCCGTACAAGACATTGGATGAGGCCATTGCGATGCAGAACGGTGTGGTTCAAGGATTGAGTTCCTCTATCATGACATTGAACATGAGAGAGGCAGAGCGTTTCTTGAGTTGTGAGGGATCGGATTGTGGAATTGCCAACGTCAATATCGGAACCAGTGGAGCCGAGATTGGTGGTGCATTTGGCGGTGAGAAAGAAACGGGCGGCGGACGTGAAAGTGGCTCAGATGCTTGGAGAAATTACATGCGTCGTCAGACCAATACCATCAACTATTCTACTTCATTGCCATTAGCGCAAGGAATTAAATTTGATATTTAATGCAAAAGATTCTTCTTCTTCTATTTTCGTTTCTGATGCTTCAAAATGTAAATGGGCAGATTGAAAAGTGGACGATGCAATTTCATCTGAATGATAGCGTTGATGCGGTTTTTGAGGTTTTGCTTGAGCATAGTGATGAAGGAAATATGGGATTAACCATTGAGAATGGAGGAGAGTTGATTTATTTGAACCAGATACAAGGCCAGGAATTTCCTGGCTTTCTTTTTCCCTATTTTGAGTCAAAGATTGAATGGAATCCTGCGGACAAAG
>JACCDW011359438.1_pt1 | contig 11678 bp, 10 predicted proteins | sample 7449781 | NCBI WGS metagenome assembly JACCDW01 (sample SAMN15323449, study PRJNA562643) | freshwater metagenome | isolation source: river surface water | place: USA:Blue River Watershed | collected 2017-08-18
GCCTTTTTATCTGAAAAGGTTAGGGTTGATCTTATCAAATTACCTTTCTTTTCATCAATCATGCCTTTTTCTTCAATGGTATCGACCATCGTTTCTAATTCTTCATCATTATATTTACTACGGTTTTCCTTACGTTTTTGAACAAAAAGTAACCGTACCGGAAACACAATGATGCCAACAAGCCAAACAAACGGAGTAAAAATGATCCTCAACATTAAGACTGGATAGACAAACCATAGGCTCAATTGCAATGCATTCACTTTTCCAACGGTTTTGGGAATGAGTTCACCAAAAATAACAATAATGAAGAAAATAACAACGGCAGAAAAGGTTGCCGCTAATCCAGGATTGGGTAATAAAGGAGCGATAAATTGAATCGATAATAATGCGGTCACGGACGAGTTAAATATATTAACGACGCCATTACCAAATAACAACGCAGAAGAATATTGGTCATAATGTTCTGCAATCGCTAATGCTTTTTTGGCTTGACGATTGCCTTGTTTAATCAATCCTTTCAACTTAACATGATTAACGGCCGTAAATGCCATTTCTGACATTGAAAAAAATGCCGAAAACAATAAAGCAATTATCATCGAAAATACTAATTGCCAAGCACTAACCACGTATGACTCCTGTATGTTTGACGAGTTCTTCCATCTGACCCACAATTTCTTCTAGGACATCTTCCATTGTCACCATGCCAAGAACTTGACCTTGTTGATCCTTAACGATTGCCACATGTGTTCGATATTTTTTATACCCTTCAAATAATTCATCAATGGTAACTTTACTGGAAACAAAATATGGCTTTTTAATTAGGATTGCAGGATCGATTTGTCGATGTTTTTGAATGGATTGAAAATAGGTGCGAATCGATAAAACCCCAATAATTTGCTGCATGGAATCTCGATAAATGGGAACGCGCGAAAAAGGAGAGGCAATCAACTTTTCTGCAAGGTCAGCTTCATGGAGTGCTGTTTCAGGAATACCAAATATTTGATCAATCGGGGTTAAGACGTCTTTAACAGCAGTATCTGAAAACTCAATCGCCGATTGAATTAACTTCACTTCACTTTCATTCAACGTACCCTCTTGATGTTGTTTTTCTACAATCGATGAAAAATCTTCTTCGGTCATCATCGTATTGTTTTCTGCTTTTTGGAATCGTTTTAATAAACGATTTAAATTATAGAATATGATATAAATTGGATAAAAAAGGATTCTAAAAAAACCAAAAACAACGGTGACAAATAAAGCAGACTGGAGAGGAAGGCCTCTACCAATCACTTTAGGAATGGTGTCACAAAAAATATAGAACAATAAGGCAGCAGTAACCGTTGCAATTAAGGTTCCAACTCCATCATCTTGAAATAATTGAATAAAGAATATCGTTGATAGCGTTGATAATAAAACGGAAGTAATATTACTTCCAATCACGGTTACAATCACCGAACCATCAAATTGTTGAATATAGCGTAGCGTTTTTTTAGCAATGGAAGAGGATTCTGATAACACCTTGATGCGAATCGGATCAACTGCAGCAAAGGCCGTTTCAGCTAAAGAAAAATAAGCACCAAAAACGAGAATGATAACGAGAATAAACCACAGCCAAGGGTCAGAAAACATAATTATATTATACAGTAAATTACTTCGTCACTTGATGGCAATGCCGGCAACGAGGTTCATAAGCTTCCGAGGCACCAACTTTAATGATGGGATCTGCATAATGGGCAGGTTTACCATTAATGATTCGTTGAGTTTTGGTTGCAGGTGCACCACAAACAACACAAATTGCGGTCAGTTTAAGAACATCTTCTGCAATCGTCATAAGCGATGCTGTAATAGGAAACGGTTCACCCCGGAAATCGGTATCGAGTCCACCCAAAATGACGCGAATGCCTTTTAATGCAAGACGTTGAGCGATATAGATAATTTCTTTATCAAGGAATTGAACTTCATCGACTGCAATCGCAAATGTCGAGGAATCCACGTAGTCTAATATTTCTTTACTGTCTTTAATGGAAATAGACTTAGCCTTTAAATTGGAGTGTGAGACAACCTCATCAGCTGAATATCGATTATCAATACCAGGTTTAAAGACGAGCGTTTTTTTCTTGGCATATTCTAATCGTTTAATTCTGCGAATCAATTCTTCACTTTTTCCTGCAAACATCGGTCCACATATGACTTCAATCCAACCTGGGCGTGATATTAATTCCATAACTTTCTCCTATTTAATAAATGCTTTTGACCAAGGTAAAAAAGGAATTTCTTTTTGAGGTAATGATTTTTTAGCCATTAAATCATCCACCAGTTTCTTGGCTCGCTTTAAAGATAAATCGGATTTAACCTTGAACACTAATGGAATTTGTTGGTAGATCTTCTTATCCGAAGCATCATCAACTGGAATTGGACTATCCTTATAATCTTCGGGATTCAACGCTAAATAAAGTTTCAAACTTTTGCCAGCAATCGTAATCTTGACAAATTCTTCTTTGTGCAATCTAAACATGTCACCTGTATTGGAAATTCGCGATTTGACCTGATAACTTAATATGTAATTCTTTAATTCATCATAATGCCCTAGCATCATCGGATCTGCTTTTGCCATGCGTTCTTGAAATGGAATACGAACAATTTTCTTTTTACCAGTCCGGGTAACACCAATGTCAGTTGTCATCACAGACTTAAATTGTTCTGCTCGTTTCTCATTTTCTGGAGCACGGGCATTTTTCTTTTTAATGACAGGGACTACCACTTCAGAGGGAATCGAAGTGGTTGGTGTGGAATATTGATCAGATTGGATAACAGTAGCTTTAGCGGTAGTCGAAATTGGCATAGAAACTTTACTTATCGCTTCTTCGATCATTCTCTTCACTTCATCTTTTGACAAGGTTGGCGTTTGCACGACTTGCTTCTTGATTTCGTTTGAGATTAAACCTAACACTAAACCTTCATTCAAGGTCGGCTGATTTGGGTTGGTTGATCCGATAATCTTTTGGACATCTGATTCTGTAAGGATCTTGGGTAACTTCGCTTGGACTCTATCGGCAATCTTATTTTCATCAATCTCTGGAGTTGTCACCTTGGATGATGGTAAAGCTTTTATCGCTTCTTCAATCATTCTCTTCACTTCATCTTTTGACAAGGTTGGCGTTTGCACGACTTGCTTCTTGATTTCATTTGCGATTAAACCTAACACTAAACCTTCATTCAAGGTCGGCTGAGTTGGGTTGGTTGATCCGATAATCTTTTGGACATCTGATTCTGTAAGGGTCTTGGGTAACTTCGCTTGGACTCTATCGGCAATCTTATTTTCATCAACCTCTGGAGTTACCATTTTGGATGATGGTAAAGCCTTTATCGCTTCTTCAATCATTCTCTTCACTTCATCTTTTGACAACGTTGGCGTTTGCACGACTTGTTTCTTGATTTCATTTGCGATTAAACCTTGAATAACATTCAATGGTAAATCAGGTTGTAGAATGCTTTGGTGTTTTTTTAGTAATGAGATGAATACATTTTCATCTATCCCTTCAGCGGTTTGTCCTTTTTCTAATTGCTTAATTTCCAGCGAGGAAACTTTTTCTTGCATGGAGTTTGTTCTGGATAAGGTTTCAATTTGAAATTGATCTAAGGTTCCTTTAGAAGAAATGAGGTCTTGTTGAAGTTGAATCAAACGTTGTTGAGTTTGTTTTAAGAGTTCGACTTGATTGTCAAAGATTTCTTGTTTTACAAATGGTGTTTTTTCAAAATTATCAAATCCTTGAGTGAGTTGTTCAACTTGTTGCTGCAGGAGGCTGACCCTTTCTAAAAGAGGAACAAATGTTACGGTTTGATTTTGGATCAATGTTTCAAGGTCTGAAACCTTAAGTGGTGAAATAGCATTCGAAGCGTCGATATGTTGAACTTGTTGAATGGATTGCTCAAGATTATCAACTTTTTTTGCAAGTGGAGATTGAAGTAAAATTCTTTCAACTTGATCCTTAATATCATTTTCTTTCGTTATCGTTGGTGTTTGAGTTTGTTCAAATTGTTTTTGGTTGGTTTGGAAATCTTGAATGGATTTAGAGATCATCGCTTCCATTTCTTGTTTAAATTGATCAAAATTGGTCGATATAATTTGTTCAATCTTTTCTGAAACTAGGCTCTCCATGACTTCTCTATTTAAAGAATCGTATTTAATCAGTTCTTCATTAATCAGTGTATTAACTTGATCCTTTGTCCTAGGTTCCAATTGTGCTATTTCGGTGGCAATCGCTTGATTTACTTTTTCTTGAATTTGAGCTTGAGACATTTCATTGAATTGTGATTCTATAATCGGAGCTTGAGCATTTAAATTTTCATCACTCTTTTGAGAAATCCCAGTTGGTGTTGAAATAGGTGTAATGGACTTGTTACTGGCGTTTAAGACAAGTTGTTTGGCTTCTAAAAGGTGTAAACGAATTTGAGCGCGAATTCTTTCTTTCATTTGTAAAACGGTTTGACGAGCTTTCACGATATCTTGCTTTTCAGGTAATACAGGTGTTGGCGGAAGGACGACAATGGGCGTTTGCTCCGATAAGGTTGAAGTTTCAATAGGCATTAAGGCATTAAAGGATTGATTTGGGTTAACAGGAAGCGGAACTTCGGTTTGCGGTAGGCGAATTTGACTCGGTATCACAAACTTTGATAATTCTTGAGCAATCACCGTTTCTTCTTTCACCAATGGTATGACTTGACTGGATTGCTTGATAAAAGGGTGACGAAAAAGGTCAATAATACTCATGATGACAAACATCAGGGTAAAAAATACAATACTTGCCACTAAACCAGAAAAGGCGGATGCCCAAAGTCCAGGACTCGGATTTTGAACTGGAATTAATAAAATTTCAACAAAATTAGATTGGTTTCCAAGGTTTTCAAGAGAGGTTGCATCAGGAAAATATCCGTTGATGGATAAAAGGGCGAAACTTAAGGTGGCAATTAATCCAAATAACGTCATAAATGCTCTAATAAATTTAAATTTTGTGATGAGCAAAATAAATAAGAATATCGTTAGGATAAGATACAGAATGGTAACGCCTAAGGTTAAGCCAAAGATCAAGGTGGGTTGACTAAAATTTAGAAGGGGACCTAGTACTGAAATTCCAATTGTCATAAAGTAACTTAAAACAGCATTAGGATCAAAATTGACTGAGTATGCAATAAGTCCGACAAATGCGATAAGCACTAACAAAAGCGCAAACCCCAAAAGTCGAATAAATTTTTTCATTGCAAACCCTCCACGAATGATGTTTTGACCTGTGTATATCATACCATTTAAAAGAGATTTTTTATTAAAGATTTCAAGACTATTTTCCTTGATATGTTGAATGAAAAGAAGAAAATTTCTTGCAAGTTTATCTTAACTATCGCTATAATATAAAAGCATTGCAGGTGTAGTTCAATGGTAGAACACAACCTTGCCAAGGTTGATACGCGGGTTCGATTCCCGTCACCTGCTCCAAGCAATTGTATTCTAGCTTCGTTACAATCAGTCACATAGTCGAGAAAAACTTAATACTAGAGACCCTCGAGAGGATGAAGTCCTTCTACGAAGGCTCATAAAAGAAAAAAGGAGGAACATAACGTATGCCAAACAACTTAAGGGTAAAATTAAACAAAGGAACTAGCAAAGGAAAAGGAAAAGCTAGTAAGAAGAAACAATAAGGACGATTCACCTTCATTACTTAAAATTAAGCCATCATTCTAAAAACCTCCAATTGGAGGTTTTTTTGTATCTTACTAGTAAGTTATTGAAACTTACCTAAGGTTTTTAAAAAGTAATCACCCAAGATTGAATATAATAATGCTATGAAATTAAAATTCATATATTCCTCAACCAAAGTAGAACCCGAGGTAACGATTGAGGCGCCAGAAGGTCATCCTGATGTTGAACGACTCAAAACTTTTTTGATCGAATCCAAGGGAACAGTCATTGGTAAAAAAAATGAACGACAATTCCGAATTCCTATTCTTGACATTTATTACTTTGAAAGCCAGGATGAACAAACCATCCTTTTTACAAAAGATGATAGTTATGCCGTTTCTGAAAAATTATATGAAATTGAATCCTGGGGTGACCCTTTTATTCGCGTTAATAAAAGCACAATTCTTAATTTCCATTTTATAAAAAGTTTTCGACCCTTATTAAATAGCAAATTAGAAGCAATGTTAGATAATGGAGATTTAGTCGAGATCAGTCGATTGTATCTAAAGGCCATTAAATTAAAATTAGGAGCATTAAAGAAATGAAAAAGATGATGAGTGGTTTTTCTAAAGTCTACACTTGGGTTTCATTGATCATGGGATTTTTAGCAATTTTAACGAATGTTCTTCCTAGAATTGATGGACAAGTTTTTTTGTTGGAATTCTTTCTAGGCTCGTTTTTAGTTTCAATTCTTATCCATTTTGCAATCAAGGTTTATCAATTGAAATGGGGCAGTGGCATCATTAGTATCTTTGTATCGTTATTACTCATCTTACCCATCGCACCGATGATGAGAGTGATTTATTCTCCTGTTTTATCAAGATTAATTGGCTTGGTTTATATCATCATGTTCGTTTATTTAATTATTTACACTATATCGATTGCAATTCAACTTGGTCAAAACAAAAAAATAACGGAAGATTTAAATTCATTAATTAAAGAAAAAAAATTAAAGAAATAATATTACTTTATTTTTTTATTCTTCATATTCATGTCATTGATATCAATGACAGCTTTATCAAGAATTTGTGACTTAAAGGGTGGTGTTTCTCGGCTTTCAATGGCATCCAGTAATCTTGGGAATTGCCTAATATTGACAATAAATTGATTGTCTTCACTTACAGGAATCCGATTAATCATTGCATCATTATTAACTAAAATAACGGAAATAAAGAGTGTCGGTTCTAATCCTGTCACCATAATGAGTTTTTCAATCCGTTGACGATTCAATAAAAACGGATTGGGAATATATCGATATTTTGGTTCTTGGTACTTATATTCATAATAAGACCATTCTTTATCGCTTCCCTTACCGAGTAATCCACCTTGAAAATATAAATCTTTAATTGCGTATATGTATTTATTTCCAAATACCAAATGGTCAATGATGACATCACGGTTACCAGGTAATTTCACTTTGACTTGCGGTATCAAGTAATAATCTTTTTCCAAGACATAGCGATGAATCTTTTCATTAAATAATTTATGAAGATTACGAATCGCATATTGACGTTTAAAAAAAGGTAAAAGTAAAAAGGTAAGTGATACAAGGATGAACGTTCCAAGTAAGGTAATAATCGTTAGTTGTAAGTTTGTTAAGTTGCCAATATTCATGGAGCAATTTCTAAAGCTACTTCTAGCATTTTTTTCAAGCCAACTTCTCGTTGCTCTGGTGTCAGAATTTCTTTGTAATGAAAGGAATCGGAAACGGACATCATCGCTAAAGCTTGTTTACCCAATCTTGCTGCATTTGCATACAAAGCATACGCTTCCATCTCAACACCAAGAACACCCAGTGCTTCCCATTTTTTCCATTTATCTGCATCTACATCATAAAACACATCACTACTTAAAACGTTACCCACATGAAAGGGTAATCGATGATCGCGACACGCCTTTACAGCATGCTCAACTAATGTATAACTTCCTAAGGCTGAAAAAGTGCCGTTTCGAAGTTGGAATTGACTTGACCAATTGCTATCTGTGCTTGCGCCTTGAGCAATAATTATATCGTAGAGTTTTGCATGTTTAGTGTAGGCGCCTGTGGTCCCAACTCGAATGATAGTTTCAACACCAAAACTCGTATAGAGTTCATGGGAATAAATCCCCATGCTGGGCATCCCCATGCCAGACGCCATGATCGATACACGTTTACCCTTATAAATTCCGGTAAAACCAAACATATTTCTAACAGCGTTCACTTGTTTAACATCTTTTAAAAAGGTGTCGGCAATAAACTTCGCGCGTAAAGGATCACCTGGCATTAATACCGTTTTTGCAAAATCCCCTAATGTCGCTTGAATATGAGGTGTGGCCATGGATGAATCTCCTTGGATGAACTGCTTTTATCTTATCACACCCAACTTGTCATACCACAGTAAATTTCAACCAGAACGTTTTGAATTTACCACCCAAGTTTTAATTTTTTTTATCATTGTTTCAAAGGCAGAAAAGTCTTTTAATTTCCATTCCCAATTCGGTGAACCGATGGTTCCTGGAACATTCATTCTTGCAGTATCATCCAATGATAATAAGTCTTGCATGGGCAGGATAGCGAACTTCACCGCGCTTTGAAGGGTAAGTTGGATTAACTGCTCGGCTACGGTTCCAGTAAACGGCTTTAAAAAGATGGCTAATTGTTCTTGTGATGCAGCTTTAAGGGAGGCAAACCAGCCCATCGTTGTTTGGTTATCATGTGTGCCTGTATAAGCGACTGAATTTTCAACAAAGGTTGGTGAAATTGGTTTTGGCATACGACCGCTTCCATCAGGATAAATTGGAAATTCAAATTGGAAAATTTTCATCCCAGGTAACTTGTAATGATCACGGAGTTGTAGAACTTGAGGTCTTAAATCCCCAAGGTCTTCAGCGATAATATTAATGTTGGGTAATTGTTTATAGATGGTGTCAAACAAAGCGTATCCTGGAGCTTCAATCCAAGCGCCTTCGACTGCAGTTGGACAGGTCGCGGGAATTTTCCAATAGGTATCAAAAGCACGGAAATGATCGATACGAATAACATCGAACAATGTGGCATTAAAACCTAATCGATCGATCCAAAATTTAAAGCCATCTTTTTCCATGACATCCCATCGATAAAGGGGATTACCCCAACGTTGACCCGTTTTTGAAAAATAGTCAGGTGGAACACCCGCAATATGAGTGGGTTCACCATCTGCAGTAATCATAAATTGAGATTGATTCATCCACACATCAATCGAGTCAATGCCTACATAAATTGGAATATCGCCAACCATTTGAATACCTTGGCGATTTGCGTATTTTTTTAAAGCATAAAATTGTTGAAAGAGTAAATACTGAATCATTTGATGATATTGAATTCTAGGCAAATAAGGGGTTAAATCAATCGCTTTGTTTTTGACATAAGACTTAAAATCTTTTTGCCATGTCGTCCACATTTGTAATTGATGGAGTTCTTTAAACGTGACAAAAATAGCATACATTTCAACCCAAGGATTTTCTTTTAAGAAACTTTGATAGGCAGCGTTGGGCCTAAACTTTTTAAATGCTTCTTGATAATATTGGCTCTTATATTGTCTAACTTCATCATAGTGCACTTTTGTTTCAAGGGCCTTGAACGGCTTTGGTTTTTTGATTAAACCTTGATCATGAAGTAAATCTAATGATAAATACAATTCATCCATCGCTTTAGAAGAATAAGGTTGATAAGGTGAATTACCATATCCTAATGGATTTAATGGTAAAACTTGCCAAAGTTTCATATTGCTTTTGACAAGCAAATCAATAAATTCATGTGCTTCTTTGCCGAAGTCACCGATACCATAACGAGAAGGAAGGGAAGAAACTGCTAATAAAACACCTGAAGTACGCATAACCGTCACTCCTTTATTTTCCATTCAAATTATACCGATAATTTTAGGATTTTAAGCAAGAAAAAAACCATTGGGTAAGCAATGGTTTTTCAAAACAATCAAGATTAAATAATTGTTTTTTGTGTTTCTCGATCAAATACGTGGGCTTTTTCTAAATTGAGTACAAGGCGAATGCTATCGCCAATACGATAGGTGTGCAGCGCATCAATTTTACTGATTAAGTTATTGCCCGCTAAGTCGGTGTGAATAATATATTCATGTCCTAATAATTCAGCAACCTTAATGGTGCTCTTTAAGATAGCAGTAGGGTAAAGTTTTTCTAAAGCCGCATCTTCGCGGTGGGAATCTTCTGGACGAATCCCAAAAACAACATCCTTATTTTCATAAGACTTTAATGCTTTCTTGAATTTTTCTGGTAATTCAACTTTTAAACCATCTGCAAAATGAATCTTACCTTCTTTATATTTGACGTCCATCAAGTTCATCGCTGGAGAACCGATAAAAGCTGCCACGAATAAATTGGCTGGATTATTATAGATTTCAATTGGCGAACCAATTTGCATCACATAACCACCCTTCATGACCACAATACGGCTTGCCATCGTCATCGCTTCGGTTTGATCGTGCGTAACATAAATGGTGGTAGCGCCAATACTTTCGTGGAGTTTGATGATTTCTGCACGCATTTGAACACGTAACTTTGCATCAAGGTTCGATAAAGGTTCATCCATTAAAAACACTTTTGCATTTCTGACAATAGCTCGTCCCAAGGCTACCCGTTGACGTTGACCACCAGAGAGTTGCTTTGGTTTACGATCTAATAATTTTTCAATTTCGAGAATCTTAGCAGCGCGATAAACTCTTTCACGAATTTCTTCTTTATTGATGTGGCGAATTTTTAAACCGAAGGCTAAGTTATCAAAAACAGTCATGTGGGGATAAAGCGCATAAGATTGGAACACCATTGCAATGTCACGATCCTTGGGTGGGGTGTCATTTCGCAATGTGCCATCGATAAATAGTTCACCGCTGGTAATATCTTCAAGACCGGCAATCATCCTTAAGGTAGTGGATTTACCACATCCTGATGGACCAACTAAAACAATAAATTCCTTATCTTTGACTTCAAGATTAAAATCAAAAACAGCTTGAACCTTATTGTCATAAACTTTATTAATATTCTTCAATACTACTTCTGCCATTGTTTAATTCTCCTTGAAAAAAATTATAACAACTTCAGTTTATCATGATTTGTGCACAATGCACAAATCAACCTTGTTTGATCAAAAGCTTTTCAATCAAGGTAAATAGAAGCGCGTGGTCATGTTGACGAATATCTAAACCTGTTAAATTAACAAATTGATTAAGACGATAAGCAAATGTATTTCGATGGACATATAATCTTTCACTAGCAATGGTTGCCTTTAAATCACAAGCAAGTAACATCGAAGCGGTTTGCATTAAGTGGCGAGGCACTTGAGAAAATTCTTCTGCAATAAAAGACGTAAGCGCTTGATTACCATCAAAAATCAGTTGCAACATCAAATCACCTAGACTATCAACTTTACCCGGATTTTTTTTAATCGCTAATCGAGAAGCGTGTTCTCCTAAAGCATGCAAGCGATAAGATTTTAAAAGATGAAATTTTAAATTGTATTCTTGTTGATAGGTATCAAGGAATGCTTGAAGTGTGGTTCGACTATCTTGATTCGTAAAAAATGCAACTTGGTCCTTATGTAAGCGATGCCATGTAATCGGTTGGCCAATGACATCTTTGATGGTCTTGCGAAAAGGTTCATCCGCAAAGGGGAATTGGGCAACTAAATAGTAACAAATATCTGTTTTCATTCAATTTCAAATAGATAAGTTTCAAAAGGTCTTAGAACAAGATTTAATCCACGCTTTTCAATCGTAGGATAATTATGTAACATCACTGAATTGATAATGCGATCAACTTTAAACTCAACTTCATAAGATCTAAAATTACTCACCACCATGAGCGAAGGTCTACCTTCATGAATATAAGCAAATACATCGGGATGCAATGGGTCCACTAAAGTTAAGGGTCCTGTTAATACGGTTTCCTTTAC
>JACCDW011545903.1_pt1 | contig 11678 bp, 14 predicted proteins | sample 7449781 | NCBI WGS metagenome assembly JACCDW01 (sample SAMN15323449, study PRJNA562643) | freshwater metagenome | isolation source: river surface water | place: USA:Blue River Watershed | collected 2017-08-18
CCGCATTCTTTTAGCCCTTCATGGTGTCCGTGTGAATAATGACTGTGTGCGCTTGATCCTACTGGATGAGCACATTGATGCATTTCTCCCATTAAGCCGTGAGCATAACCAAGGTGTAGTGCCGCTTTGTCGGATATCATGTCGTGTTTACCGCGACCTTCAAGACCTTCTGCTACAGGTTCAGTTGTTTCTGCTTCTTTAGCACCAGCAGATAGTTTAGCCATTTCTTCTTTGCCTAGCTGTCCGCTTTGGCTTAGAATTTCTGCTAGTGTTTTAGGATCAATAACTCCAGTTTCTTCTAGCCCAACTGCTCCTTGGAATTTCTTAACTGCTTCTATTACTTCTTTAATAGATCCTTCTCCCTTTACAGGAGCATAGGTAATTTGTTCTTGTGGATCAGGCATTGCTCCGTCACCTGCTACAGGTTCAGAAGCGGCTTGATTTTTAACGTCTTCAGCTTCGTTAAGAATGTCTAAGTACTTGCGTAAAATAACATTTGTTGACATAGTTTTGTTCTCTCTTTACGTATTTAGCACGAAAAATACGCCTAAATTTATTATAATATATTTAGTTAAATCTCGTCCGAATCACCAGGAAGTTTACCCAGTAATTCACGCAATTTTGAGCTTTCAACTTGGGCTGTAACCTTTTTAACAGGTACGCCTTCTGTTGGATTTTCGGGCACAGCCGCTGAAACATTTGTTCTTTGTTTGAGCCCAGCAATAAAGCTAGAACCTGCGCTCTTTGGAGCATTAAATCCAGAATCTTCTGTATCTGTACAGTCTGTGATGCGAAGCGTATCTATATTAAAATCCAAGTCAATTTTTTGTCCAACACCACTAGAACTACGTGTTTTCATTAGTTGGATTTGATAACGCCCACGCTCACGCATAGCACGACTGGTAAAGATACCAAACACATTGTCTGCTGTTTGAATTTTAGACAGTCCGCCTGAAATGTGACTATGATCAAATTCTACTTCTTCAACAGCACCACGATTCAACTGTGCCGCAGTTACAAACACACATTGTTTTTCAACCGCTAGGTTACGCAATTCCTCTGACACATACTTGTCCTTAACAAACAAGTTTTCTGCTGAGATTCGCTTGCTTAATGGCATGACCAAATCCATATAGTCCAACAATAGCACGTCAACTTTACGTTCCATTTTAATTTCGTATTCTTTCAAATACGCACGGATGTCGTTAGCTGTTTTACCGCTCGGCATATACTTAACTTGGAATTGTCCAGATTTCTTGCCAATCATTTTAACTTTCATCTCAACGTCATCGATGCTTTTAAAAATCTCTCTTGTTGGGATTCCTGTTACCATTGCGTCAACACGCATACTTACAAGCTCTTCACTAAGTTCGAGTGTTAAGTAAACTACATTTAGCCCAGCAAGAGCGTAATTGACACCAAGGTTAGCCAAAAATAAGGATTTGCCAGCACCTGAACCGCCCGCCCAAATGTTGAGCTCGCCACGGTTAAAGCCTCCAAATAACTTATCATCAATTGCCTTCCAACCTGTCGAAATTTGTCCATTTTTATCTTTAATCCTCATAAGACGTGCTCTAGGATCAGCAAAGTAGTCTGTACCCATATCACGTTGTAAACCGATTTGTACTGCTTTTTTGATCTTTTCCTCTACAGGACCATACTCGCCTTTTTCCAGCAAGTCGGCACTTTCTAAAATTGCTCGCTCTAAACCTTTGTGTCGTACAAACGTTTCAAAATCGTTCATTAGCCATTCAAAGTGCTCTTCTCGTAGTTGCTCTGCTGGCTTTAAATTACTGCCAGTTGCCGCATTAATGATATCCGCTGTAGGTAACACATTATTTTCTGTAACATATTTTGTTAAGAAATCTGCTGGCGCTTGTAGCTTTCTATCAAATAAACTACTATCAAAGATGCTTTGGCATCTTACAAATGTGCCTGCGTCGGCTAGCATCATTTCCAAATATACCTTTTGTATTTCGTAACCGTAGTCTACGTTCTGTCTTGCTTTGTCTTTATTTTCACTCATACGCTATTATATATTCTCTATACTTTAATTTCAAGATGATTGACTGGGCCCCAGTCTCTCCAAACTCTTGTTTTTGTGTGATACAGTACTGCGCCTAACGAACTACTAGAATCTCCAGGATCTGGTAAACTCCAAAAATATTTAAATTTAGTATATTCGAGGGCTTTTTTATTAGCTACACTATTCATAGCACATCCTCCCATATATACTAGGCAATCGGATCCTGTTAGATCCTTTGCTCTAAATAATATCGATCTAACTGTATTTTCAAATTTTTCTTGTACTGCCGCGGCAATATCGCATTGTTCCTGTATGCTCTGTGGTGGTGGATCCCAATTCAAAACACCGCGATGGAAGTTATATTTTAAATTAAGAGTGCCTGGATTAAAATAACTGTCTATTGCCGAACGGAATCTTGAAGGATCTCCTTGTTCAGCCATTTTCATTAATAAATGCTCTTCTTGTATAGGCTTCATACCTAACATCTGTGTAAAGGCACTATAAAATAATCCAAGACTATGTGGATATCTTGTGCTCCATACTTTTTTCATTTCACCATGCATACAATTCCAAATTGTAGCACATTCAAATTCTCCAATAGCATCGATTACAACTACAGCACAATGATTAAACGGGCTAGTATAATAACCAGCGGCCGCATGACTGGCATGATGTGGAGTGTAGGTAATTGGCGCATAACCAAGCCGCCATTCTTTAAGTTTCCTGCTAGGTAAGTTATCCAAACTAAATGCTGTTTTATATTGTCCAGCATAAATTTGTCTAGCTTTTTTAACCCATGGATTTTCATACCAAAAAATACGATCAGGAGGCCCTTGATATTCTAATGTAGATCTATACATATCCGCTGTTAGATTATCTGAGTCTTTGCTAACTACGCCTTGGATAAATTCGCCATTTTTAAACACAGCAAGGCTACTGCCATGATTAAGAGCGTTTACTCCCCATGCTATCATTTGTATATAAAAGGATCGCGCTTACGCAATTCTTCTATCCTCTTGTTAAAAGCCTTATGAGACTGCCAACGTCTCCAAGGCCATAAAATTAAATCAACTAACCTTTTCATGCTGTTATATCCTTAAACCATTTTTTTGTTTGTAGTTGAATCTTAAGATTATTAGATTCTCTAGCTTCAAGTATTAACCACAACGTTGCTAATTTTCCTAATTTAACGCAAGCATCGTTAACATCTTTAACACCTTCTGGCCAGGTGGGCATACTTACGCTCCAACCATATTCTATTGCTTGCTCTACTGTACGAGGACCTTCGTGGTCTCTATCAGGAACTAGGATAATTTCTTTATCCAATTGTTTTAATAGCCAATTTTGGCTGTCTTTTATTTCGGCGCCAAGTAAGGCACATCCGTCAATACTTATCGCATCAAACGGCCCTTCGCATACAATTACGAATTGTTTATCGTGTGTTTGTTTATCCAAGTTAAACACATATCCGGGTTGTTGTTCAGATATAAACTTGGGTTTGGCATCATTAACAGCACGGGCTGTCCACCCTACTACTTTGCCGTCTTTGTAAAACGGAATAATAACACGATTTTTAAATCCAACTTTATTTGTCCAGTAAAACGGATAACTGTAAGGATCTATGCCTCGAATATTTCTTAGATAGCAAAAGGCATTGATAAGTTCCTGGTCAGCATTTTCCCACCCTTGTAATTCAATCCAAGTTGACCACTCTTCCAAACTCTTAGCATCCATAGGCAAAGCACGTTCATCAAATGAAGGAACTACTTGTCTTACTTGTGTTGTTTCACTTTGATTAAGTCTAAGAGCTTCTAATCTTAACTGATTAATAATGTCGTCTGGCATATTAAGCAGACGCATCAGTTTATTCATTTTACTACTAATAGTTCTGCCAGGTTGCCAACTTGCTTTAAATCCACAATTGAAGCAATGATAGCTAACTGCGTCACCGTCGTTGACTATAAATCCGCCGCGCTGTCTTTTGTCGTCGCAACAAACCGCATTAAAACTAGTCCACCCGCTGGGTGTAGTTTTGCGTTTTCCAGGTAAAAAGTTGCGTAAAGTGTCGGCGATTAGACTCATATACTATTAGTATATAACGAATAATCGTTAAGGTCAAGTATTATGATATTAAAACTTTGGTAATTTTACCAGTGTTATTCAACGCTCTGCGATAGGAAATTCGAATATAAGCGTACTCACCTAGATCTGAATAGTTCTTAGTTAGAGATATAATATTAGAAGTTACATCAAAAGTATCTAATACTGTGCCTCTAATAGTAAAGGATTCAGAACTGATAGAAGCATCTTTGGTTGCTTCAATCTTTACATTGGCATCTAATGAACTAAAAGCAAAATCCAAAGTGGCAACTGTAGTAGGAATTGCTTCGTAAAATTTAACAGGAATAGCACTACTGTGGAAATTTTCTGAAGCAATAGTGTCGTAAGACATATCACTGTAAAATGAAGTAACTACCTGCTCATCCCTAAAAGTAGGAAGGGCTTCGCCCACTAGCTCCATTTTTCCAACAGCACCAAATCTTGAATCTCCGTAGAGTATTATATCCTGCCCGTCTTTAAGTCCAGTTACACTATAACGTAAAAATTGGTTTTCTAAATCTACTAAATCTTCTTGTGGAATAACTACCTTAGCTAACCCTTTATGAGTAGTTTGATTTAAGGGTGTAATAGTATAAGGACTGTTAGGCAATGCGTTGCCCTGTGAGTCCATGACATTAAGTTCTATGTTTGTTATTGTTGATAAGTCAATTCTTTTTTGGTCGGCATTCTTAATATCAAACTCAATAGTATTGTCAATGCCATTATAAATTTTTACAGTTCTTTGATACACGTTGGTATCCTCCACAGTGAAACCTGCCAAATCAGCTAATAGTTCAATTCTATTTGGATATAAATACGTTGAGATTTTTTGCATACACGCAGGACCTTTAATAGTATTTATGGCAAAACTAAGAGACAATATAGAACAAAAACTGCCCTTTATAAGCGTATTAAACTACGGGGATTCCGAATACATTGGAATCATTATTAATCAAGACCAGTATGTAACTAGCTTTTATGACTTAAACGCTATACATACGCCCGAAGAACGCGAATTGTTCTTAGAAATTGGCGAAACTTGGTGGTGGGAATCAAACCGTCAATTTCCAATTAACATATTTTGTAGGGATCAAATACAGCCCTATGCTTATGCTATTAAAACTTTTAACAGCAAAGATACCCGTATTATTTTAGGGCCAGTTGTTAATCTAATGAACTTAACAATGAAACGTGTAAAACGTAAATCAGTACAACTAGTACGCAAGGTACGTTAATTAAATCCGTAGCTGATTTCTTCACAAATTAAATTCATCTGTACAACAACTACTTGAGCATAAGCAATAGCATGGGCTTTCTTAAAGTAGTATTCACCGTTCTCCGGCTTCTCCCAAATCGTCTGCCCAATCTCCGTCCAACTCTTCCCAATTAGGTGTCGCTTCGCAGGGCGGATTAAAGCGAGACACATTGCCAACTCTTCTATGGAAGATGGCTTCATCTGTCTCAATAAGCTCCCATGCCCATTTACGTGGAATAGTAAATCCGTGAAATCGTCTTGCTCCAGTAGATCCCATAGTGGTTCAGTCTCCATTAATTGTTTAAGGTGCGCTCTGTCCCTCACCTTTTCATACACACTAACGTTCAAGAAATCTATCTTGAAATAACCTCTATCTTCTGCTTCTTTATAATCTATTGTACTTAGTCCAGTTAGCGGATTGTACGGAATGTCAGTACAATATATGCCGGTATTGTGCTTTTTAAAAGTTCCATTTTCGTCTTTAATGGCCGCGCCAACGTGCTTGAAATGTTCAAGTGCTAGTGCTCTGTCAGCAAAATCAATATCAATATCTGGCATTATAAATTTGATTCCTTAACTACTTGACGTACTAGTTCGACATCTGCCGGCAACTTTTTAAACTTGTTTACCCAAAATGGCGGATCAATTACTGTACCAATTGCTGATAATTGCTCGTCAGTTAGCTTAGATAACATTTCTTTTCCGCTTTTACAATTTAAAATTAACCACGGACTAACTTTACCATCTTTAATATCAAACGTAGCACGACTTAAACTAACATAATGAAAATAATGATTCCACTGACTGTTGTTGTCATCTGCCCAAGACATCATATGTCCTATGCTTCTTTGTAGTGCTGTCTCTACACTCTCAACCTTTATTAAATCAAGTACATATTTTTCGTATAGCTCATCTCTACACCAGTGGTCTAATTTTACCCCACTAGTAACCACGTAATCAATAAATCTATCAGGATATAGTGGATTAACATTGCTAACGAAACTACCAAACTTAACAAAAGCATTGTAGTAAGGACTTTTCGAAAATTCTTCATAAGTCTTATCTTGTTTTGCCCCCTGTGTTTTACGATAAAATCTGTTGTAGGCATCGTAGCCCATGACCACGTGCTTTTCTGTCTTGGCAAGAGCTCGGCGTTTTTGTTCGCACATATGAACAACCAAAGTTTTTTCTCTGGTAAAATTACTACCACAATGCGTACAAGTATAAGTTGCCACAGCCGTTGTCATTTTAATATTTTATTAATTTCGGCATCTTCCATGCCGTGTAGTTTTGCTAATTCTTTAAAATCTTTGTCTGTCATCATGTCAGCTAGCATTTCGCAATCGCTTTGTTTTTTAGTTGGATAAATGTCCAACAAAAACTTAACTTTTTTATTGCTACTTGCTCCAGGTTTCTTTTTAAAACCTATCCATTCATGATAAAATTGTGTTTTGCCGTCGTAGTTACACATACACAACAATAACCACATGAGCTTAGGATGTTTTTGTAAATCGTTCCATCCTTTATTAAAATACTCATTAACAGTTAGAACAAAATGCTGTTGTATTTCTGTTTTATTTGTTTTAGCACTACTGATATATCTGTTTAGAATAAAAAATTCACTCTTAAGAGACTTTTGCTGGTCGGCGTCCATGGCGTCCCAAAGTTCTTTAATATTTTGGTCTACTGCTGCAATTTTCTCTTTAAGTTCTACTTTTTCACTCATATTTTTCTTTACTCAATTTGTATATCATTATAACACGATCCACTGCTGTTTGTAAAGCTGGATTGGTTTCTGCTTGCTTCAAAATATCAGCCCAAAAACGAGAATTAAAAATATTGTTGCCGTGCTCATAATCCCAACCAATTGGAAACCTAGTGCTAGGATCAGCACCAAATTCTCTAGCATAAGTTACTCCATCTGCTCGTTCGTAAATGTAAGTTGCTCCAGGTTTAAGACTTCCCATGTTTACCTCACAAAATTTTACTCAAGTCGATAATTTCGCTTTGTCGACTAATTTCTTTACAAAAATAAACACAATCTGGTTTATCGCCTAAACTTAAAGGAGTTGCTAATAATTGATTGTTTTTCATTTTTGGAAAATACCATTTTACATCATTGTAAAAATTTACTATTTCAATCTTTTTAAACTCGACTCTAAAACTGCTGATTGGATTAAAACAAAGTGCTTCGAACCCTCTATCATTTAGACTTGTTAGCGGAAGTATTTCTAAATCACAACCACTACTACTATCACCTACAGCAATATGCCAATCTATAGGCATAGTAACTTGCTTATCGCCTATTTTTAAAACCATTGCTGGAGCATTAAATGATTCTAAAAATATTAGTGGCATAAAGAAAAAGTCTGGATCTTTTGGGTCACTATTGTCTAATACTGCGAATCTACACTCCTCGTCTACTTCTTCTGGAAGATTATCCAGTAAAAATGTTTTGTTTTCTAACGTCAATATCTGCATGTTTTTATTTTTGCCAATCCGTTTTTGTAATTGTGAACGGATACTTAGCATCCTTGTAAAATTTCTTTCGTTCTGTTAGATGTCGTTTAGCATACTTGCATGTGCTAGTCACATCCCAGATTTGAACGAAGTCTTTGTCTTCTGCTTTTCTAATACCACGCCCAATAGATTGGATAACGCGGACAAAGCTCTTTCCGGGTTCCAACAGAACCAAATTAAAGATCCGAGGAATATTAATGCCCACAGCGGCAACACCAAAAGTCGCCACAGTAATCTTATTATCATTGACAGCATGTTCTTTATATTCCTCTTTACGTTTAGTTCCTTTCACTTCACCCGAAATGAAAGTGGCATCGGGTATTAACTCGATTAATTGTTTGCCTGTATCTATACGATTTACTAGTACTAGTGTATTGCCTGATTCTGAAATGCCTGTAATTAGTTTTGCTATGTAGTTTAATCTGTCGGAATCTGTTACCAAATATTTTAATTCGTCTGCGTAAGATCTAAATTCTTTAACGTCAATCATTTGAACAATGTTAACGTGACAGTTGGATAACACACCCATTTCTTGTAATTCGTGCGCTTTAATGCCGCCTACTACTGGGCCAATACTAGCAAATATAGGCTCGTGTTCTGCTGGATCTTTAGGTATAGTTCCTGTAAGTCCCCATCGGATAGGCGCATTACATAAATTTTGTGTAAGTAGATTTTTAAGAACTTCTGCTTTAGCCATGTGTACTTCGTCAACAATGACTGTTTGTACACCGTCTAAGAATTCTGCTAAAGTTAGGATATCTTCTTCTGTTGCGTTTTTAGATTTTTTATCTAAAATATTGAGAGACTGCCACGTACATATTGTATGTGTTTTGTTTAGCATTTTTCTATCGCCGTAATAAACACCTACATCTAAGTTAACATTGATAAAGTCTTCTTCTGTTTGTGTAACAAGATCCTTATTTGGTACAATAATAATTGTTCTACCAATAGGTTCACATAACTGTGCCATAGTAGCAGTCATGATCGTTTTGCCAGCGCCAGTTGCTACTTCTTGTAGTGCTTGTGGATTTTCTAAAAATTTATTGACTATTTCAACTTGGTCTTCTCTAAGCATAATAGGCTGGCCAGCAAATCTGTGACCTTCTGGCCAAACTTTACCTTGATCTGCCCAATATCTATCTGTAATTTTAGTAAAATTAAGTGTGTGTGGCTGGCGTAAATCTTCTACTTCTTCTATGGAAATCTTCATGCTTTGAAGTACTTCCATAATTTTTTCCAGTTGGCTCAAATAACCATTGCCGCCAAGACCAAACAAGCTAACAGTGCCGTCCCAGCGACCTAATTTATATGCTGGGTGATATCTTGCGTAGCCAACTTCGTATTTGAATGTATTTGCCAGTCTTCGTCGTGCTTCAACATCAAGACCCTCTAGCTTGATGTTGACTTCGTCTCTAATTACTAATTTTACAATTGCCATGTGCTGGTAATCCACCCTGTTTGTGATTCGAGCATACTCATTTTATCGCTATAAGATATAACTAAATCGCATCTATTACTATAAACTGCTGTTTTACTATGACGTAATCCATTACCTAATACTATAACACTCTTTGGTGTCCAAGAGCAATCTTTTAGAAAGAATTTTGGTAATTTTCCTGTTTGAACTACAGCTATGCTAGTGTCGGAATCTAGTTTAGCATTGTATTTTTGTTCGCTAATAAACGTATTAAATTCTTTACCCATTGGTTCATTAGGAAGTCTAAAGTAAACTCCAATATTGTCTTTTACATTGTTGGAATCTAAAGCTTCGTGTAACAATGAAAGATTTTTAAAACAGCCTTCTGTTTGCCAGCCATCGAATACAACTAGTAAGGGCAATCTTTCTAAGGTTTTTAGAATACCAATTACATCGGGTAAAGAATATTTTTTATTGTCTATCCAAAGCCTTGATTGTGTTCTGTGTGTTATTAAATTCAGTAGATTTTCTTCTACTGGTTCTTTTTTAACAATATACTGATATTTTAAACTTCTATCTTTGACTAGTTCACTATTGCTAATGTCTATTTCTTGATTTAGTGCTGTTTGAATTGAAGGATTCAAGCTATCGCCGTAAAATAAATGCGAGCAATCTTTTACGGCACTCCAAGATTTAATTGTTTCGTAGTGTTTTTGTAAAACGTCATCGACTTCAAATTTATAAGGCTTTAAAAAATCTAGAACAGCAACAATATTTTTCTCAGTAAATTCTACCCATGATAATTTGTTAGTTAGTGTGTGAACACCACCTTGAACATGTTTAGAAACTGTTGTTAATACTTTTCTAATTGCTGAAGTAAATGTATTTTCAATAACAATACCAACAGTATCTTCTCCAACGTTTTTCAAATATATTTTTCTTATTTGTTCCACAATTCTAAAAGGTTTAGACCATTTTGCCTCTTCAAATACAGCATCAACTTCTGCGTCAATTTGTATTAGTTTAACATGATAATTTTTTAAAACTTTAACCAATAACTTTGCTTGGTTCTCAGTTATAAACACAGGACTATTAATAGAATTAGCCAAACTTCGAATTAATCTAGCATCCTTGGCCGTCATCCATGTTTCAACAGGATGATTATTATTTGCTACTAATCTAAGAAGGAATTTATCGACTGTTATCATAATATATATTTTACACTAGACATTTACAAATGTCAAGAGTATAAATTATTTAAAGGCCTAGTAAGGCCTTTTGAGTAAATTAGTCGAAGCGTTCTATGTCGTCTTCTGTACACGAACTACCATATTGTATTTCTACAATCTTACAAGGTTCGTCAAAAGGATTTACAATTTTATGAAGTTCGCCCTTAGGAACAGCATATTGGTCATGCTTGTTTAAAGATTTAGCTGGCATTGCGTAGCCTTTATTCATAAAACTTTGAACAGTACATTGTCCTTCAACAATATGCCAAAATTCAGATCTGTTTGAGTGACGTTGTAGACTTATTTGTTGCTTTGGCTCAATAGTCAGTTCTTTAACTTTAGTTCCGGCAGCTTCGTGAAGTACACGATAATATCCCCATGGACGGATAGTCTTAGGTGCTTTCCATTCATCTAATAACCAGCTGGATGAATTTTTCTTAGTATCGCCGCCAACGCCAAATCTAAATAATACATCGGGTATTATTTGTTCAGGAATATTTCCAGCAGTTCTATCCCCGCCATTGGCAAAAATTATTTGTTCGTTTGGATATAGTTGCTGTATATTTTTAATTGCTTCTGTAGCAGTATCGTCATCGTCGTTAAACAATATAACGCCATCTACCATATTGAGATTTTCTATAATTGTTATACGTTCATAGTTTGGCATAAATGCCCGGCCTTTTTTACGTTCTAACCAACTATCGCTATTAAGCCCAACAATTAACTTGTCGCCTAGTTTTTTAGCTTCTTTAAAGTATTCAATGTGGCCGCTATGTAAAGGATCAAATCCGCCTGTAACTAACACTATTTTCATAGAGTTGCGTCTTCCATACCAGCAGTACGTAGTTTAATTACGTTAGATAATTGCCATTGCTTAACGTCAAGGCCTTTTGTAATGCCCAGCCATTTGTTACGCAACAAGGCAAATTCGTTGATAATTTTTTCAAAATCTACAACGTCAGCTTCGCCTTCTACAAACTTTTCACAGTCTCTAGAAGACAAAGCACGTTGATAATTTTCGAGATATTTACGAAAATGTTGACTTTTAAGTCGACGTAGTTCAATATTAAGGTACTCAAGGATAGCTTCAATTTCTTGTAGCTGACTAAATCTATGCTCAACAATCCCAGG
>JACCDW011619901.1_pt1 | contig 11676 bp, 10 predicted proteins | sample 7449781 | NCBI WGS metagenome assembly JACCDW01 (sample SAMN15323449, study PRJNA562643) | freshwater metagenome | isolation source: river surface water | place: USA:Blue River Watershed | collected 2017-08-18
GCATAAGGGCTACCGTTATGTCCTCACCTGCCAAAACGGCAGTGTGTCTCGCTTTGCCGTCGCCGATGTGCAAGCCTTGGTCAAAGCTGGCGTCGACGTGGTGTGGCTTGAAGGCGGCAACGCCGCGTGGCTCGCTGCAGGCGGCAAGCTCCAAACGGGCGATCACCAAATGGCCGTAGAACGTGTGGACCGCTACCGCCGACCCTACGAGGGCACCAACAACCCCGTGGAAGCCATGCAAGGCTATTTGGATTGGGAGTTCGGTTTGGTCGAGCAGTTGGCCCGCGATGGCACACACCACTTCAAGGTGATTTAAATATTGCTACAGTCTTGCCTTAAGTATTCAATCTTCATCACAGAGAAGCACATCACATGTCACGCACCATTCAATGCATCAAACTCGGCACCGAAGCAGAAGGCCTCGATTTGCCACCGTACCCAGGTGAATTGGGCAAGCGCATTTATGAAAGTGTCAGCAAGCAAGCATGGGCCGATTGGATCAAGCAACAAACCATGTTGGTCAACGAAAACCGTTTGAACTTGGCTGATTTGCGCGCCCGCGAGTACTTGAAGCGCCAAATGGAAAAACATTTCTTTGGCGACGGTGCTGACGCCGTGCAAGGCTACGTGCCGCCTAGCGCTTAAACACGCGTGGTGCACACGCACGCTTGGCACGGCTGTCACAGCTGGTGCCACACCCAAGCCAGCTTTGACGAGCTGGCTTTTCTGCGTCTGTGGCACGACTGGACGCACGATGATGCACGCCCCACGCATTTGCACGTGATCGCCCACACCACACACGCGTTGCAAGCGGATGGGTTATTGAATTTGGTGGTAACGCAAGCGCCAGAACTGATGCCCCTCGCCCAACAACTCGCTGAGCAATGCTGGGGTTGGTTGCCCGGCATACACCGACTGCGGTTTGTGCAGAGTGCAAACAGGGATGACTGTTTGATGCTCACGCTGTGCGTGGGTGCGCATGACGCGTGGCCCGAGTTTGCCCACGTGCTGCACGCACACCCCACCGGCCCATGCATTCCAGGTGCTGATGCACTGGCCTTGGATGAGCGCACGGTCACCATCATTGGCTCTGGCATCGCCGGTGCTGGCACTGCACGCGCATTGGCGGAACGCGGCTGGCAAGTGACGGTGCTTGAAGCCGGTCAGGAACCTGCATCGGGTGCCTCAGGTTTGCCCGTAGGCGTGGTCGCGCCACACACCTCGCATGACGACAGTGGCGTGTCTCGCCTCTCGCGCGCGGGTCTGCGCCACATGGAACAGACCATGCGTCTGCTTTTAAACGAAGGTGTGGATTGGGGTTGCACCGGCGTGCGCGAACGCCGTCTACCTGGCAAAACACGACGCGGTGGTGTGCCACTGAGTTGGCTAAACACAGACGCAGAAACAGCGAAGGACTGGACACACAAAGCCTCACCGCCCGCACCTGACGATGCGTATTGGCACCCACGCGGTGCGTGGCTACGCCCCGTGCAATTGGTACGAGCCTTGCTCAACCATCCCAATATTCGTTGGCAGGGTCATGCCAAAGTGGACGGGTTGAAATGTGTCACGCCAGTTGAAAACATCCACGGTTCAACCCGTGCTTCAAAGTGGCAAGCACTTCAAAACGGCAAGGTACTGACCGAATCAGCTCGTGTGGTGTTGGCTGCAGGCCCGGGTTCGGCAGCACTCGTCGCCACCACCACGACCGATGGCAGCGCACCGCGCATCAACCCACTGCGCGGGCAAATTTCTTGGGGCTTGATGGCCGACGTGCCTGCGGGCGCGTACATGCCCGACACGCCTGTGAATGGCAACGGCAGCTTTGTGCACAACATCGCCTCGCCCGATGGCCCCGCTTGGTACACAGGTGCCACGTATGACCGCATCCATGGCGACGCCCGTTTGCTCGACGCCGACCACGCGGAAAACTTAGAACGTTTGCAAGCCCTAGAGCCAGAGACCGCCGCTGCACTCGCGCCTTTGTTTGCCACCGTGGGGACATCAGCCTCTCGGGTGAATGGCTGGGCGGGGGTCCGCTGCGGTGTGCATGACCGTTTACCGATGACAGGTCGCGTACCCAACACACCAGAAGGTTTGTACATGAACACCGCCATGGGCTCGCGTGGGCTCACACTCGGTTTACTCTGTGGCGAATTGCTGGCAGCGCAATGGCATGGCGAGCCCCTGCCGATCGAAGCCCGCTTGGCAAAGTTTTTAGATGCCACACGGTTTCAGCCCAAAGCCTAAACAAACACGCGCGCAACGCATCACGCCCATGACCCCACACTCACACGACAGTGCCACGCAAGATCATGTCGCTGCACAAGTGCCTCCTGCGGCAGTCAGCATGGCCACCGCTTTTTGGTTTTGGCTCAAGCTCGGCTTCATCAGCTTTGGGGGCCCTGCGGGGCAAATTGCCATCCTGCATCAAGAATTGGTGGAGCGTCGCCGTTGGTTGTCTGAGCGACGTTTTCTGCACGCATTGAACTACTGCATGGTGTTGCCGGGGCCAGAGGCGCAACAACTCGTCACCTACATCGGGTGGCTCATGCACAAACGTTGGGGCGGTGTGGTGGCCGGTGCTTTGTTTGTGCTGCCGTCACTGTTCATCCTCATCGCGCTGTCATGGGTGTACATCGCGTTTGGTGATGTGCCTTGGGTTGCCGGTCTGTTTGTTGGCATCAAACCTGCGGTCACGGCCATCGTGGTGCAAGCAGCGCATCGCATTGGTTCGCGCGCGTTGAAAAACAAGACGTTGTGGGCCATTGCGACCGCGTCGTTTGTGGCCATTTTTGCGCTCGACGTGCCCTTCCCGTTCATCGTGGGCTTGGCCGCTGCGGTGGGCTACATCGGCGGGCGCATCTCGCCCCACACGTTTCAAACAGGCGGCGGGCATGGCGCCTCTAACGCCTCGTATGGACCTGCGTTGATTGATGACCACACACCACCGCCTGCACACGCCCACTTCAGTTTTGCAAGCTTGGCGCAGGTGCTGTTGGCAGGTGCTGTGTTGTGGGCCATCCCAATGGGCGTGCTGTACGTCATGTTTGGATGGGAGCACAGCTTCACACAAATGGCTTGGTTCTTCACCAAAGCGGCCCTGCTCACGTTTGGTGGTGCGTATGCCGTGTTGCCCTATGTGTACCAAGGCGCAGTGACTGAATTTGGTTGGGTCACGCCCACCCAGATGATGGACGGCTTGGCCTTGGGCGAAACCACGCCCGGCCCGCTCATCATGGTGGTGGCGTTTGTGGCATTCATCGGGGGCTATGTCAAAGCGCTGCTGGGGCCTGAAAGCTTGTTTGCTGCGGGTGCATTGGCCGCCTGCTTGGTGACGTGGTTCACGTTTTTGCCGTCCTTCATTTTCATCTTGGCCGGCGGCCCCTTGGTGGAGAGCACACACCGCAACCTCAAGTTCACCGCGCCACTCACGGCCATCACCGCAGCCGTGGTGGGGGTGGTGATGAACCTTGCATTGTTTTTCGGCTACCACCTTGTGTGGCCCCAAGGGTTTGCGGGTGCGTTGGATATCGCGTCAGCACTCATCGCGCTTGCGGCTGCCGTAGCACTCTTCAAATACAAACGTGGCGTCATGGAAGTGATATTTTTCTGTGGCTTGACTGGACTCAGCCTGCACTTGCTGACATCAAGTCTCTGACTAGAGTTGGCACAATATCAGCTATGACTGATTTTTTTCCAACGGGTTGGGCCCATTATTTGAACGGTGGTTTGCTGATTGGCGCAGGCGTTAGCCTGATGTTTGTGTGTTTAGGCCGTGTCGTGGGCATGAGCACAGTCTTCAGCTCCACTTGGTCGTTCATTGCACACGGTGTTTTTTTTCAACAAGCAGCACTGCTGGAGTCACGTGTGTGGCGTTTGGTATGCGCCTTAGGCTTGGTGGCAGGGGCTGCACTTTGGTGGTGGTTGCTAGGACCACAAGAAGCGTTGACGACACAAATCACGCCATGGCGCTTGGCCATCGGAGGTGCATTGGTCGGATTTGGTGCACGGTTGTCCAACGGTTGCACATCCGGACACGGGATTTGTGGCTTGTCTTCTTTGTCGCGCCCTTCCCTGGTGGCGGTACTGGTCTTCATGGTGGTCGCCATTGGCACAGCCCACGTCATAGCGGCATTGACCTGAAAGATGACCAGATGCTGAATAAATTTTTTGCACTCCTCGTCACAGCCTTGGGTGGTATGTTGTTTGGATTCGGTTTGGCGCTGTCAACGATGGTTTCACCCGAAGTGGTGCTGAGTTTTCTACAGTTGCAAGACTTCGGTCTTATGTTGGTCATGGGTGGCGCAGTTGCCGTAACTTTGGTCGCCTACCAACTGGCGCCTCGTTTACTCAAGCGCCCTTTGTTCGGCGGTACCTTTGCCACGCGAGAAGCCCAACTTGACCTCAAAACCTTGGTTGGCGCTGCCATTTTTGGTTTGGGCTGGGGCATTTGCGGCGTTTGCCCAGGCCCTGCGATTGCGAGCCTAGGCGTAGGCAATTTAGACATGCTCTGGGCTTTGACCGGCATACTGGTCGGCGCCTACGCGCAAGGCCTCTTGGCCGATATCTTGGACAAAGCGCGTAACGCCGCTGATTGAGCGTGACACACACACTCGAACAACTACGTCGGGGTGAACTCAAAGGCATTCAACGCCTGCAACTTCGTTGCGGCTTGATGAGTTTTCCGGAAGAGATTTTTGAACTCGCTGATTCGCTAGAAATCCTAGATTTATCTGGCAACCAACTCAGCGCTCTGCCTGATGACTTGCAGCGCTTGCACAAGCTGCGGGTGATTTTCTGCTCGGACAACCTCTTCACCGAATTGCCTGAGGTGCTAGGTCAATGCCAACAACTCAGCATGGTGGGTTTCAAAGCCAACCGCATCAAACGGTTCTCACCCCAAGCTTTGCCGCCGATGCTGCGTTGGCTCATTCTCACGAACAACGTGCTCACACACATTCCCGCAGAAATAGGCCAATGCAAACACCTACAAAAACTAGCATTGGCGGGCAATCAACTCAAACAATTGCCAATCGAATTGGCGCAATGCACACGCTTAGAACTCATTCGTTTATCAGCCAATCAGCTGAGTGAGTTTCCTGCTTGGCTGTTGAACCTGCCACGCCTGAGCTGGTTGGCTTACGCGGGCAACCCATTGTGTGAGGCGTGGACACCACAACCCACACAGGCGTCACCCATCTCTCAGGTGCCATGGCCACAGTTGCAACTGAAACACCAACTAGGCGAAGGCGCATCAGGCGTGATTCACCAAGCGGTCTTGCGCACAGAGAAAAGCCAACGCCATGTGGCTGTCAAGCTTTTCAAAGGTACGGTCACAAGCGATGGTCTGCCTGACTGTGAAATAGCCGCATGCGTCCATGCTGGGACACATCCACATTTAATCAGTGCAACGGGCTATGTGACTGAACACCCCAGACAAACGCAAGCTTTGGTCATGCCACTGGTTGCACCCACCTTCCAAAATCTGGCCCAACCACCAAGCCTAGAAAGCTGCACACGTGATGTGTATCCAACCAACCTAGGTTTGAGTTGGCGTGCTGTATTACGAATCGCCCAAAGCATCACAGCAGCCACAACACACTTGCATGCACGCGGCATCATGCACGGTGACTTATACGCACATAACATTTTGCACACGACTGAAGGAGATGCGCTGCTGGGTGATTTTGGGGCTGCATCATTTTTCAATCTGAATGATGCAGCGCATGCACAAAACTTAGAAAAAATTGAGGTGCGTGCTTTAGGCTGTTTAATCGAAGAACTCGTGACCCAGTGCGATAGCTCAACCCACCCAACAGACGAACAAAGTGCACAACGCACAGGGCTGACGCAGTTGGAAGCGCTTGCGCAACAATGCTTGCGCGACGAGCCAGCAAAGCGCCCTACCCTGACCGAGGTGTACTCAGCACTAGAAGTGCTGGCCGTCTAAGACTCAAAGACCCACCACCCGACCATCACGACGTGAAATCGCGATGATGGATGAACGGGGAACCGAATCACCACCCTGTGGAAAGTGCGATGGAGCCAACTTTTCACCTGGGTGTTGAATACCCACAAACATGGTTTTTTGGTCAGGCGTGAATGCAATGCCGGTAATCTCACACGCAATGGGGCCCACCAAGAAACGTTTGATCTCACCGGTCACAGGGTTGGCACACAACATTTGGTTGTTGCCCATCCCTGCAAAGTCTTTGGCGTTGCTGTAGTCGCCATCGGTTTGAATCCACAAACGCCCATCCGCGTCAAATGCCAACCCGTCAGGACTGTTGAACATGTTGTCCGGCGTGATGTTGGGTGAACCTGCGTACGCATCTTTGTGCAATATGGGGTTCCCTGCCAACGCAAAAATGTCCCAAGTGAACTGGTTGGATGTGTGGTCATTGCCCTTAGCCGTCCAGCGCACGATTTGTCCGTATACATTTTTCGCACGAGGGTTGGGGCCATTCACAGCTTGGTTACTTTTCACACCGCGGTCGCTGTTATTGGTCAAGGTCACATACACCTGCGCTTGCGTGGGATGGACCGCCACCCACTCGGGACGGTCCATCGTGGTAGCCCCTACCACTGTTGCGGCCAATCGCGTGTGAATCAACACATCGGCTTGATCTTTGAAGCCGGCTTCTGCGGTCAGACCATTTTTACCGTGCGTCAGTTCTACCCATTCACCCTCACCTTGGGATTTGCCGTCCACAGCAGCGAAACGTGCCACATACAAAGTGCCTTCATCTAGCAAGTCACGATTGGCTTTGAGATTCTTAGAGTCAAACTTTTTGGCTGACACAAATTTGTAAATGTGCTCACCCTTTTCATCGTCGCCCATATAGACCACCACATAGCCGTCAGCATTCACCACCACCTCAGCGTTTTCGTGCTTGATGCGGCCCAACGCCGTACGTTTGATGGGGGTACTGGTGGGATCCATCGGGTCAATCTCGACCACCCAGCCAAAACGGTTAGGTTCGTTGGGGTTCTTAGCCAAGTCGAATCGACCATCAAAGGGATACCAGTTCAAGCCAGCTCCTTTGGCGCTGATGCCGTAGCGTTTGAAAGCCGCGTTCTCAGGCAGACTCTCGGCACTGCCAAAGTAGCCATTGAAGTTTTCTTCGCAGGTCAGATAGGTGCCCCAAGGCGTGCGGCCATTGGCACAGTTGTTGAAGGTACCCAAGGCTAGCGTCCCCGTAGGGTCTGCTTGAGTTTTCAACAAACTGCTACCAGCAGCCGGGCCACTCAATCGCATTTCTGTGTTCGCTGTGATGCGGCGATTCAAACGTGCTTGCGGCTGGAGTTGCCACACGCCAGCCTTGCGACGCAGCTCGAACACGCTCACCCCGTGCGCAGCTTGAGCTTTGCGTGTGTCTTCAATGCTGCTGCAACGGCCATTCACAAACAAGTATTCGTAATTGGCATATTCGTTGTTCACCGCAATCACGCCATGGTCAGCCCCTAGACCGAAAAAACTCATCCCGTCGTTGTTGTCTCCGATAGACAAGTTCTGGCTGGTGAACGTGCCACGCGTGACTGGATCAAACGCTGAGCCTCCAGGCAAGATGGCATCGCCCCACGATGCCAAGACTTGCCATTGATAACCTGCAGGCAATGTGATGGTGTCTAACGAATTGGCCGCAATAGGTTTGAATCCAATGCGAGGCCCCGCTGTGAGACTGGCGTTCGCGGCATGCGTCAAACTTTGACCACCGAAGAACAAACCCAGCCCCGCACCAGTCGCACCCAACCACTGACGACGACTCAACAAGGCATTGACTAACTGACTGAAGTCAGTGTCATCTGGACGTGGATGGTTGCGTTGATCGTTTTCGTCAAAGGTATTCATGACAGCCTCGGTGAAAGAAATGAAGCAAACTTTAAGCACCGTTCGTGACAAAGAGATGACATATATTCGTCATAAATAAACGGTAATATTGTTTTATGAAACACGGCACCCTCCTCGCAGCCATCGATTTAGGCTCCAACAGTTTTCGTCTTGAAATCGGGCGTTACGACCACGGGCAAATGCAACGCGTGGCCTACCTCAAAGAAACTGTACGTCAAGGCAACGGTTTGGATGAAAACCGAAACCTCACCGACGAAGCCATGCAACGTGGATGGGACTGTCTGGCTCGTTTTGCCGAACGTTTGTCGGGTTTCAAAAAATCACAGGTACGCGCAGTCGCCACCCAAACCCTGCGCGAAGCCAAAAACCGTGACGTATTTTTGAAACGCGGCTGCGAAATTTTGGGGTTCCCCATTGAAGTGATTGCAGGCACCGAAGAAGCACGTTTGATCTACCAAGGTGTGGCCCATCTGCTGCCCACTAGCCAAGAGCGCCGGTTGGTGGTGGACATTGGCGGACGCTCAACCGAGCTGGTTTTGGGTCATGGTTTGGAAGCCCACGAAACAGCCTCGTTTCGCGTGGGCAGCGTGCCCTGGTCAATGAAGTATTTCCCCGGCGGAGAGTTCACACCCCAAGCGTTTGAAAAAGCCGAGATCGCTGCGCAAGCGGTGCTAGAAGAAGCGCTGTCCACCTACCCTCGCAGTGAATGGCATAAAGCCTATGGTGCATCCGGCACAGTGGGCGCTGTGGCTGACATCTTGGCATTGGCAGGTTTCCCTGAGGGCGAAATCAGCCTCGATGGTTTGGATTGGTTGGTGAAATGTTTGGTACGTGCAGGCCAGGTCAGCAAGGTGCAACTGGAAGGCCTCAAAGAAGATCGACGTGCGGTCATTGGCGGTGGCGTGAGCGTGTTGCGCGCGTTGATGACACTGCTGCAAGTCAAAACTTTGCACGTCGCTCAAGGTGCACTCCGCCACGGCGTGTTGTATGACATGGTGGACCGCGAAGACCATGACACCGACACACGCGATTTATCCATCCAGCGCTTGGCCACCAAGTTTGCTGTGGATGCGACACAAGGCCAACGGGTGGGTCGCGTGGCCGTGCACCTGCTACAGCAGATGCACGTCAAACCCAAAGACAGTGATGCAGAGACACTCGACCGTTTGTGTCGCAAACTCAGTTGGGCCGCACAGTTGCATGAGGTGGGTGTCGCCATCTCGCACAGCGATTACCACAAGCACGGGGCCTACATTTTGGACAACGCTGATTTGCTCGGGTTTGGCATGCCAGAGTTGCACCGCTTGGGTTTATTGGTATTGGGACAGCGCGGCAAATTGAAAAAACTCGAAGACGAATTGCAAGAGGATGAATTCGCCAAAATGTTGATGGCTTTGCGTGTCAGTCTGATTTTGTGTCACGCCCGCAAAGACCCAGAACACTTGCCTCTGCGACTAACTTGCGACGAGCACAAGCACCGCATCACACTCACTGCACCTACCTCGTGGGCGCGAGAATTCCCTCAATCCACGCACTTACTCAAGCAAGAAGCGATGTCTTGGAGCAAAACGCCTTGGACATTTGATTTTGTGACGAAATCGTGACATATATGACACTAGGTGTTTTGATTTAAACGATATAAACTGTTTATTCTTTTTCAATTTCAAGGAATCAACAGTGAGTACAACTGCTCAAAAAACCATCGTTCAAGCTGCCGTTAAATCACGTGCAGCCAAAGCACCTGCTACAAAAAAACCTGCTACAAAAAAACCTGCTACAAAAAAACCTGCCGCGAAAAAACCAGTCGTTAAAAAAGTAGCTGCCAAACCTGTGCGTAAAACAGCAGCCAAAAAAGCCCCCGTCAAAGTGGCAACACCTGCGCCCGTCAAACCAGTGAAAGCCGTCAAGCCTGCCAAGGTCAAAAAACCAAAATTGGTGCGCGACAGCTTCACCATTCCCAAAGATGAATATGTGGTCATCGACAGCTTGAAAGTTCGCGCAGGCAAACTCGGCCAAGCCGTCAAGAAAAGCGAGTTACTGCGCGCTGGCGTCAAAGCCCTAGCCGCCATGAGCGACATTCAATTCAAAGCGGCCTTGAGCAACGTGCCAACCATCAAGACCGGTCGTCCCAAGAACTCGAAGTAAGTTCTGGGCAGGCGACGGTCAGCAACACGGTTTGAGGTTGACCGTCGCGTAAGCGGGTGCGTAGCCACCACACCCCGCCTTTGCGCACTGGGCAGGTGTGCTCTTGCATACCCAATAACTTCGCCACCAATTGCCCCAAATATGGCTGATGCCCCACCAGTAAAACAGGCCCCTTCAACTGAGGTCCAGTTTCGGGATGCCACTTCAACAAATTCAGTACATCCTCCACGGACGTCTCAGGTACCAATTCATCGCGCAACTTAAATTTGCGTCCAAGCGGAGCCACGGTTTGTTGTGTGCGACGTGAAGGACTGACCAACACACGGGTCCCCTCGGGCAAATGTCGGTCTAACCAAGAAGCCATGCGCATGGCTTGACGCTCCCCCTTTTTAGTCAAAGAGCGTGATAAGTCGTCACCACCTTCGGGGGCAACCTCTGCTTCTGCATGACGCCACAAGATCAAGTCCATATGCCCACTCTCCTCTGCTCAGTCCATCAAGGCTTGCTGCCATACAAGGCCATCAATGCCGCTTGAGCGCCATGCATTGGTGCAGGCGTGCTCGCTGACGTGGTTTTAGCGGAACTGCGCTTGGGCTTGGCAGGTTGCACACGGCTGTAGTGGCCATCGGCATCCAAGCTCCAGGCATCCACGTTGTCATGCAAGTAAGCCACCAAACACTCGTCAATCACGCGTTGGCGTAAAACCGGATCCTCCACAGGCCATGCAAGCTCTACGCGGCGCAGCATGTTTCGGTTCATCCAATCGGCGCTGGACAGATACAAGGACTCAACTGAACCCGTTCGGAAATAAAACACACGCGAGTGCTCAAGGAAGCGTCCAATGATGGAGCGCACGCGGATGTTGTCGGTCAGACCTGGACGCTGAGCGGGCAACATGCAAGCGCCGCGAACAATCAAGTCGATTTGCACACCTTGCTGCCCTGCATGCACCAAAGCCTCCATGAGCTTTTCATCGGTGAGGGTATTCATCTTCAAAATGATCCGACTCGCCACGCCCTGCTTCGCAGCCTCGGCTGTTTTTTCAACCTTATCAATCAAACTGCGTTGCAGCTGAAACGGCGCAATCATCAGCTTGTTCAGCCGTGGAATCTTGCTTTGATTGGCCAACAGATTGAACACACTTTCCACATCTTGCGTGAGCTTTGGATCACACGTGATGTGACTCAAATCGGTGTAAAGCTTGGCAGTACGAGGGTTGTAGTTGCCCGTCGACAAATGCGCATAGCGACGAATGCTGCGCCCTTCACGGCGTGTGACCAGCAACATCTTGGCATGGGTTTTCAAACCCACCACACCGTACACCACCTGTGCACCGATGTATTCCAACTTTTCAGCCCAGTTGATGTTGGCCTCTTCGTCAAAACGCGCTTTGAGCTCCACCACCACCGTCACCTCTTTGCCACGTTGTACCGCCTCACGCAGCAACTCCATCAACACCGAGTCAGCGCCCGTGCGATAAATGGTTTGCTTGATCGCCAACACATCAGGATCTCGCACAGCCTCACGCAGAAAGGCCAGCACACCATCAAAGCTTTCATAAGGTTGATGGATCATCACATCACCTTGCTGCAAGCGATCAAAGATCGACCCGTTCGTCACCATCTGCTCTGGATAGCTGGCGGTGTAACGCTGAAACAACCATTTGGGGTTATCTA
>JACCDW010114743.1_pt1 | contig 11674 bp, 12 predicted proteins | sample 7449781 | NCBI WGS metagenome assembly JACCDW01 (sample SAMN15323449, study PRJNA562643) | freshwater metagenome | isolation source: river surface water | place: USA:Blue River Watershed | collected 2017-08-18
CATGGTGCTATCTGCAATTGGAATTGTTATATGTGTTCTCTGGGCTTTATCTAATGTCAACAAGGTAAAGAGTTAGTGCAGAGGGCGTAGCTCAACCTTACGGTTACAAGCCTTTGATGCTTCATAAGCCAACTTCTTGGCAATCTGCGGATCAGCCGCCTCGATAAGCCATAGGCCACTGACGTTTTCTTTGCTGTCAAATAGAGGTTTTCCGGTTTCAGTATTGGCGCCATTTCGATTATCAATCACTGTCGCTGTCTCAGGTGCCTGTAACCCCCAGGCAAATATCCAATGCCCATTGGCGCGTAACTCATCATTAAAGGCGTTAATCGCAGCCATTTCATCAGGAGTACCAGAATTTGTTAAATCATCAATTACTGAAATCAAAAACTTCATACAAGTACCTTAACTCGCCTCAGCGACGGCTTTCAATCGAACTAATGACTTGGCCACAGCCACCTGAGTCCACGGATAAGCCTTTCGAAAATTTAGCCAAGTCTGGGCGATTGCTGGAGCAAAAGTTCCATCGAAGCTCTCTGTTACCTGAGTTCTGCCATTGCCTAAATCAACGAGCTCGTATCGCTATCTCCATTGTCCGAGATGCCTCCAGGCAATCAATTCATCTTTTTTATACTCAACGACGGTATTTCTGATCCAGTATGTAATCCCTAACCGCATCTTCATTCCGAATTTAGAACCAAGGACCAAAACCTCTGGGCCACTGACATTGGCAGTAACCGTTGCGCTCCCGTCGATATCTTTATGTCTCTTCGGATTACTCAGAAGAGCAAAGATTTTGGATGGGCTTGCCTCAACCACGATTCGAGCAGATTTAACTTTGGGGTTACCGGTTTCCAGAATTTCAGACCGTACCTTTTCATCAGCCATGGCCTGAGTATAAAGAAGAGTTGCCCTGGATGCCGAATCAGATATCTCGCTCGCGCCAGGCCATGACCATGGAGGGCAGTGCAGCACAGGCAAAGAAGATAGAGATAAACACGTAGCTACCATCATTTCCTTCAGGCTGGAACATTTGAAGTTCTGGTCCAAACAACATCATCACCATCAATCCCATGAGGATGTAGCCCAAAAAAAAGTAGGCATATCGAAATGATGTATTGCGAACCGCAATCTGCCGCTCATCTAACAACTCATCGGGTGCATCCGCAATTGATCTCACAGCTATGCGCAGGAACAAATAGCAGCCAAGAGTTGCAAATATTACGAAGATGGCCGTAACGGAATAAACAATTAGTCCTACTTCAGGGCTTAAGTTGAGATTTGTCTTGATGGTGGGCCAGTAGCTACCCATCGAAGTGAGTACTAATCCAATCGCCATAAGAACTACGAGAACTCTTCTATTCTTTTGCGGTCTGAGCCATCCGAATTTCGAATTCTCGTCATTAAGCAGAGCCTTAACGCCCTTTTCAGTAACACCTTCAAACCAATAAATCTTATTCTTCTTCGACATCCTTACTTCCCTTTCTTAAATGGGGTCAATGAAAAGAGCTCTGATACCTCTTGGTTTAGTGACTTTGCTATTCGTAAGGCAAGGACGAGCGAGGGGCTGTACTCCTCACGCTCTAGATAACCAATAGTTTGGTAGTGCACACCAGCCTTGTCAGCAAGATCCTGCCTAGATAGCCCCAGGGCAGCACGTGCTTCTTCAATCCGGTTATAGACCGGCTCTTCAGGGTTGCGACTCATAAGAAATAGCATATATGCTATGTAGCATTAATGCAACATACACAGGGAGAATGCACCGTCGATGAAAAAGAAGCTTCCAGTAGTTCTCCATCAGCTTTCGAATTTCTCGTCCGGTTTAGGAAATTCGATTGTGATGATCACAATCCCATGGTTGATTCTCGAAGAGACCGGCTCCCCTGCCTTTGCTGGATTAGTTGCAGCGATCTCTGCACTGCCTGGATTGTTAATCTCGCCTATCGGGGGCTGGCTGGTCGACCATATTGGCCGACGCGCAGTGAGTATTGGGGCTGACTTACTCTCAGCTTTAGCGGTGGTTGCTTTCCCAGTCGTTGCATTAACTTCAGGGCTTTCCAGCACAACAATCTTGATTATCGCCGTAGTCGGTGCCATCTTCGATCCTGCAGGTTACACAGCACGCAAAACTCTTCTAGCTGATGTTGCAAAGGCATCCGACATCGAACTTGATCGACTCAATGGAATCCACGAAGGATTTATGGGAATCTCGTGGATTTTTGGGCCTGCTGTTGGAGCAGGCTTAATTTCAACAGTCGGCGCCGTCAATTCATTCTGGGTCGCTGGCGGCCTCTTTGTATTCGCAGCTCTGACTATCGCTTTCTTGAGAGTTGGCAATCTCGGCAAAGATGCTCGTAATCTGGCCGAAGAAATGGGCGAGAAATCAAATAGAAGTATTCGTATTGGCTTCCAAGTTCTCTGGAATGACAGACTGCTTCGCACCATAACTATTTCGGTCTTGATCATTGCTGCTGTTTATTTACCAACCGAGACAGTTGTCTTATCTACTTACTTCGAAGATCTGGGTGAACCTGCAAGTCTTGGAATTGTCATTTCGGCTCTCGCTGCGGGATCTGCAGTCGGATCCTTTGGTTACGGATGGATAAGCGCTCGACTCTCACGAAAGAATCTGGTGCGCACAACGCTCATAGGAACCGCAGTGAGCATCGTTCCGATGGCGTTCTTGCCCCCATTGCCAATTTTGATTATCGCTGGATTCTTTCTCGGCCTATCGTGGGGACCTTTCAATCCTCTGGTGAGCACACTTATCCAGCAGAGAGTTCCCGCTGATCAACAAGGCAGAGTCTTTGGAGTTCAGACTGCAGTTTTCTATGCTGCCCCGCCGCTAGGTATGGTCTTGGCTGGGCTTTCCGTTGAGAGCTATGGAGTTAGCACCACATACCTAGTCCTAGCCGCAATACTTTCAGCTACCGCAATCCTTGCTCTACTAACGAAATCACTTCGCTCAGAGTTTTAATTAGATTTGAATCGCCACATCTGCCTACACGCAGTAGATGGAGAAAGATTCGAATCCTGTATTCTTTCTGAAATCTCAGGAGGGGTAACTTATGGGCAACACAATTTCGTGTCAGTTCGTGTTTGAGCCTGGCGAATACGATGATGAATTCCATCAGTTAGATGGCCAGATTGACCTCTTTGCCTCTGAACTCTTCGGTTTTATCTCGGTCCATCGTTGGGTTTCACCCGATGGTCGCCTCAAGAATTCCATTTACTTCTTTCAAGATATGGAATCCGTTAAAGAACTGGCTAAATTCCCGCAACATCTTGTTGCAAAGCGTGAAGTTAAGCGTTGGTACAAGTCCTACCAAATCCTTATCACTGAAATTGTGGCTTCCTACGGTGATGGCAATCTGACATACCCTTAAAGGTAGACAAATTGCTCTATAAGTTGGATCCGAGATTGCCAAGTTGAACATTATTGCCGAACATTGTGACCGAAAGCCCCTTGCTACTTAGTGAAACAGATTTCACTGTAAGCCCCTTAGGGGGTGTCAGACTTCTTTGGCTCCTGCTTTTAATTTGATTTTGAAGATTGGCCGGCAATGATGAAGCGGGAATTTGATTACCCAAGATAGAAACGCTTTGAAGTTCAAAATAGAGCCGGCTATTTGAGTACCTGGGAACCAATAGCGCTGTGCCCATTCCACCAGCTCCTGCCGCAACCTGCAGAGTATTTCCCACAATTTGTGCTTCATTGAATTTGGATTGTTCTGTAATGGTCGAAGCAGGAATAGTTGCCGTTACTTCCAAAGCACCAACCCGAGTTGGTTTTGCTTTACTGATATTCGATACCGAAATATCTAGCGAGGTCTTTGTACCACTCTCTTTAAGGGCAAAACTCTTGATGTTTATCTCTGCTGATTTAATGAAATCAGATGTGAGATTGCTCGGTACATCTACTATTGGAACAGAGGCGCTAATCCCAGAAGCGCTGGGCATCTCGCGTTGGACTTTAGAAGTGATCTGCGATGAAATGTATTGCTGGACTCCAAACATCCCACCCAAGAGAACAGATGCAGTTGCCGAAATTGCAACAGTTTTGATTTTCATCGGGAGAACTTATCTGCTTAAACTCTTTAAATCACTAGCCACTGGTGAGAATTCCTTGTGAATAAAGAAAAGAAGAGTCGCCCTATAAGCCGGACAACCTGAAAGTCTTTTAAAATCACGCTCAAATTAGAGCAATTTCTGAAGACTGCCCATGTTTCTTCCCATATGAAATTGTCATATTTCATGAACCTGATTTAATTCCACAATTCTAAACGAGCTTCAAACTACATTCGTTATATTTAACCATGAGCAAAAATCCTGTATTGATTGTTATCGATGTTCAAAAAGGTTTCTTGGATGAAAAATGGGGTAATTCGAACAATCCAGGATGTGAAGACAACATCAAAAAACTTCTCAAAATCTGGAGAAATGCGAAATATCCTGTAGTTCTCGTTAGGCACGATTCTGTTTCTCCTCAATCCCCCCTCCACCCTGGACAATATGGGAATGATTTTCAGGATGGAATAGATGGGATACACGATCTACTTATTTCCAAGACTGTTAACTCCGCTTTCTATGGGACCCCCTCGCTCAAAGATTGGTTGGATCTAAATTCTTACTCAGACTTGTATGTTTGCGGAATAACCACCAATCACTGCTGCGAAACTACTGCCCGTATGGCTGGAAATTTAGGTTACAACGTAAAGTTTGTACTAGATGCCACCAGAACCTTTGACTTCAAAGATTTGGCAGGAAATCTTGTTTCAGCAGAAAGTGTTTATCAAATGACTGCGACTAACCTCAGCGGAGAATTCGCAGAAGTTGTTCTAACTTCTGACATAACCATCTAACATTCCACGATGTCCTCAGGAAACTAGGACAATGTCATTCTTTTTCTTAGATCGTGCCTTACGAGCTGCGGCATCCATTTTTTCTGCCAGAGACGCTGAATTGCTCTCGAAGAGATGACCGTAGGTATCCATGGTTTCGAGGATTGACTCATGGCCACATAATTCTTGGATCTCTTTTTGCAGGGCACCTTCAGCAATTAGTGTCGAGACGCAAGTGTGACGAAGTACGTGAAGATTGGTTCCCTTCGGTACGCCAAATTTTCGAGCATGCTCTCGAAACAAATTGCAGGCGTTCTTGTATCTCATTTCTTTTCCATCACGGTTTTGAAAAATTAGTCCTTCTGGCCCAAGACCAAATTTTTGGATATGGTCTCTGAGAATAATACTTAAGTCACCCGGTAATGCTATTTCTCTTCTACTTTTCTTTGTCTTCATTGTTTTCTTAACAAGCTCGTTTGGATTTCGACTAATTTGTTGATCAATGAGAATTCGTGCGTTTTCAAAATCAATTTGTCGTAAAGACAAGCCAAGAATTTCTGACGGTCTCATAGCTGTGTAATAGCCTGTCCAAACAATTGCACGAAATTTTGGACTCATACTATTGGCGATAGCCTCAACCACTTCGTATTCAAGGGGAACAACCCGATTGACTCGAACTGCCTTTTTTCTTTTTACACGAGACATTGGAGAGTCTGCGAGGAATTTATCATCTACAGCAGACTTAAGAATCGATCCTAATTGGTTAGCAATGCTTTCAATATACTTATCGGACAAAGGGGGCTCTCCATATGACTCCAAGTTATTGAGTTTAGCAAGCCAAGTTTTGATCGTTGAGGTTGAAATCTTATGCAGCGGAAAGCTCCCCAAGTGCGGAAGAATATGTTTATTTATCTTGTACTGATATCCCAGCTTGGTCTCATCTTCGACGTCTAAAGTATGTTTCCAAATCGTATCAATGTATTCAAACAGAGTTATATTTGAATCAATTGGATCAATATACTTTTTACGCTTGATGTCCACTTCCATTGCTTTTGCAAATTCCAAGGCTGACTTTGAATCCTCAAAACCACCTTTTTCTGCTTGTCTACCGTCTGGACGGTACCAACGTGCGTAGTACTTATTGCCCTTCTTTCTAGAACTTGGCATTATTTAGAACCTCTCACCTTCTGAATTGCTTTTTCTCTTGCAATACCATTTGAATTAACAAACTCTTCTTCGCCTTTTTTTGTGAGTTGCCCACCCGCCTTCCCACTTCCTGAACTTGTGAGCCACTCATTACGGCGAGCGATTTTAAGAGCGACGTGAACAATATTTGTATCAACCTTTAGATACTCGGCGGTCCTCTGAGCGGCCCTCACTGTACTTATACTGCAATGATCTGTGTATATCTTGGCTATCAAAATTGCATCATCCGAATTAGCACCAGAAACTAATTTAGAAATCTTTTTGGAAGAATCCTGAATACCTCGAGCTCTAGCAGTTTGATCACTTAGTAGAACGACAGTGTTTCCACGTACCGACTCTCTTTGTAAGGAATGCATTAATGCTTCTGCCCGTTCCATCAGGATTTCTCCCAGCGGCAACTTCCGAAATTCGCTTGCCGACAAACCTTTTGCGCCCTGGCTTAAGTTTGGTATCAATTTGAGCCTCATTTTCTGTTCTTCTTTAGAAGGTCTCAGGGAACTGGAAGCTACTAATTGAATTTCTAGGCTTTGAAGGACGTGTGCACCCGAATCAGATCTGAATGAACCAATCCAAAAGCGATATGGACTCTCATCATGCCAAGTGATCACTCGTTTCGAACTCTGTAGCGAATCACTGTCGAACATATGTCCCGTGAGCATCAAACATTCTCCTTTGGTCTAAGACTTGCACAAGCCTAGACCTTAATGTATGTTTCAGCAAGTCTAGGTTAATTCGAACCTAGACCAATGAAAGGATAAAGAAATTGCCGGTTAAGCAACTAACTACAAAAGGAGTCGCAGCACTTCTGTCCCGCTCGCCTCACTGGGTTCATATGAACGCTAAGCGCCTTGGAATCCCCCGTTACCGCATAGGAGGAACTTGGGTTTACGAAGAGGCTCAGGTGATCTCATGGTTCGAGAGCAAAAAAGAAACATCTGAAGATTCTCCAGCCAAAAATAGATTCAAGGAGCAGGTAATTCTATGAGCGAGCAACAGATCAATGAATACTCGAAAATGGGATGGAAATTGTTACCTTGCCATGGAATTGCAAATGGTAAATGTAACTGTGGCGATTCGCACCATGACTCAAGCGATGCAGGAAAACATCCGCTTCTTGCTGACTGGAATAAAAAGTCGACTGGCGACTTGAGGACTTTGAATGAATGGTTTGGAACTAACACTGAGAATAACATTGCAGTCAACTGCAGTGCTAGCGGTCTAGTTGTCATCGATATTGATCCAAGAAATGGTGGCGACGAGTCATTTCTGCAATTAGAGAGCTGGTTAGATGGCGATATCCCTGAAACACTTACAGTTTTCACTGGTGAATATCTCATACGAGGTGTGAAAACTAGAGGACGCCACCTCTACTTCAAAGCTGAAGAAGGTGATCAGTTCTATCGAGATTTTTCAAAACAAGGATTCAAAGGTATTGATATTAAATTTAATGGTTATGTCTTACTGCCACCATCTAAACATGTAAGTGGTGTTGACTATACTTGGGATGAGAATCTCAACCCATTTAAGACATCAATTTCTAGCTTGTCACCAAAAATGCGTGATCTCATGGTGAAGAAATCCAATCTGACTAGCCATTCAAATGGTTTAAATAACTTAAATTTTGAATTAGCTAGCAAGAATGAAGCCACAGAAAGTGCCAAACGTGAACTAGATAAGCAGGTAAATCGCATATCGATGAGGACTGCAAAAGGCCAAAGAAACGTGACTCTGAACGAGTCTGCATTCATCATGGGGCAATACATAGGAGGTGGACAGATATCAGTTCCTGAAGTGGTGGAAGCCCTCACTAAAGCCGCAAGGATCGCCTATAGAGGCCAAAATGCGGAGGCCGAGATTGCATCCGTTTTAAGACTTACAGGTGGAGCACTTTCTGCTGGTTCAAATAGCCCAATTTACGATATTGAATTCGAGAATTTGGAAACCTTAGAGGTTGAAAATGGAACAGATGAAGAATTTCTGAAAAGACTGAATCTTGTGAATTGGAGAGAAGTCTGGGAAGACACTTCTGAGGAAGTCTGGTTTGTCGACGGAATAATTTGTGCTGAACGTGGGCACACTATTTACTCAGACCCTGGAGTAGGAAAGTCACTTTTAGTCCGAGAGTTCAGTGCATGCCTAGCAACAGGAAAATCCGTCCTCGGTTTGGCGGCAAAGAAGCCAATTAAGGTTCTATACATCGATCATGAAAATATCCCTAAGACGGATATTCGACGAAGCCTTGTCGATATGGGATTTACTTGGGAAGAGCTAGAGCAAAACTTCAAGTTAATGTCCTTCCCAGACTTCACTCCTTTTGACCTGCCTAGGGGTGGTCAAGAACTAAAAAGGGCTCTTGAAATAATCAATCCTGAATTAGTTGTAATCGACACATTAAGCAGAGCGATTAAAGGGAAGGAAAATGACAATGACACATGGATTGATTTCTATAATTACACAGGAAAGATTTTGAAGTCGATGGGTATTGCGTATATTCGTATCGATCACACTGGCAAGAACTCTGATGCTGGTCCACGAGGTGGTTCAGCCAAAATGGGTGATGTGGATTTGGTCTGGCACCTCAAAGAGGTGGTTACAGATAAAAAATACAGACTGATTAATGAAAAGCATCGAGTTCCTTTGGCTCAACTTGAGTACAAAATCTCTCGGGAATTATTGCCCCTGCGCCACCAACTCTCTGGAGCCCTAGATTGGAAACTATATGCAATTAGATCGGCGAAATATGAAAAAATCTATAGAGAAATCTCAAATTTTATGGACACTAACCCGACACATCGCAATGGTCTAAATAGCTTATTTAGCGCACTTAAAGATGAGTGCAAGGATTTAGGTGTCTCCCGTCGTGAATTCGATCGTGCTCGAAAAGACTACTTTGACATTCAAGATGAAATTGCAGAATTTGAGGAGTGAGCCACTGTGCCAAACAACCCTTTGGCATGACTGGTTCGAAGATTTGGACAATGTTGAGTAAACCATCCATCCCCATCTCTAATAGATGGGGTGGTGGTTCGCAACAGTCTTATTTTTTAAGAGGCACCTATCTCAGGCTTCCTGAAATTCAGGATACCTGATGGATATAGATCTAATTTTTGAGAAATCTTGCTGTTTAGAAAAGGCATGCGTAAATAAGTGCCATGAGCACCACAAAAACTGATTCATTTTTTACTCAATTCTTCGACTTTTGCCCAAATAGTAGGGAGATCGATTTCAGATGAATCTAGTGTTTCCGAGTGGCCACCTTGCGGCATTTGCTCAAGAACAAGGTGCCGAGGAATTCCTAGATCTTGCCGTAGCCAGTTCAAGGTTTCTTGCTCTATTTCATAGGCAATTTCGGCTGTTGCAAAATCTAGGGATTTGAACAACTTCCAACCATGCTTTTTATGCTGGTCAATTCGATTTGTGCTTGATTGATAACCGCCTATACCTACTTTGTGTGACCCTAGCTCAGTGTGAGTCATTACATAAAGGAAAGCTGGAGCGGATAGATTAATTCCACCGACTGCACAGTACTTACATCCACCCCCATTTTTAATCGAGCTGTACAAAGGTTTGACTTCTCTACCGCAAACATTGTGAATAGCTCGAATTGGAGTCCTGCGGTTTACATATTCCTCTAAAGGTTTGAACCCACGAGAAACAAACAACTTCTCAACCACCTTTGGAGAAATTGGCTCAAGGCCGGCACAATAATTGCAACCAACGCCTCCCATTTTTACATAACCGTAAGTTGGATTAACTTTCCTTCTGCAAACTTTGTGAATTGAATTCCAGCCGATTGAGGCTCCTGGATAAGGAACAAGTGGTTCTAGGCCTCTACTTCTATACAGCTCAAGAGCTTCCTCTGGGTCCACAAATAATCCAGCGCAATAAGCACAAGGTCCCTGCCCTGCTCTTAGTCCGCTATACCGTGGAGAGACCTCCCTCCCACACTTAATGTGAATAGATTTCCAAGGTTTAGACGCTCCTTGGAATTTCTCAATAGGCTTCAATCCCATCTTAACGAAAAGTGCTTTTGCGTCTTTTATATCGACCGCAGCTCCCGCACAGTACTTGCATCCATTCTGACCCTGTTGGACCGATGCCCATCTCGGTGAAACTTCTTTCCTGCACTCAGAGTGGATTGATCTCCAAGGATGATGAGGCCCTTGGAATTTCTCCAAAGGCTCTAAGTTCTTACTCCTAAAGAAAGCATATGCACGTTCTTGGGTAATCTTCAGGTTTCCTGAACAAGTAGGGCATCCAACTCTTCCTGATTTAATTTTCCCAAATGAAGGTCGAGTGCTACTTCCACACTCGAGGTGAATTGATTTCCATGCTTTTGCACTTCCAGGGTAGGGAACCAGTGGCTGGAAGCCTTTCTCAACCATAAAGTTGAATGCTTCATCTGGGTCAACAAATTGATCACTACAGAAATGACAACCCATACTTTCACCACGCCGAACAACGTCATACATTGGGGATACTTCATTGCCGCAAACGAGATGAATCGAACGCCAAGGTTTTTTATTGTCTCCAGGATAGGGATCTAGAGGTTTGAGGTCCTTGGAAATAAAGAGAGCCACAGCATCTTTTGGGTCAACCGCTTTATGTGCACAGTATTTGCAGGGTCCTTGACCTTTTTGTAACCCGTTGTATCTGGGCGAAACGATCTTCCCGCAAGGGATATGAATACTTTTCCAAGGATGTTTATTCCCTTGGTATGGCTCTAAAGGTTTCAGTTTCAGCTTCTTGAGAGTCCTGAGCGCTTCCTTTTCATCAACTCTCACACCCGCACAGTAGGCACAACTGCTCTTCTTTGACTTCACCATTGAAAGCCTAGGAGTAACTTCTCTTTTGCATTTCATACATCGAGATTTCCAAGGGTGACTGGAGCCCACAAAAGGTTCCAGTGGAAGGAGACCGGCAGCTTTCATTGTCTCGATCGCTTCATTGTCATCTGTTCGATTACTTATTCCCGCATTAACCCTCGCACAATATTTACATCCCCCGCCATTGGTTCTAACTGACTTATATGAAGGAGTCACCTCTTTGCCACAAACCAAACATTTGGACTTCCAAGATTTCGATGCACCTGGAAAATCAACAAGTGGCTTCAATTTTGCCTTCTTCATCAACTTCATTGCATCATCTGGATGCACAGCATTCCCAGAACAAAATGAGCACCTAACGCCCTTTGTTCTCACATTGTTAAAACTTGGCGAAACTTCTTTTTTACACTTAAGACACTTAGATTTCCATGGGGTTGCTGAAGACACATAGGGAACAAGTGGGGCAAACCCAGAGGCCCGCATTACCTTGCGTGCCTCTGCATCAGTTATCTTCTTTGCCACACGCTTATTCTCCTACCAACCTCTGACATTTCACTAGAAGTGTCGCCCTAAAGGCCAGAGATGACATAGTTGTGCGTGAAGCCATGCTCAAAAAAACGATTTGCCCCCATTATTGCCCCCAAAAGATTGAGAAGTTCTGTGGAGAGGTGCTACCTAAGGTAATTTCTGTTGGTCCTTAATGGAGTTGTATTTGTACTTCCAAACACTTTCTGCACCCGAATGGCCAACTACATAGGTCATTCCAATCGCACTAACCGCCAGAAAAGCCATTAGAACTCC
>JACCDW010144111.1_pt1 | contig 11674 bp, 8 predicted proteins | sample 7449781 | NCBI WGS metagenome assembly JACCDW01 (sample SAMN15323449, study PRJNA562643) | freshwater metagenome | isolation source: river surface water | place: USA:Blue River Watershed | collected 2017-08-18
AGTTCGGTCCAGAACTGGTAGTCCTGGTTCTCCTTCTTCCCGAACCCGTGGCCTTCATTCATGCCGACGAGGTGCCAGGCGGTGCGGCCCTTGGCGCGGACGGCGGCGACCATCTGGTCAGCCTCGCTCTTGGGCACGCGCGGATCGTTCCCGCCGGTTACCACCAGCAACGGGATGGATAGCTTGTCGACGCTGGTCAGCGGCGAAATTTCCAGCAGCTTGGCGCGCTGCTTGGGATCGCGTTCATCCCCATATTCCACCCGGCGCAGGTCGCGGCGATAGGACTGGGTGTTTTCCAGGAAGGTAACGAAGTTGCTGATCGCAACAATGCAGTCCGCTGCCTTGAAGCGGTCGCCATAACGGATCGCGCTGGCATAGCACATATAGCCGCCATAGGATCCGCCCTGAACCGCCATGCGGCCGGCATCGATCGTCGGATCGGACTGGAGCCGATCGAGGAAGGCGCCGATGTCCTTGACCGAATTCTCCCGCAGGAACGGCCCGTTATCAAGGCTGACGAAGCGCTTGCCATATCCGGTCGAGCCGCGAACGTTGGGATAGAACACCGCGATGCCCTGTTCGTTGAGCAGGTAATTGGTCCGCCCGCGGAAACCGGGGGTGGACTGGCCTTCCGGCCCGCCGTGGATATTGACGATCAGCGGTCGCTTGCCCGGAAACTTGGCCGGATCGGGCCGATAGAGGAAGCCTGAGACCATTTCTCCGTCAAAGCTCTTCACTTCGACCAGTTCGGGTTCGACGTTACGGGCGGGATCGAGCCCGCCGGTCTCGCTTTCGGTCCAGCGCTTCACGGCCAGGGTCCTGGGATCGACCGAGAAGGCATCGGTCGGCACTTTGGCCGAGGAGACGGTCAGGCCAATCTCGCCCCACGGTGCAATGTCGATCCCGCCAATCCCGCCGACCGGCAGGCCGGTGACTTCGCGCGACTGGCCGGTCTTGGGGTCAAGCAGGCGCAGCTTTGAAATGCCCGCTTCGTTGACGACATAGGCGATGAAGCTGCCGTCCGGGGCGATGTCAAAGCTCTCGACATCCCATTTCTTTTCCGGCGCGCGCGGGGTGAACTTGCCAGTCTTGGGATCGAGCGTGCCGAGCCGCTGGAAATCCGAACCCTCGTCGCTGGTCACCCACAGCGCGCCATCGGGGGCATATTTCGCCCCGCCATAGGCAATGGTCTTCTTGTGATCGCCGATCGGGGTCAGCTTGCTGGTGGCAAGATCGAGTAGATAGAGATCGCTCTTCTGGACCGATTGGTAATTGCCAACCACCGCCGTGGCATTGCCAGGCGCGAAATCCGCAATCCCCCAGCCGCCACCCTTGACCTGCAAGACCAGCTTGTTGCTGGCCGGATCACGCGGATCGATCACGTAGAGATCCGAATCCGCGCCATTGCGACGGGTGGACGAATAGCCAAGCAGCTTGCCATCGGCCGCGACGGCGTTGATCGCGTTGCGGCTCTTGCCGTCGGTCAGCAGGGTCAGCCGCCCATCCTTCAGCGTGTAGAGCTGCCAGAACTCATTGCCGCCCACGTCCTTGCGGACCACCAGCGTGCCGTCATTGGGCATATAGACCCCGCCCAGCGGTTCGGCCTCAAAGCTGATCTGGCGCCGGGCCATGCCGGGTGCAGCAACGGTGTGGAGCTGGGCGACATTCCCGAAGCGGGTCGAAACCAGCATCGCCTTGGTGTTCGGGTCCCAGTCAACGAAAGCGGCGGTGCGGAATTCCATATAGGGCCGGGTGGCCTCAACCAGCGCCATCGGCACGGCAGGGACGCCATCAGCCTCGATCGCAGCGGGCTTGGGCGCCACCGGGCCAGCATTCTGAGCTGCCGCGGGCAAGGGGAGGAGTGCAATGGCCGAAAGGCCGAGCATGATCTTGCGCATAGATGAAGAGCATCCCTGTTAACCGGTGATGCCGAAGGTTGGCCCGGCAAATCGCTTCGTTCAACCACGAAATCGACGAACCGCTGACAAGCCTCCGGCAAGGGTCTGCAGGACAAGGCCGGGCTTGCACTTATCGAGGCAGAGCGGCAGTTTGCAGCAATGCGTTCGTTGATCCTTGCCGCCACCCTGGCGCTGTCCGCGCCGGTCCTTGCCCAGAACACGGGCCCCGCCGCGCCTGCTGCCATCCTTGCCAACGCGCCTGCCGGAACCCGGTTCGGCCTGCTGGTGGTGGATGACCAGGGGCGGGAAGTCGCGGCTATCCGCCCCGATGATCGCTTTATCCCGGCCAGCAACACCAAGCTGTTCACGACCGCCGCGGCAATGGCCTTGCTGCACGATCAGCCCGCCGACGGCGCGATGATCGGGCTGGTGCTAGGCAAAGGCCGGGCGCCTAACGTGGTGATCAAGGGCAGCGGCACGCTTAACCTGTCCACCGCGCCGGAATGCATCACCAATTGCCTTGGCCCCTTGCTGGATCAGATTGCGGCCAAGACGCGCCTGGTCAGCGATGTCATCGCCGATGACAGTGCGATGACCGACCAGCGCTGGAGTCCGGGGATGAGCTGGAACAACATCGGCACCGATTCCGGCACGGCGACTTCGGCCCTGGTGATCGACAACAATGAATTGCCGATCGTTGTTACGCCGGGCGCGGTGGGTCAACCCCCGGCGGTAGCGGTTTCGGCCTATTACACCCTGATCAATCAGGCCGTGACCGTGGTTGAGGGGGACACGCGGCTGGGGATCGACCGCGCAGTTGGTGGCCGCGTGTTGCGGCTTTTCGGAACGATCAAGGCCGGCGCGCAGCCCTGGCGCGAGCTGATGGGGCTGGACGATCCGGCTGACTATGCCGGCTGGCTGGTGGCCAAGGGCTTGGCGCAGCGCGGTGTGAAAGTGCGCGGCGCGGTGAAAACGGTGCACCGCCTGGCGGGCATGCCGGCGATCACGCCCAACTATAAGCTGTCCTTCGCGGTCGAAGCCCGGGCGACCCCGCTGGCCGAAGAGGTCGCGCTGATCAACAAGGTCAGCCAGAACCTTCATGCCGAATTGCTGATGCGGCGGCTCGCCTTTGCGGCTCCGGCACCGCAGCCCGGCAAGCCGGCCCCGCTCGACAGCCTTGAGCAGGGGCTTGCTGCTGCGCGCACCGTCTTTGCTGCCGCTGGCCTGCCGCGCGGCGGCTATGACTTTGCCGATGGCTCGGGCATGTCGACCTACAACCGCATCTCGCCGCGCGCTGCGGTGGCCTTGCTGCGCTGGACTGCGCTTCAGCCGTGGGGCGGGAAGTTTCGGGCTTCGCTTCCAGTGGGCGGACAGGATGGCACGCTGCGCCGCCGCTTTGCCGGTACCCCACTGGCGGGCAGGATCTTTGCCAAAACCGGCACGCTCAATGCCACCAATGCCCTTTCGGGCTGGATGATTGCCGCCAGCGGGCGCGAGCTGACATTCTCGATCATCGCCAACGACGTTCCCGACGGGTCAAGTGCTGTGGCGGCAATGGACAATGCCTTGCTGGCAATCGCTGCGCAAAACTGAACTGATATTCATGTTGCAACCGCGCAACATGAAATGCAGTTCGGCAGGCCGCGCGATGCATCCTCTTTCGCTACGCAATTCTTGCGTTAGTGTGACATCGATCCGCCCGCATCGGCGGTTATCTAGGGGGTTAGCATGATTGCACGTAATTTCACCCGGCTTGTCCTGACGAGCAGCGTCGCGCTGGGCGCCTTGGCCGCACCTGCCTTTGCGCAGGAAACGCCGGACATCACCAACCGCAATGCGCAGGAAGCTTCAAGCGAAGGCGGGGCAATCATCGTCACCGGTTCGCGGATCAAGCAGGACCCGACCAAGAGCGCGCTGCCGCTGCAGATCATCACCAACGCCGATATCGAGCGGGCGGGGATTTCCAGCGCCGAGCAACTGAACATGTACCTGACCTCAAGCGGGTCGGGTGCCGATAACCTGGCTTCGAATTCTGACGTTACCACCGGCGCCCAGCGTGGCACCAACGGTCTGTCCGCCGCCAACCTGCGTGGCCAGGGCAGCGCGGCGACGCTGGTCCTGCTCAATGGTCGCCGTGTTGCGGCGCATGGCCTTTCGGGCCAGGCGGTTGACGTGAATCAGATCCCCTTCGCGGCGATTGACCGGGTGGAAGTGCTGAAGGACGGCGCTTCGGCAATCTACGGCACCGATGCCGTGGGCGGGGTGATCAACTACATCACCAAGAAGAACTACACCGGTCTTGGCGTCCAGGGCTTCTCGGACATGTCCGAGCAGGGCGGTGGTAACATCTACCGGCTGTCGGGCGTGGCCGGTTACGGCGATCTGGACGAGCAGGGTTTCAACATCATGGGCGCGGTCGCCTATAGCTGGAACAAGATCCTGCAGGGCTCGGATCGCGCGTTCGTGAACGGCAACCAGCCCGAGCGCGGTCTGTCGATCGATACCCGCGGTACGCCGATCGCGACCGTGTTCAACATCGGCAACAACGCGCTGTTCTTCCCTACCGGCACCCTGACCAGCGGCCTGACGCTGACGGCACCGAATGGCGGCAATGCGGCTTCGGGCGGGATCAACATCCTCGATCTGCCGGGCGGCGCGGGCTGCGCATCGATGGATGGCGGCATGGCCTATGACGAATTGCTGTGGAACTCGCCCAACAACGTCTATGCCTGCGCTTGGGATACGGGCCGAGCGGCTGCGCTGCAGCAGCCGATCAATACCCTGACTTACTATGCTAAGGGAACGGTCAAGCTGGGCGCCAGCGAAGCCTATGTCGAAGTGACCGGTTCTGATGCGGATTCGGCCAAGAGCTTTTCGCACAACCAGCTCTCGACCAACACCTCCACCCTGCCGATCGCCTATCCGCTGAACAGCTTGACTGCGGCGACCTACAACACGGTCTTCAACGCGATCCGCGGGGCCTTTGCTGGTAATGCGGCCCAGGTTGCGGCGCTTGATGCGCGTTATGGCCGCCCGATTGGCTTCCGTTGGCGCTGCATTCCTTGCGAACGCCGTGAATATGTGACCAACACCCAGACATTCCGCGTCGCGGGCGGGGTGGAAGGTCCTCTGCCGCTTGAGGGCTGGGACTATCGGGCCGGCGCCTCGTTGGCGCGCAGCGAAAGCTCTTCGGTCCTCGGCACCGGCTATCACTATCGCGGCGTCTTTGCCTCGGCTGCCGATGCTGCCGGTTCGGGCGTTGCCGGTGCAGTAAGCGGTGGGGTCGATCCGCGCGCTCCGACTGCGCCGGGTGCTTCGGCCCCGGGCCTCGTCGGCCTGATCAACTCGGGCATCCTCAACCCCTTCAGCCTGACCCAGACCGATGCTGCGCTGGCCGGGCTCCGGGCGATCTCTGCCGAGGGTGTTTCGCTGTATGGCGGCCGCTACAAGGTGGTCCAGGTCGATGCCTCGGCTTCGGGTCCGCTGTTTGGCCTGCCGGCCGGTGACGCCCAGCTTGCCGTTGGCGTCGACTACCGCCGTGAAACCTATGAGTTCAACGGATCGGCCGCTGCAGCTGCCAGCTCGCCAAACATCTTCAACGCCGCGTTCGATAACGTGAACGCGCTGACCCCGAAGAACCGGACGATCAAGGCGGCCTATGCCGAAGTCTTGCTGCCTCTGTTCGATGGTTTCGAGCTGACCGGCGCGCTGCGTATCGATGATTACACCGGCTTTGGCACTACCACCAATCCGAAGCTTACCGCTAAGTACCAACCGGTTGACTGGCTTATGCTGCGGGGTAGCTACAACACCAGCTTCCGCGTGCCGAGCTTCAACCAGATCTTCAATGGTGTGACGATCTCGCCATACTCAGGTAGCGATCTTGCCGACCCTACCAAGTGCCCGGGCGGCGTGCCGACCAGCGCTTTTGGTTCGGGTCAGCCTTGCGCCCAGATCCGCCCTGACATTGCAACAGGCGGTAACCTCGTTCTGCGGCCCGAAACTGCGAAGCAGTGGAGCCTTGGCGCCGTGCTGCGTCCGGCCCCGAAGTGGAGCGCTTCGGCCGATTTCTGGGTGATCAACGTTGAGGATACCATCCAGACGCTGACCCTGCGCCAGTTGATCGACAATGCTTCTACCTTCCCGGAAAAGTTCATCCGTGATGCGAGTGGTAATGTAACCCAGATTGACCAGCGTTGGATCAACGCCGGTGCGCGCCAGACCCGCGGTATTGAATTCGCCCTGCGTGGCGGTTTCGATTTGGGGGGAAGCTCAGCGGTGAATATGGGCTTTGATGGCACTCTGCTGCTGCGCAAGCTGGAGAAGGTGGCGCCATCGCTGGCCTTCACCAGCCAACTCGGCGTGTTCAGCTATGCCGGTGACCTGGGGCTGAAGTGGAAGCATAACGCTTGGGTTAACTGGTCGAATGACGATTGGTCGGCCACGCTGACCCAGGTGTTCCGTGGCACCTATGCCAACCAAAAGCTGCCCGGCATCGCGGCTGGCACGGTGGTTCGCGCTGGATTCAATGAAAAGGTTGATCCCTATTCGATCTATCATCTGGCTGTCAGCTATCTGGGCTTTGGCCCCAACTACAAGGTAACCTTGGGGGTCAAGAACCTGCTCGACAAGGATCCGCCGTTCGCCATCACATACGATGGCAACACCGGGGCCGGCAGTTCGTGGGAACCGCGCGTGGCTGATCCACGCGGTCGTTCCTTCACTGTGGCAGTCGAAGTGAAGTTCTGATCGTTTCGATCAAAACCGGAAAATTTGGGGGCGCGACCGATGGTCGCGCCCCTTGCCATTTTGGCGGCCAAACGTCTGTATCATAGGCAAAATTAGGGGTATCGTTAACCGTCGCTTTACTCAATTGCGCCAAAAGGCGCGTAAACTGCATCATCGAGCAACGCCAATGGACATGAGCCCAGCCAGCCAGCCCCAATTGAAAGCGATAGGTGGGCGCCGGGCGGATCGGCGGATCTTTGACGCGCAGATCCAATTCCGGAAGGGCATGAAGCGGGCAGTGGTGAAGCTGCGGGATATCTCGCAGTTTGGAGCACGGATATCAGGCGTGTTTCTGGTTCATGAGCATGACCACTTTTACGTGACATTGCCGGGCCTGGCGCCAATCGAGGCGCGCGTTGCCTGGGTCGCGCAATTCGAGTTTGGCTGCGAATTTATGCAGCCACTTAGCCCGGTCATCCTTGAAGCCATTATCAACCGCAGCTGAGCCAACAAGCTTGGTCCGCCGCCGGCCCGATTGCCCGGAACTTAGGAAGGCTGGTTAATGCGCTCGCGGTGAGGGCTGGCGAACTCTTCGCCAAGCAAGGCAACAATACGTTCACCGACGACCGAAGGCTCCTTGTTCCTTAGCGGATCCTCGCCCGGATAGGCTTTTGCGCGCATTGACGTGCGCGTCGCACCCGGATCGACGATTGCAACACGGATCGGGGTGATATTGCGCACTTCCTGCGCGTAGCAATCGACCAGCACCTCCGCAGCGGCCTTGCTGGCCGCATAGGCACCCCACCAGGCACGGGGCGACGTGGCAACCGAGGTCGTAAGGTAAATGAATCGCGGGTTCTTGCCTTGGCGCAGCAGCGGATCGAACCGGGCGATTAGCGCCTGGGTGGCCGAGGCGTTGATCGTCAGGGCATTGGCCAGGCTTTTCGCTTCGATATCCGTCACGCCGGTCAACTGGGGGAGGACGGCAGCGGCATGGACCAATATGTCAAGCGCCCCCCAGCGGCTGGTGACAGCTTGGGCGAGCCGGGCAATGCCATCGCCTTCGGCAAGGTCTACCGGCGCGATCGTGGCGGCGCCGCCGGCCTCGAAGATGGCTTCCTCAACCGCCTCAAGCGCCTTGGTGTCACGGCCCGTCAGGATCACGTGCGCGCCTGCTGCTGCCAGCGCCTGCGCCGTCGCCGCGCCAATGCCGCGGCTGGCGCCCGTTACGAGCGCAATCTGCCCGGTAAGGTCAGTCATGCGACCTTACCGACCGGGAGATCGAGCTGATCGGTTTCCGCCGCGCGGTCCGCCAAGTCAGTCAGTTTGGTCGGATAGTCGCCCGTGAAGCAGGCATCGCAGTGCTGAGGGCAAGCAGAATTGCGGCTCTTCTCGCCCACGGCACGGTAAAGCCCGTCAATCGAAACGAAGGCCAGGCTGTCAGCGACGATGAACTTGGTCATTTCATCCAGGTTCATCCGTGCCGCCAGCAGCTTGTGCCGCTCAGGCGTGTCGACGCCATAGAAGCAGGAATTGTTGGTCGGCGGGCTGGCTACGCGGAAGTGGACTTCCTTGGCCCCGGCATCGCGCATCATTTGCACGATTTTCATCGAGGTGGTGCCGCGTACGATTGAATCGTCGATCAGCACGATCCGCTTGCCTTCGACCAGCGCGCGGTTGGCGTTGTGCTTGCGCTTAACATCGGCGTGACGCGCACCATCCGACGGTTGGATAAAGGTCCGCCCGACATAGTGCGAACGGATGATGCCCAGACCAAAGGGAATGCCGCTTTCCTGGGCATAGCCGATGGCGGCGGGAACGCCACTATCCGGCACGGGCACGACCAGATCGGCCTCAACCGGGGCTTCGCGCGCCAGCTCAATCCCGATCTTGCGGCGCACTTCGTACACCGATTGCCCGCCTGAAACCGAATCCGGCCGGCTGAAATAGACGTGTTCGAAGATGCAGGGGCGGGGCGGGTGGCTGCCGAAGGGGCGGTGGCTGGAAACCCGGCCATCCTGACGCACTTCGACAATCTCGCCGGGCTCGATCTCGCGCACGAACTGCGCGCCGACGACATCGAGCGCAACCGTTTCGCTGGCAAAGACCGTGGCATCACCAATCTTGCCCATAACCAGCGGGCGGATGCCCAGCGGATCGCGGCAAGCGATCATCCGTTTCGGAGTCTGGCAGATCAGCGAATAGGCGCCTTCCACCATCCGCAGTGCATCGACAAAGCGATCGAGCAGCGTGGGATAGCGGCTGGTCGCGATCAGGTGGATGATCACTTCGGTATCGGATGTCGATTGGAAGATCGCACCCTTGTCGACCAGCTCCTGCTTCAGGCGCATGGCGTTCGAAATATTGCCGTTGTGGGCGATCGAGAAGCCACCGCGCGCCAAATCCGCATGAAGCGGCTGGACGTTACGCAGGCCCTGTCCGCCAGTCGTCGAATAGCGCACGTGGCCAGAGGCCATGTGGCCCGGCAATTCGTTGATGATCGTCTGATCGGCAAAGACCTGGGCCACGTGGCCCAGCCCGCGCCGGGCGAAGAATTCCTTGCCGTCCCAGCTGACAATGCCGCAGGCTTCCTGCCCGCGGTGTTGCAGGGCATGGAGGCCCAGGGCGGTAATGGCGGCGGCTTCGGGACTACCGATAACGCCGAAGATGCCACATTCCTCGCGCAGCTTGTCGCCGTCGCTGTCCAGGAACGGGTGAGTAATGTTCATGATGGAATCGCCTGCCAAGTGCGCTCGCGCTTCGCCAGCGCCTTTGGCCGGACTCGCGCTCCAAGGCAAGCATGGGTTCGTATCCGTCCCCAGAGGCGGTCCAAAGGCCGGGTTGCAAGCCGGCCGGCGGAGGCCCAATTCCCGCGGCTCTGGGCAGGAAGGATCGCACCATGAACTATATCTCGAGCCACATCGACCACGACGAGGGCGAGACCAAGCTGTTCGTGCCGGACGAAGTCCAGGATGCCCTGCGCACCCTGCTGCACTGGGTGGGTGAGGATCCCGCCCGCGAAGGCCTGCTTGATACCCCGGCGCGCGTCGCGCGGGCATGGCGCGAATACTGCCAGGGAAACGAAGAAGACCCGGCGCTGCACCTGTCGCGCACTTTCGAGGAAGTGGGCGGTTATGATGAGGTCGTGCTGCTGAAGGACATCCCGTTCCAGTCTCACTGCGAACATCACATGGCGCCGATCACCGGCAAGGCGTCGATCGCCTATCTGCCCAAGAACCGGGTGGTTGGCATTTCCAAGCTTGCGCGCGTGCTCCATGGCTATGCCCGCCGCCTGCAGATCCAAGAACGCCTGACTGCCGAGGTGGCCGAATGCATCTGGCACCACCTTCAGCCGCAGGGCGTGGCCGTGGTGATCGAGGCGCAGCACGGCTGCATGACCGGGCGCGGGGTCCGCACCCCCGGCGTCGGCATGGTCACCAGCCGCATGCTCGGCTGCTTTCTGGATGACGAGCGCAGCCGCAAGGAAGTGCTCAGCCTGATGGGCTATTGAGCCAGGCGGTCATCTTCGGGGCCAGCGGCGGGATCGGCGCGGCGCTGGCTGCAGCCGTGGCCGCCAGCGGGCGTTACCAGCGGGTCTGGGCCGGATCGCGCACAGGCTCTGGCGCCCCGGCTGGCACGACACGCTTCGCCTTTGACCTGACCGACGAGGCCAGCATTGCCAAGGCTGCCAGCGCGATCGGGCCGGAGGTAACGCTGGTAATCGTGGCAACTGGCATTCTGTCCGATGGCACCGATTTCCAGCCCGAAAAGACCTTCAAGGCGCAGGACCCGGCCGCCTATGCCCGCGCCTTTGCGATCAACGCCACCGGCCCTGCGCTGATCGGCAAGCACTTCCTGCCCTTGCTGCCCCGGCGTGAGCGGGCCGTGTTTGCCGCGCTTTCCGCGCGGGTCGGCTCGATCAGTGACAATCGCCTCGGCGGCTGGCACGCCTATCGCGCCAGCAAGGCCGCGCTCAACATGATCCTGCGCAACTTCGCGATCGAACTGGGCCGCACGCATCCGCAGGCCGTGGTCGCTGCACTCCATCCCGGCACCGTCGCTACCGGCCTGTCCGCCCCCTTCACCGGCCTGCGCGAAGGGCAAAGATTGTTCACCCCCGCTGAGGCTGCTGGCTACTTGCTGAAGGTGATCGACGGGCTGAGCCCGGAAGACAGCGGACAGGCTTTTGCCTGGGATGGTCAGCCTATCCCGTTCTGATCAGACATCGGGATGGGGCAGGCTGGTTATCGAAACGTCTTTCATGCGGCCTTTCTCAAATCGGATCACGATATTGAAATACTTACCGTATGCCGACTTCAAGAAGTCATCTGCCTCAAGGTAGACGGTCCCATAATCGTCCATCCAAGTCCGAAACTTGCGGCGTAGCAATCGCTCAAGCTGCCTTTTTGCAACGGCGGGACTTGCCGTCGAATCTATCCATGGCGGTACAAACTTGGAAGGCAGTTCGATTGTTTTGTCAGCTACCTTGCGATCAACAAATACATACCAGATGCCATCGTCCAGCAGGACTGAGCAGGATAAGGGATCCTTCCTGTCAGTGCAGTCCTGACGCTTGCGCACTCCCGATGGAAGCTTGTCGACAACCTGGCCAAGCTTCAGTCTGCCCACGTCTATGGCATCCACTGTCAGCGCGGCAGTTTGCTTGGCAGCAGCTGGCGATGTGATTGCCAGTACGCCGACAAATAGCAGCCGCTTCATGGCTTGGCTCTAGGAAGAAGTTTGCTCGGATTACCGGCTGGATCGTGCAGCATCGCGCCAACTCCATGAGACTGAGCGTGAACATAGAGTGAACAGGATTGATTTTCAATAGCTTGATCGCCATTGCCCTTTCGCTGCGATCCCCCTAAGTCCTGCCTGTCTGCATTCCCCCCAGTCGAGGCGATCCTTGCTGCTCTCTCCCTTCGAAAAGGTGCTGGTGAAGCGCTACCTCCTGCCGGGGCGGAGCGAGGCGTTTATTGCGCTGGTGGCGGGGATCAGCCTGGTTGCGGTTGCCCTGGGCGTGGCCGCGCTGGTCATCGTGATGAGCG
>JACCDW010159097.1_pt1 | contig 11674 bp, 12 predicted proteins | sample 7449781 | NCBI WGS metagenome assembly JACCDW01 (sample SAMN15323449, study PRJNA562643) | freshwater metagenome | isolation source: river surface water | place: USA:Blue River Watershed | collected 2017-08-18
ATATTTTGCAATTTTTGCAACATATTTCTCAATTATTTTTTGCAGTTATTCAGAAACTTCAACTTCGTCTTCCGACTCATATGCATTTCCCTCCAAAACTACAACAAATTCACCTTTAGGCGCATGCGCTGTAAAATGTGCAATCACATGAGAAAACGTTCCGGTAACAGTTTCTTCAAACTTCTTTGTAATTTCTCTCGAAACACTCACTTTTCTATGTGCCGAACAGAACTCCGATAATTGCGTTAAAGTTTTTAAAATTTTATGTGGACTTTCATAAAAAACAATGGTTTGATCGTTCTCAGCCCACTGCTTCATTTTGGTCTGACGACCCTTTTTGTGAGGTAAAAATCCCTCAAAACAAAAGCTATGTAACGGAAATCCACTCTTTAACAACGCAGGAACAAAAGCAGTTGCACCAGGAAGAACTTCTACCGAAATGCCTTCTTGCAACGCCATGCGTGTTAACAAAAATCCAGGATCAGAGATACCTGGCGTACCAGCATCTGAAACCTGAGCAAGCATTTTCCCTTGCTTCAATTCTTGGATTAAATAATTGAGTTTTTGATGCTCATTGTGCTGATGAAAACTCTCCAAAGTAGTCGAAATTTCATAATGATTTAACAGAACTTTCGTGGTTCTGGTATCTTCAGCTAAAATTTTATCGACGATTTTTAAAGTAGCAACAGCACGATATGTCATGTCGCCAAGATTTCCAATTGGAGTGGGTACGATATACAGCTTTCCTGACATAATGGTCTCTTTTTTAAATGTCAAAAACCAGAGAAACTCTGGTTTTCGACAAATGATTTTTATTAATTAGGTTGAAATACAACCTGTTTATTTAGCTACGCCCACGGCGCGTTTTTCACGAATTACGGTAATTTTAACTTGACCAGGGTAACGCATTTCTGTCATGATACGGGTCGACAATTCAAATGCCAATGTATCTGCCTGATCATCGCTCGTTTTCTCTGCACCCATGATGATACGTAGTTCACGACCCGCTTGAATTGCATACGCTTTTTCAACGCCCGGATAACTCAAAGCCATGTTCTCCATTTCTTTGATACGTTCTACATATTGCTCATCACCTCTACGCGCTCCTGGGCGTGATCCGCTGATGGCATCACAAGCCTGAACCACTGGGCTCAATAAACTCGTCATTTCAATTTCATCGTGATGGGCTCCTACTGCGTTACAAACTTCTGGATGTTCACCATACTTTTCACACAATTTTAAACCTAACAAAGCATGCGGCGTTTCTTCATCGTTATCAGGACATTTTCCAATATCGTGTAACAAACCTGCACGTTTTGCCAATTTTACGTTCAATCCCATTTCAGCAGCCATTGTTGCACACAAACGCGCAACTTCACGACTATGCTTCAACAAGTTTTGACCGTAAGAACTTCTGAATCTCATTCTACCAACGTAGCGAATCAATTCAGGATGTAAACCTGTAATTCCAAGATCTACAACCGTTCTTTCTCCCCACTCAATCACTTCCTCTTCAATTTGCTTTTTGGTTTTCTCAACAACCTCCTCAATACGAGCAGGGTGAATACGACCATCTTTAATCAAACGCTCCAAAGAAACACGTGCAATTTCACGGCGAATTGGGTCATAACAACTCAATACAATGGTTTCTGGGGTATCGTCGATCAAAATTTCTACACCAGTTGCAGCTTCAAAGGCTTTGATATTACGACCTTCACGGCCAATAATTCTACCTTTAACGTCATCTGATTCAAGAGGGAAAGCAGTTACAGTATTGTCGATAGCCAATTCTGCAGCGGTACGTTGAATGGTTTGAAGTACAATTCTTTTTGCTTCACGGGTAGCACCCAATTTAGCTTCTTCAACAATATTTTTAGCCAATTGCAAACCTTCGGTATGCGTTTTAGCTTTAATATTTTCGAACATTTGTTCTTTGGCTTCAGCCGCAGAAAGACCCGCAACTTTCTCTAATTGTGTCAATTGCTGATCGCGCAAAGATTGAACTTCTTTTTCTTTTGCTTTGTAAGATTCAAGTTGAGCATCTAAACGTTGACTTTTTGAAGCAACCTCATCTTCACGAGATTTAAAGTTCTTCAATTTATCGTCTAAAGATTGCTCTTTTTGACGAATACGATTTTCTGCTACTTGAATTTCTTGATTGCGTTTGTTGGTTTCTTGTTCGTACTCAGAACGAAGCTGCATATACTTTTCTTTAGCTTCAAAAATTCTGTCCTTCTTCAAGGTTTCACCCTGTTGACGGGCTTCATCCAACACACGTTGTTTCTCCTTTTCTAATTGTCCTTTGCGAGCTGCAATAAAGACAACGTATCCTAGCCCTAATCCACCGATTAAACCAGCTAGAATAAATACAATTACGTCCATTTTTTTTCTCCTTTTTTATAGTTGGAGCACTGAAAATAGAAACGATTAATAATTTTGCAGCAGAGATTCCAATTGCAATAAAATAGCGGGTATTTCTTCTTGGCCTTTATTGGAAGCAACTGCGGGCGCATTCTGAGAACGTACCACATCGCCGGCCAAATCTAGGGCGGCCCAAGAAAGTCTATCTATTGGCTCATTGGCACTAAAACGACGAAAAGCGTCGATTCGTTTATTGAGCGTCTGTGCGGCTAACATCACCTGTTCTTCATCTTTCTTAGCCACACGCAAGCGCATAGGCCTAGAATCTATTTCTACAGAAAGAAGTACAGTTTCGCTGTTATCCATTATATATATTATTCGTTTAACAAATCAATGCACCGGTCAATGTCTCTCACTAATTCATTAATCTTGATTTTTAGTTCATGATTATCTGAATTATCGGGCGACATTTCTTTTGCAAGTTTAATTAATTTATTCTGTTCCTTTAGCTCATTCAACGTATTTTTTTGAATTTCTATTATGCTTTTAAGCGAAGAAATTTCATTTTGAAGATTGAGCACCTCATTTTTCTCCTCTAAAACCTGGTTTTTTAAATCTAAAACTTCGGTTTCAAGGATAATTTTTTCATTCTTGAGGGATGAATTTTCCTTCAATGCACGTTCTACCTTTACAAATAAGGCCTTCAAACGATCATCTAGGGTAGCATTCAACATACTACAAAGGTACTAAAAATTTTACAAATTCGCACCCCACTCAGATGGGTTTGCTGCAAACGCTTTGATGCTGGCAATAAATAAATCTAAATCAATTACTTTCTAAGAATTTCCAAATTTGAATATCCAAATTTGTAGATATCAGAAATCATAATTTTTTCTACATCGTCGAATAAACCAAATACCTTTGAAATTGGAATGTAGAAATTCTTGTAATAAGATAGATTCATTTCATCCAAAACAATTTTAACCATCAGTAAAGAGGATGTAGATCCATCAGCATTGAATTTACTTAATACATCAAATCCAGAGACATTGAGCGGAATAAAATGATATAAACTATCCTTTCCAGTGAGTTCATCTCCCAAAACTGTTATTTCTTGGATATTTTTAATTAAAGCACTATGCAAAATAGAAGCTGACGAAAAACTCAAAATTGAATCTGAATCATACCATTCTGGGGCATAGTTTACAAGTGGCTTGAAATTATTCCAGTCAAACAATTTCCCCCATGACTTTAAATATAACTCGTCATTTTTATTACCTTCAAAAATCTCGTAAAATCCATCATTTGTACCCGTGATTAGCTTGTAATAAATTTTTGAAAGTTGATGTTCGGCAAGATTTTCAAAGAAGCTAATCCGACCTTTTGTGATTGAATCTATCTGATTTCTTTGGTTATAAAATATCCGATATTTCTCAAACTGACGAGCGCTATTCTTTTTTAAATAATCCAAGTAACTGGCAATAATTTGAGGGAAAATTACTCTTTCTTTTGAAAACTCGGTAACTGGAATTGCAATGGTTCTCTGATAGTATTCCGCAAACAAATACCATTGCTTAATATTTGTCATATTATTCAAGATTTCATCAAAATAAATTTTATTTACTGTGTTATTTTCGATTTTAACTACCATGGAGTCGTGATAATAATCAGGGTCTGAAATATCAATATTATCTAAATCCACACCCAAATTCAGCACATTATATCTAATTGTATCTCTTTTAACTAAACCATCAATTCTGTTCAGTTCCAATGATTCATTAAATTCATATTTTTCAAATCGCCCATTTTTAAATTCATATTTAATTATATTTTTCTTAAAATATGGGTTCTCCTTGTTGCAATTTTGAAATTTAAAATATTCAACTAAATTCTTTACTAGAGATGATTTTGTCAATTTAGCAGTTCTGCCATAATCAACATTATCAGACAATTCAATGTTAATATTATTTATACTGTCGGTTTTCAATTGATCATTAAACTCGCGATAAATCCCATTCAAACCTCCATCAACCCTAGACGAAAAATTATCAATAAACAAAACAAGATTACCGCGCCCTAGAACCTTAATTTCAGAAAAATAAATTAAATCACCAGGACCTAACAAACTCAAAAGTGATTTAATTGGATCAAGACTTGAGCCAATTATATTTTGCATTTTAAGACCACCTGTTTTGCGACCTAAAATCATAAATTTATAACTTAAAACTTTATATGATATATCAGTTCTACAAAAATTCTCAAGTTTTACCTTTAAACTTTTCAAATTCTTTAATTGAGCTAAGTTTATTGATCCATCATGGGTAATAGCCCTGCCAAAATCAACAACGGGCTTAGGAACATAACTCACTTTATAATTAGATATGCCCCGTATAATTATATTACCATCAACTTTTTCTTTAATTAATAATTTCAAATCGCCAGTTTTCATAGAAATATTAATATTAAAACGTTGAGGACCCTCTTTAGTTATCGTCGCTTCATTGTATTTCTCTAATTCAATAGAATCTTGCCCATAATAATTTGAAGACCATTTGTATAATTCACAAAGATAATCATGATTTTTACCATCTGTAGATTCTATTGTGATGATATTATCCAATCCAACATATATAATGTTTATGTTAGGTCTGGAAACATTTATTTGATTATTGTTTTGAGCATTTAAAAAATTGTTAAGAGTCAATAATCCAATTAATTTGAATAGATTTTTCATATTTTTACTTATTTGAAACTAATAATGATGTTACCAACTGATACAATTCCTGATACTGTTTCTACCTGTATATCTGAAAATTCTAACTTCTCACCAACATCTACACTTCGTATAATTGCTTTTATCTTTTCTAATGAATTACCAATTACTTTAATACTTTGAATTTTTCGGATTCCTTGACTATAGTCGAAATAATTAAAAGAATAAGAAATCACTTTGTATCTAATTCCATCTATGAAAAAATTATCACAAACAGCATTAAGTTGAGGTTGAAGCATGATTGACGATTTACTCATACTTAAACCAGGATTTATCCCTCCAAATTTTATTCTGGGTAAAGGAACATCAATTATTTTGAACTTGACAAAAGTCTTTATTTTCGGATCTTTTTTTGATATAACTTCAACCATCAATGTATCTTCCTTCAAATTCTTAGGATCTATAGTATATTCATTTTCCGTTGATTTTTTAATAATAGCTGCAGACTTAGTCGTTACAAAATAATCACCACCCATTTTTGAAGAAATTTGTATCGGATTTTCTAATCCCCTTACCAAAATATTTGTATTTTCTAAATGAACATAAGTAGGTGTAATTTTATCTGTTTGAGAATTTGCATAATTCAATGTTGCAAAAAGTAAAACAAAGAGTGTGAATTTTAATTTATTAGTTTTCATTTTATATTTATTAAATAAATTATTTTTATGTAATTATTTTATTGAATATCTCATTTTTGAAATATATTTAAATCTAAATAGTTAAACTGCGATATTTCTGACAACAATAACTTTTGAAGTGAATTTAAATTATTGTATATTTTGGGAAGAGATGTAAAATTCAAGGAGTAATCCTCTAAAAAATATGCCAAAGAATTATCTGCTCTATCAACTTTAATCATTAAAAATAGTTCAACTTCTAAATTTGAACCAACGTGAGGAATTACATCTAAACCCCTAATCCAATTTAATTTTAATTCATTAATTTGTTTATTTGTATTCGAGTTGTTGGAAGCACTATTCTCATCATTTTTCAACAATTCAAATATTAAATCATTCCCATAACCTTTTAATTTAGACACATAAGAAACAGAATCACCAAAATACCATATTGGTTTGTGAGTTGTATTGCGCAATACTCCTTTTTCCCAATCAATTAATTTATCCCAATCTAAAGTTAACTCAAATTCACCACGGGAAATATCATTTGACAAAATAGCTTTTTCAATATCCATACCTGTTAATATTCTAGCGTACAATTTTTGAAGTTGAAAATCTCCTGCACCTTGAATCAAGTTGAGTAAATCGTTACTCATATAATATTCCGTCATCATTGAAGAATCGGTCATTTTAGATTTGTCAAAGCAGTAATATATTTTATCAGTTGCCTTGATTATCTTTTTATAAGTCAAATAGTCTGCTAGAATTTCAGGAAATATTATTTTCAATTTCGAGAATTCTCTAATAGGTATTGCTATTTTACGGTTCTTATAAAATGCAATTAAATAGACTTCTTTTTTATTATTTATTTTATTGAATTTTTCTTCAATGGTCAAGCTATCAATCTTTCGGAGTTCATGATAAATTATTTCCTGATAATTATCATTATCAAGTTCATCGAAGTCCTTTTTTTGATTATCTATTCCTGGCTTTAATTGTCTTACCGCAGTTTCTCCATAGCAAAATCCATTTTGCGTATTCTTCAGTTCTTTGTTTAAATCGAATTTATAAAGATTAAATTCAGTATTAACAATTTCATATTTTTCTAAATCTAACTTGAAATAATACTCTTCAAACAAGCTTTGAGTCAAGTATTGAATCAAATTTTTATTTAAACTCTTTGAGTTCAACCTAAGATTTTTATTAAACTGATTAAAAGATATTTTTTTGTATCGTGCATTAAAAATAGAATCTTGAATTCTTTTTTGTCTTTCTATATTATTTTCTTTGATTGTAAAACTGTAATTATTCGCAAAAAAATGATATCCCTTCTTACTTTTAACTTTTATTCTGTGAAATTGAATTATATCTCCACCATCCATTTTTTGAATAAAATTTAACAAAAAACCACCTTCATCTCTAAATAAACCAGGTAATCTGACCCTTTGTGGAAATATTCTTCGTCCTACAATCGTCACATCAAAAGAGTCAATTTGAAAATCCAATTTTTTATATTCAGATTCAATTTTAGTGATTTCTAAACACTTTAATTCCTGTATTTTCTCTCGATCTAAATTATTTCCCTCAGTGATTTCATTAATATTTAATTTTGGCAGAGGCAATTCAATAATTTTGTAAACATTATCAATACTATCAATCAGATTACCATCACTTTTTAGATAAAATCTGATTTTCATCTCGTTAGCAAATTTAACAGGTACAAAAACTGAAATATTTTCTTGGGTTACACTCCGAATTTCAGCAAATTTATAATCGATAATTTTAAATTTAATTCTCGGCTTAATTGATTCTATTTGGGGCAAATCAATCATATTTGGTTCTCCTACAAAAAGAACGTTTACCCAAGTTTTTAAATTAAAACGATAAGGGGTGTTTTGAGCATTTATTTTCAAATTGGAAAATAAAGTAAAAACTAGTAAAATGAAAGTTTTATGAATAGCTTTTGGCATGTGGAAAGTTGGATTTTATTATTTTTATTAAAAAACAACAATCAACAAAAATTATTTTACTTGTAAAATAATTTTTTAGCAAATTACATAATAATCTTAGTGAATGATTACAAACCCGCACCCCACTCAGATGGGTTTGCTGCAAATGCTTTGATGCTGGCAATATCAGCTTCGGCAATGTAGCCCTCAGCCGCTGCAACCTCACACAATGTGTCGAAATTTGTTAATGTAAACACCGGAATGCCCTCATTCACAAACTTTTCTGCAGCATTCGCAAATCCATAAGTGAACAATGCCACCAATCCTACAACCTCGCCACCAGCCAATCGAACTCCGTCAACAGCCTGCAACGAACTTTTGCCCGTAGATATCAAATCTTCTATCAAAACGACTTTATCTCCCTCTGCCAAATAACCTTCTACCTGATTCTTTAGTCCGTGTTTTTTGGGCTCTGGTCGAACATAACAGTATGAAATGCCCATTCTATCTGCACACAATGCTCCGTGAGCAATGCCCGCTGTTGCAATTCCTGCTACCCTATCAACCATCGGAAACTCCTTTGAAATAAGCCCCGCCAGCGAGTCCGCCACGAAATTTCTAACCTCTGGAAACGATAATACCATACGGTTGTCACAGTAAATTGGACTCTTAATTCCAGACGTCCAAGTGAATGGTTCTTTTGGAGATAATTTAATTGCCTTTATTTCAAGAAGAAATTTTGCTAATTTTGCACTTTGTTGAGACATGGAGCCACAAACCTACAAAATTTATTTTAATGAAGGTGCATTAATCATCACAGATTCTCCCAATGCACTTAGGGGTATCCCTAACTTGTATTACATTGGCGATGACGATTTGCACACAAGCTTTAAAATCCTTACCTCCAGCGAAAGCACTGGTAAGGCTATGACATTCGGACTTATTGCCTACGATGCTGCTGAAACTTTCAAAGAATTTGCAGAAAATTATACCGTCATTCAAGCTGCCGGAGGATTGGTTTTCAATAAAGAAAATCAACTCCTTACCATCAAAAGAAACGGACTTTGGGATCTTCCTAAAGGGAAAATCGAAAAGCATGAAGATCAACGCGCTGCCGCTCTCCGTGAAGTCATGGAAGAAACCGGTATCAATATGATCAATATCTCCGATAAAATTGGAGAATCTTACCATGCCTATTTCGAAGATGATGTGCTTCTATTGAAAGAAACTCATTGGTATGCCATGAATAGCAGCGGGAAAAGCAACCTTAAACCACAAATTGAAGAAGGTATCTCTGAAGTTAAATTTGAACACCTCGATTGGTTCAAATCTCCTGACTTCCAATCTTACAATAGCGTGAAAGATGTTGTGAAAAAAGCCCTAGATAGAGCCGAAAACCTAGCCGAATAATCTATTTATTCGCAACTATTTCTCTTCCATATTCACCGCCTCCGGTAAAAATGGAGCGTAGTTTCCGTGATGTATAATTAAATCACGTACCAACGTACTGCTAATATAGCTTAACTCAGGACTACTCAATACAAAAATCGTCTCGATGTCCTCACTCAACGCCTTGTTCAATTGTCCAATGTGCGATTCATAATCAAAATCAGTGCCGTTTCTCAGTCCACGCAAAATGAATTTGGCATTCACCTTCCGGCAAAAATCAACCGTAAGTCCCTCATAACTCATCACTTCAACTTTAACGTTGTGGGCAAATGTCTCCTGAATCCAACGCATTCGCTTTTCTAACGTAAACAAAGTGGTCTTCTTTGAATTCATCCCAACAGCAACAATCACCTTGTCGAATAACAACGATCCCCTGTCAACAATATCTACATGACCCTTCGTAATTGGGTCGAACGTTCCCGGAAATACCGCAATTTTTTCAGTTGTCATAATTTATTGTTTAGCGAAGATAGTACAAGTTGTACTTCCATATTCCTTTTTTACCAAATGCGTCTCGTGAAATTGCAATTGTGGCTTGTGCTCTATAATAATGATTCCATCTTCAGTTAACCATTCAGAAAACATCTTTGGAAATTCCTGTATGTTCGGTATGTCGTATGGAGGATCTGCAAAAATAATGTCGTAACGCTGATCTTTTTGAGGGACAAATTTGTAAATGTTTAACTTTAAGATCTCCCATTGTATCAAATCCCTTTCCTTCTGCATGATTTTCTGTTGCTGGATGTTCTTCATATCAATATCAATTGACGTAACCAACTCAGCTTCACGACTTAAAAACTCCGCAGCAACAATGCCGGAGCCAGAAAATAAATCCAATACCTTCTTGCCTTCAATACCGAATTGATGCACCAACGAATTGAATAAACTCTCACGCATCCTATCTGTCGATGGCCTAACGTGAGAAGCAAATTTGGATGGAATCACCCAACCTTTTAAAACACCTCCGGTAACGCGCATGTAGATAAATACATCAAACTTGAAGCAAAATTAGAAACACCAAAAGTACCACTGGCTGTATAAGGCATTTTTCGATTAAATACATCCATATGAATCGACAATTTCTCGAAATCATTTCCCAAAGATTGTTCATCCCTCTCAGAAATGTCCCCCACCAAATAATATGGCATCGAATCAAATTTAGCATCTTGCATACATGCCGTCACAAAATATAAAACATCTGGATGATTGTCCACTTCATATAAATTTCCAATAAAAAATTGCTTGTCCTTAAACAATAAAACAACCAAGGTTTTTTCATGTAACCAAAAATAAACCAAATTTTTATGGAGGGATGTCATTTGCTGCGCCTTCTTAAAAAGTGATTGCATCAAATGAAATGAATTGCCCTTTTCAGATGAATATGTAATGTAAATGCCTTCGTGAACCAAGGCTTTCGTGTTACTCTTAAAGCCTGGAATCTTGGTTTCAATAAACTCAAAAGGCATGAATGAAACCTTTTCTTTGAACAAGACTTGTGAGTAATGTTTTGGAATACTCAAATCTTTACCAATTAAATGAGAACTGCATTCTCCAGTGTAAGAAATTGAATAAAGCTCAGTGAAATTATCGTGAATTACATAATAGCCCAAGTCAGACTCTTCGAAAGATTCACTCTTATAATTGCACAATAAATTCATTAGAGCAAAATTGCACATTTTAAACCGACTTCACAAGTGATTTAATTATCTTGCACTCATGTTTAAAAAACTCTCGTTTTCTGCAATTTTTTTTACATTTATTTTTTGCAATTCTGCGTTTTCTCAAATAATCTCAGATGAGCCACCAAACCCTATGGGTGGAGATAATTCAAATCAACCGAAGAATGTTTACGACTGGAATATTTGGTCAACCCCAGATTTTGATGACCTTCATAACACCACTAAACCAAACTATTGGAAAAACAAAAAACCTTATGAAGGTTACTGGCAACAAGATGTTTACTACAAAATTAATGCTTATTTGAACGACACTTTCGAATACATCAAAGGCGGTGAAAGAATCACATATTACAACAACAGCCCCAATACCCTCACAGAAGCATATTTCAACCTTTATCAAAATGCTTTTAACAAAAACAGTTTAACAAACGATCTCTATAAAACCAATAAAACCAAAGTTTTACATGGCCCATATGAAAGCCAAAATAAAGGCATTGAAATCACCTCTTTTACAATCGACAATCAAAAAGTTGAGTTTGTAATTTACAATACAATTCTAAAAGTAAAACTTCCCTACCCACTCAAACCGGGAGAGAAAATTGATTTCAACATCGATTTTATCACCTACTTCGACCGCGATAGCATCCGCCGACGCATGAAGGTGTACGACCATCACGGATATAAGCATTTCAATGGATGTCAATGGTTTCCAAAAATTTGCGTTTACGATCGGAAATTCACTTGGACCACCGACCAACACCTTGAAAAAGAATTCTATGGCGACTTTGGAGTGTTCGATGTGCAGCTCAATTTGCCCGAAAACTATATTGTAGAAGCAACCGGCGA
>JACCDW011170611.1_pt1 | contig 11674 bp, 15 predicted proteins | sample 7449781 | NCBI WGS metagenome assembly JACCDW01 (sample SAMN15323449, study PRJNA562643) | freshwater metagenome | isolation source: river surface water | place: USA:Blue River Watershed | collected 2017-08-18
AGTTGAAAAAATCACTGGTGTTCCTATACACCAAGCAAACCACAGAGTTTTTGTGGAACCAGTTACAGAAGCATTCGCAAACAGATTAACCAATTCCAATTATGATAGAGTAAGTCACCACGATGCACATTGTTATGGTGCATACTTCACAAGTGGAATGGTGGGAAAAACTCTCAGTATATCATATGATGGTGGAGGTGATAAGTCGGTGATGAAAATTTACTTATGTGAAGATGGAAAAATGACCTTAGCACATTCATTCGATATGTGTTCAACAGGTAGTTTGGGTCATCTTTGGGCCTTCGCTGTAAGTACAATTAAAGGATATGACCAAGATGGTGAAAGTATTTGGAGAATGTGTAAGGATGAGGGAAAACTCATGGGAATGGCACCTGATGGTGAATATGATGAGACTTACTATAGAATTCTAAACTCACTAATAGATTACAAAGATTTACGTTTTTTCCCTAACGACACAGGAAACAAAACAAGATTTGTTGTTGAAACAATGCACAGGCTTGGGTGGTTCCAAAACCAAAAGAACATAGAAAAATTCTCATACAATCTTCAAAAATTAACAGAAGATTTGATGTTAAGATTTTTTGATGATTTACACAAAAAGTTTCCTGACTATACTAAAATTTGTTTATCAGGTGGTTTATTCGCAAATGTAAAATTAAATCAAAAAATTAATCAGTTACCTTGGGTTGATGAAATTTATGTTTTTCCTGCAATGGGGGATGAAGGTTTAAGTTTGGGCGCCGCCATCATAAAGGCAAACCAATTGGGGGAAATTACTAAACCGATTAAATTAAAAAACGTTTTTTTCGGTAAAAAATATTCAAATAAGGAAATAATTGATGCGTCTGAAAAATATGATGTACAATATGAGGAATATAATCCTTCGAAAATTGCCAAGTTACTTGATGATGGAGAAATAATTGGGTGGTTCCAACATGGATTTGAATATGGTCCGAGAGCCCTTGGTGCGAGAAGTATATTAGTTAGACCAACCGACATAGGTACACATCAGAAGTTGAATAGTCGTCTCAAGAGACATGATTCAATGCCTTTTGCCCCAATAGTTATGGAGGAACATTTCGACAATATTTTTGTAGAAGATAAGTCTAAGTACAGTGCAGAATTTATGACCTTGTGTTTTCAAACTAAAGACGAATGGATTGAAAAAATTCCAGCAGTAATTCAAAAGTCCGACAAAACCGCTAGACCACAATTAGTAAAAAAGGAAAATAATCCTATGTTTTGGGAAATTTTAAATGAATACTACAAACTTTCAGGTATTCCTGTGTTATTGAACACATCATTTAACACACACAATGAACCAATCATAGATAAACCCGACCACGCTTTCCCTAAGCTTATGGACGGAACATTAGATAAACTTATAATTGGAGATTATGTTTTTTCAAGTAGGAAGTGAAAAAATAATTTTGGACTTTAATGATGGAATTACAATTAGAGTTAGTGGCCCTGATATAACATACTTCGTAGAATGTGTTGAATACAGAGGTTCTGACCATCAACCTGTGACTTTAGAAAGTTTTCATGTTACAACTAATTGTGATTGGCCCCAAAAGGAATTCAGAGTACCTATAGAGTTTTATTTAGATTTCGAAATAAAGATATATAAGTTTGACCCATTGTATGGCCTCAAGTTGATATTCAACCATAGATATAATGACTACGACCAAGTTGTGAAATTTATTGTAGAAACTGATGACCACGACGAAGCAAAATTTTGGTTAACTAAAATCAAGGAGTACCAAAGAAAGAACTATTGTAAAATTCAGGTTTTTTCGAAATTTGCCGATATTAATAAGGAGTCAGATACAAGATATCAAACCAGAGATATTACACCCTACAAAACTTACAGAATTGGTAGGTTTCCAAAAAATAGTAACGATTGGAAAACCATTGACCCGAGAAAAGAGGGACTTCTTTGGTTCGGGTATTGGAAAACAATTTGGTCATATCAACATCCAAGATTGTGGAAATATTTATCCTCTGAAGAAATTGTTAACGATATTTTGGGTTTGTAACATTATTTTACTACTTTTGTTACAAATAACATTTATATGGATATCGGAAAAGAATTTTCATCTTACTACACAAAACATTTAGGTAAAGGTTCATTGGACCTTCATTATTTCGGACAACAAATTCAATCATCGATGACTCCCTACATTTTAGAAGAGAGGGAGATGAGAGCAACTCAAATCGATATTTTCTCAAGATTAATGAGAGATAGAATTATATGGGTTGCGGGGGGTGTTGATGATAGAATGTCTACAATTGTTCAGGCTCAATTAATGTTCTTAGACAATTCTGAAAAAACAGATATAACCATGCATATTGACTCACCTGGAGGTTCTGTTAAATCGGGTCTATCTATGGTTGATGTTATGAATTACATCTCATGTGATATTATAACTGTTAATACAGGTATGGCAGCATCTATGGGTTCAATTCTATTAGGTGCAGGTACTAAAGGTAAAAGAAGCTCATTAAGATTTTCAAGAACAATGTTACACCAATCTTCTGGTGGGTTTGGTGGTAATATCCAAGACGCAGAAATCAGTATGAAAGAGTGGCACAAATTAAACGATATCTTGTTTACTCTTTTGGGTGAGTATTGTGATAAGGACCCTGAACAGGTTAAAAAAGACGCATCAAGAGATTTGTGGTTGGATTCTGAACAAGCTTTAGAATACGGTATTATTGATAATATTGTTAAAACAAAAAAGAAGGGTTAAACCCTTCTTTTTTTAGACCTTAGAACACCCCCTTTTTGTTCTTTAGATTTATGTAGGTATTAACTAGCTCCTACCAGCTCTTTACCTTTATTCAATATATCACTTCCCTTTCCCTTAATTTTATCTAAAACATTTTCGGCATTACTAGTATACTTACCAAATAAACCACACACTCCCTCAGAAAGTTTTTCTTCCAAACTTTGTACAAAAGAAGTTTCTTTGATTGCACCTCCTAAAGTATTACGTAAAATCGAATGTCCTTTACCTTCTAATCCTTGTGATTGTTGAATCATGATTACCATCGCTTCCGATAATGCTTCAGCAATTAACTTTGTAAGTTCTTTACAATCTTTGGTTGCTCTTGCCAATCTAGCTGGGTCTGAAACTATAAATGAGGTAACAAATTGAAGGAAATATCCACTCAATCCAAACCATCCTAAAATCGAACTAACCAAAGGTTCAACAAAGGCTTGAGTTATACCACTTGGTGCTTGTCCGAAAAGTTTTCCTAAAATTTCTCCGAATTGTTCATTAAGTAAACCTTGTTCTTGCAAAATTCTCATTTCAGAGAAAAATTCAAAGACTACTTTAGCCTTTTTTTCTTCTGTTAGAGAATCGAATTTTTCTTTTGAACCTATAATAATAGAAAACCTACTCTCAACAATTTTACTTTCGATTAGTTGAGATTGTTTTTTTTCCTTTTGTTCTAAAAGTCTACTTCTGATTTCTTTTTTCAACATAAAAATTATTGAAGTCTGAATATTGAGTCATCACCTGAACTCGATGGTCCTCTATTTGTACGACCTGATAATACTTTTATCATATCTTCAAATTTTCCACCACCAATACCCCAATTACCTTCCCATCTGTTTTTACAGAATTGTGCTTGGTCTTTCATTTTTTGAAGGTTAGCTGTTTGAGTTACTTGTCTACCTTTTGTTCTAATAAATTCGTTATAGAATCTTTCAATCGTGTTTTTACATGACCCTCTATCTATATCCTCATTTTTTTGTTTGTCTCCTAATAAATCAGAATCTAAATTCTTAGATGAGTCAAACCAAACCTTTTGGTCAGGTGGGAAAACTCCCTGTGGTACATTTTTTACTACGTCGTATAACCTACCAGAAATTAGTCCTTCTTTTTGTGTATCTGTCGGATTAACTTCATACCCTTGGTCTTTTAGATATGTTATCCACTGAACTCGTATAGGATTTTTTTGGTCATTCATACCGCCACTCTCTTGAGATTTCTTTCTGAATAATTCTACATTACCTATTTTCTCATAGTCATATAATGCCGAATTTCTGATATCAGGAGAATATTCATTTGCGGCAACGAGTTCATCCAAAGTTTTGTACGGAGGAGTCTGAGCTTTAAGATATGAAATTCTTGCTTCAGATTCTTTATCAGGTTTTACTTCTACTTTATAGTTTGTGATTGCAGGACAACCATTTGGTAGTGAATAAATTTTAGAACTTTCTTGAGTCTTTGGGTTAAAGAAAAAATAAGTAGCATCAGATAGATACCTTATCATCATACCAGGTTTTGATTTACTTGGTTTTTCGAAAATATATTTACCAGTTTTTCTACTCGGTCCAGCTTTACCTTGCAAAAGAGTTATCGCATCTGCCACAGTTTTACTTTGACCAATATTTCCAAAACACCCCGCCATTAAACCAGCTTCGATAAGTTGTTTTTCAGTTGGCGCCTGATACTGTTCGTTTAAAAGAGAACGATGTCTCTTGAGTATTTCAATTCTTTCTGATTCTGAAACTAAAAAATTTTTCATAAACTTACTTATAATTCGTCTTGATTTGTAGGTAAAATATCATCTGTCTCTACCTCTTTGTTACAAATTTTATCGACCTCTGTGTCTCTAAAAACACCGTTTAATTCAGGGAATTTCTCATTCAGTTTAGATTCAGTTTTTGGACCAAATTTACCATCCTGAGCCAAACCTCCCAAACAACCTTGTACCTTAGCAATTACATCTGACTTACATCCTTTTCTATAAACTCCACTACAACTTTCGAAACTTGGTCTTGGTCTTGGGTCTGGACTTGGGTCTGGACTTGGTGATGGTCTCGAGCCATCTCCTCCACCTAAATCAAATCCGTCTTGTGCTGATAAATCAATATTACCTAAATCTGCTTGTTCAAATATTGATTTTTTTTTTATACTTTCACCAACAACAGAAACCTTTGTTCCTGAACATTGGACTTTTTTACCTGTATATTTGTGAGTATCTGAGGTATATATTCTTCCGTTTTGTAAAATGTGGAATTTCTTCAATAATCCTTTAACTTTGAAATTTACAGTAACATAAGTGTTACCATATCTGTCTTGTTCAACCTGTATTGGGTCTTCGAATGAATCACTAACTTCCAAACATGGGAATTGGTTCAACCACCACTGTTCATTTGCAGTTTCAGCATCTCTAATTTTCAAATTACCTTTTACTGACTTTGCTAACAAGACCTCAATCATATTAGTAACTTCACCCAATTCGGCAGTATTCAATTCATCAATAAGTTCTTCTTCAAACTTAGATTTACCCATAATTTCTCTAATCTTACAGAAATCTCCAAAATTACCATTTTTTTCCAATTCGGCTAAGGCACTTCTCAAATCTGTTAAGCCTGTTCCTCCTCCAACACCCAATCCCATAAAACTCCAATCAAAAGACTTTCTAAACAACCCTGCAAGTTTTGTTTGTTGTTGGGTGTCCATTGTTTCTCTTTTTAGTTTTTGAGCTTCCGCATTATTTTTATCACAACCTTTAGAGAGTTCTCTCATTTTAGTTTTTGAATCTTCGTTTGTCCATTCAGCGGCAGTACCACCAATTCCAAGTGCTGTTAATGCTCCTGCTCCCCACAAAAGACCCACCGCAAGAGGGGCAAGTTCCATCAAGTTTTGTTTTTGCTCAACAACAACTTTATTTTCTGTATATGTTCTTGAAGAATCATATTCCATCATCAACTTCATTCTTTGTAGAGCTTCTTCTGGACTGTATTTTGGATGTACCATAGTATCTAGTTTTTTGTTATAAATATATTGAAATTACCAAATTTGATTTGCGACCCCCCTATTAAGACCTGATTCCCATTTCTCACCACCTTTACCTAACATGTTAGCTTTACCTCTTTTAGGACCACCGTGAGTATCAGCCCATTTTGGTGGTGCTTTTCCTCCCCCTGTTGACCCTCCTGATGGTGCTGAAGGTGCCGCTTCTTGTTCACCAATCTCTCCGTCTTGTTTCTTATTGGAAAATTTTTCGAATAGGTTTATTAAAATATCTACGTCTAAAATCATATAAATAAATATTTTTGAATTTATAAAAAAATCCATACCTTTGGGATTATGAGAAAATATATACTCCTACTTCTACCCTTTCTGTTGTCTTGTGAAAAATATGTGACTGAAATCAGTGACCTTACGCTGAGTGGAAAGTACGTTGTTTCTAAAGTCACGGTCATTCAAACCTCTCAAGCCTTAACAAAAGATACCACATTCCTTTCAGGTTCGGTGTTTATGACCCCGTACTTGCCAGACCCATTTGACTCAATAAAGATTGATAACTTTTATATTCATTTCGATTATTCAACCGTCAGAATGGTGTGGTACAATAGATTTCAAAATGGTCAGAGAGATAGGTGGGAATATGGTGAATCTCCTTATGAGATTATGTTTTGGAGAGTTCCATATAGTTTTGATGCTTACACTACAGGTAAAATTCAATTTGATTACAAACCCAAAGATAGAAATTCATATGCAAGAATCACATTTCAAGTAGATAGTGATTTACTTGAAACTTTACAACTTTCGGGACTAGACTTCGCACCTTACGGAAAGGACGGTCCACATTATAGGGTGATTCTTACTCTTAATAGAGTTGGACCTTAATAAAATTCTGCATGTGGTAATGCGTTCGGATTAATTGTATAATATTCATTGAGGAAAGATATAAGTTCATCTTCATCCAATTCAACTTTATCTTCATCAACGTAAGGTTCATCGTCTTCTTCGTCAAAGAAATCGAATGATTCCGTTATTAAGTCAAACCCATATTCTTCTGCAATTGAATAATCTATTTGGTCAATTCTCACCATCTCTTCATCATCTTCTATCGTTCTGAAAGAAACTTCAATGATGTTGCTCTCGTTACTCATGAAGTAAGATACAATTTCTTTAATTTCCATATCTAATTTTATATAAGAAATATTATAAAACATGAGAAAAGTCAGGTTAAAATTTTTCTTTTATCATTTTTTTTCTGTGTATTTATGGTTAGATTTGATTAAACATTTTAACTATGAGATTTAATTCACTTACAATAGACGATTTTTATGCTAACCCAATGGATGTTAGAGAATTTGCACTTAAACAGGAATTTAAGGTTAGAGGTAATTATCCAGGACAAAGAACAAGGTCATTCCTTACTGACCCTTTGAAAAAGAGATTAAGAGACATTCTTTATCCGTTTGCGGGTGAAATTACATATTGGGGTAGTGATGACCCTGAAAACAATTACACTGGTTCTTTTCAATATACTGTTGCTGAAGACAGGTCTTGGATTCATGCAGATTCTACCACCGATTGGGCCGCAGTGTGTTACCTAACCCCCGATGCACCACTTAGTTCAGGAACAGGAATTTTCCGTCACAAACAAACAGGGTGGATGCATTATGACTACAAAAGAGAAAATGAACCAGGTTATAAGGAAGCTGCACCTGCAGGTCATGATTGTAGAGACTACACCAAATGGGAAATTGTAGATAGAATTGGGAACGTTTTTAATCGTTTAATTATGTACCGTGCGGACAATTACCATGTTTCCTTGGATTATTTCGGTAAAGATATTAACGACGGAAGATTATTTCAGGTATTCTTTTTTAATACTGAACGTTAATCTAATTTTAATCTACTAAGAAGATTAAAATCCATTTCTGCAACGATTTCCACAATTCCCTCAGGACAATAACATTTATTTGGGTGCTGTGTTGAGCTAACTAATCTCATATAGTTAAACCCAATGATTATTGGGGCAAATCCTTTTGGAATTGCAAGATTTTCTATTCTGATATTCGGGTCCAAAGAAATTAAAAAATCAATAGATTCTTTAGTTTTAGATTCGAATATTGGTATTTGGAGTTGTTCGGCTAAAACTTTAAAGGCGTGGAATCCACCCCCATCCCCGTGTTTTTGACTTATTGGTTGTATAATCAAACTTGGGTTTGGTTCAATTGTTGTAAAATGCCAAAGCCAAAATTGATTTGATTTACCAACCCTATAAAAGTCTTTTACTTCTATATGTTCGTGTTGAATCATCTTAAATTAGCCCCACATAACCATGTAACAAGAGACCTTCTGAGACCTGAAGATAATGGTGTTACTCTGTGTAAAACAAATGATGGGAAAAAACAAATTAAACCTTTTTGTTTAGGAACATTTAAAATACTACCACCCGTATTCATTTGTAATTCTCCTCCCTCATATTCGTCGGCGTCTGATAATTGTAAAACTACGGAAAGTTTTCTATTTGAAATACCAACACCTAAATCAGCGTGCCAGTCATAATGACCACCGTTACCATAGTATGAAGTATATTGTAAATCGTCTTGGAAATCCCATATATCAAAATTCCACATCTCAGAATTAGCTTTGATTGCCAAATCAGCAATTCTATCGTAAATCCAACTTGTTTTTGGGTTATTTGATAACCAAGCAATATCACTAACTCTGTATTCTGAAACTTCTTGAGAAACGTCTTCACCTACAGTTGTTGCCTTTATTTTTGGTTGGGATTCTCCGATTTCAATTATTTTTTCAATCTCTTGGTCGGTGAATATATCAGTAAAGTAATAGTAATTAAAATGATTTACGTTATTTCTTTGACTTGATACGAATTTATTGTTGTTAGCCATAATGAGTTTTTTATACTTCAAGTTTAACCTGAATTATCTATATTTTCAATAGTATGAAAGAAAAAAAATTAATCTTCGATGTTGTTTTCATAGTTGACGATGTAGATATTCTCGAACTCAGATTCATGGATATGTATACCATGACTGACTATTTCATCATTTTCGGTAGTGAAGAAAGTTTGGAAAAAATAAACAAATTCCATGATACCCTTGGCCATAGAATCAAAACTTTTGTACTTCAAGACACTTCAAATTTAGATTTTATATCAAATTCAATAACAAATACGATATCCGATTTGTATTCTAGTTTTGAAGATTTAGTTTTTTTATCTTACAGCCATGAAATTCCAGATATAAAGAATCTTTTTGAATGGGATATTAAACGTGCGGAAGCAATGTTTCTAAAAAATGATGTATATGAATGTGACTTTAAAAGGAAGAGAAAATTCAAAGAAACGGGCTCGTTCATGACCAATTTTAGTTACCTTTTGAAAAATAAAAAAAATTTTGTTTCACATTTCTTCGAAACGAAAAAAAAGTTGGTTATTGAAGATTCTACCCTAAACAATGGTTATAAAATATTAAATTATAAAAAAAACCCCGAAGTTCTTCCTTCAACATACTTTTGTCCTGTTCTAAAAAAAAACGTTGAATATAAATCAGTAAGAGGTTTGAGAAAATTTGTTTTCATTCTTGATAAAACATCAAAAGAAATATCTGCCGACCACATATTCAATGTTGATTTCAAAGATAATTTCCCAGAAAAAATTGACGTTGATATGACTCAAAATGAACACGAAATAGAAATTTTCGTACCGAAAACTATTTTATATGGAACTAGTTTAGAAGATTTCCAAGAACAATATAAACACTTTGAAATTAGAAGAATACTTTCGAATTTTGATTGCCAAGATGGAGATGATATAGAAATCTACTATGACGAAAAAAATATTAAAACTTTAAAATTTTCTGAAATAAAAAACCCCTCTTTTTGAGGGGTTTTTTATTATTTTATAACCTTCATTCTAATCATCATCTCGGTTATCTTATTTTTTTGAATTTGAAACGATTCTTGTAAATCTTCGTCAATCTCATCCCAATCTCCAGTATAAGCTTTAATTTCTTCCCATGATTTGTCTCTTGGGTCAAATTTATCAAAGTCAACTTCAAGTTCATCTTCATCAAAATCATCTTCGAAATCTTCTAATGAAAAAGCACTAAGTTTTTCACCTTTTTTCATACCTCTTGGTTCACCGTCAGACCCAATAACATATGCACCTTCATTATAAGATGAACGTTGATACGGTCCTGCTTTACCAGGTCCTTCACTATCAAAATCAAATGCTGGTTCCATATCACCATAGATTCCTTGGACTCCTGATATATCAGTTTGTTCTTCCATTTCATCTGACCATGCAGATTCCATAGTTTCATATTCAGTTTCTTCATCACAATCTAAACAATCTTGTTCTTCCATTTCTCCTTCAGGGAATACATCCATTGGTCCATTACTAACAAAATCGTAGGCTGGTTCAACGTTACTGATATCCATATCAGGAGCATTTCCACCACCAGTATAACCTTGTTCATACATTTCGCTTGAATCGATTTCCAAGTCATCTGTTCCCACCACAGCATCGTCTTCGTTGTCTGGGTCTTCAAAATTATCAACATAATCGTCTTCTACTTGTTCATTTTTTATTCCTTTCATGTGGTGCATTTTTTCAAATGTGCCGTACTTGTTTCCACCGCCTTGAACGTAATCAAATTCAGCGTCTCCCAAGTCTTCAACGTTGTAGATATCACTTAAATGACCCGATTCGTCCAATTCTTCCATTTTATAACCACATTCCATACACTCACCTTCTCTCATTTCTCCACCACATTCACACATCATTTTTTCTGATTCTTCCATTGCCCCAACTTCTCCTTTCCATCCACACTCCATACATTCACCTTCACTCATTTGCATCGCTCCGCACTCATCACAAACTTCTTTTTGTTCAACTTGTTCGTTTATACCAACGTTTGTGTAAGGCTTAGCAACTCCTTTGTTATTCAAAACCGCACCAACTTTATCTTTGGCAAAGTCTTGTACGTATAATGGTTGTTCACTTGGAACATTAGGTTGAAGGGTTCTATACCCATCATATAGGGTTCTGTGTTGAGACAAAATATCATTCTTCTCGTCTTGACTCAATCTATTTGCTGCAAAGTATGCGTTCATAAAGAATTATTTTCTATAAATACCCATAAATTTTTAAATTTTTCATTTTACTATCAACTAAACAACAACTAACTTTATTTAAACAGGTTTAGTTCACTCCTTCTGATAAAGTATCTTGGTAATTTACTTATCGCCCGACGAACAAACCTGTTTTTTTATGCCATTTTTTTCATATCTTTGTATTCTAAACAATTAAATTATGCAAACATTAGTATTCAACACAACCACAAAAACAATCAAATTGTACGAAGGACCTGTAGATTCAGGAACTGTCCTTCTTGAAATGAACAACATCCCCACAGTAAAAGTAATGGAGGACTTGTATGAAGTACGTCAATCTGACGAAACTGAAAAACAAATTCCTGTCTTACGTTTACCCATTGCAAACACAAATATGTTCATCAAAAAATAAGTTATGAAAAAAATTTTAAACAAGTTATTCACAAGAAAATTCATTGAACCAATTTTAATCTTTGTAGTTTCTTTTTTAATCTTGGAATTTTTAATATTTCCAGGTCTTACAATTGAAAATACTTTCATAAACATTATCTCAGGAATTTTTGGTATCATCTTAGGCTTGGTTTTTCTGACTTATGCTGATAATATCATCAAAGAAAAATTTGAAAAAAAAGATGATTGGGGTGGTTTAACCAACGAAGAATTAATTGGAGATGATGAAATTCCTAACGTAAAATCAAAAGAAAAAGAAGATGGAAAAATTTAGAAGATACGACCATTTATACGACAAT
>JACCDW011452156.1_pt1 | contig 11669 bp, 8 predicted proteins | sample 7449781 | NCBI WGS metagenome assembly JACCDW01 (sample SAMN15323449, study PRJNA562643) | freshwater metagenome | isolation source: river surface water | place: USA:Blue River Watershed | collected 2017-08-18
GTTCTTTGATCATCAATTGCATTTTGTGCTGCCTGTGAACGCATTTCTTGTGCTGCTTTTGCTGCTGCTGCGATGTCACCTTGTGACAATGCATCTGCAAGAGTTAGTTGTGATTTTTGCTGTGCACTAATTCTGCTATTTAATTTTTGAATTTCATCTAATGCATTAACTCTAGCATCATATTCTTCACCAATTAACTTTTCTTGGTCTTCAATTTCTGTTAATGAGTATTCCCAATCATCAATTTGGTATTGCAAAAGTGCAACTTGATCTTCATACTTTTCAATATTTTTTGCATCTGCCTCTAATGTAAATTTAGTAATTGCTTTTCCGTCAGGACCCATAAATACTGGGGTACCCTTATATAAATCAGCCAATGCTTGAGATACAGTATTTTTTCCACTAACATCAGTTCCAAGTTGGAAGTCTAACTGAATAGATTTTTCTTGAGCATCAAACCATTCCATTGCTTTATTAAAACCATCATCAAATACATTTTGCATATAACCAATGGTTTGCTTAAGTTGGCTAAGTCTAGTATTGAAATCATTAGTAAGTCTATTAAGTTCTGCCTGAGCAGCAAAAATTGTTCTTTCATCTTGTGCATTTTTAATTGCATTAGCAAGTACTGCTTTTTGATCTTCCATTGCTTGTTCTAAAGCCTTTAGATTTTCATCAGAGTTAATTGCAAAAGCATCAAGATAAGAATACTGTGTTTGCAATCTTTTCTCTTGTGCTAAATCTTTACTTGCCTGAGCAATATCAGTTCTTACATTTTGAACTGCTGTTGCTTTTTTCTTTGCTGCTTCTAATGCTTTATATTTATTAATTAAAGCGATTAAACTTTTTTCATTAGCAGCATTAGCAATGGCTGCTGCTAAGGTTGCATCATTAATTATCTCATATGCATTTGCAACTGGAACACCTAATTTAGAAAGTTTATCAAATGCAAGATTTTGATTCTTTAATTCAATTGTTTGTTTTTCTAAGTTACTTTGGAAATCTCCTAATACAATAGAACTTAGTGCTTTTTGAATTACAACTGCATCCTGTTTTAATGCAATAATATTTCCCTTATTATCAAACTTAAATAAAGACTTCTTTCTCTTCTCATATTCTTTAGGATCCATTCCAATAATTAACTCAATTAGATTTTCACCAGCACCCAATCTACGAAGACTTTGCTCTAATCCATTAAATACTTGTATTTCTTTATTGCCACCAAATACTTCTTTAAGTCTTTTCATTGAAGCATCCCAACCTTCAGTAACTTGAATCTGAAGTTTACGAACATCTCTTAGTTTCTTTAACAAATCATCTAGTGGGGATGTTTGAACCTTTGATCCACTAGCAGAAGATGGACCACCTGGTACTTTTCCTGCTTCCTGAATACTAGATGCAGTTAGTCTTTGAGCATTCCATTCGGCATATTTTTGTAACTTTACTCCTGGCTGTACCATAGGGGTATTCCATGTACTACCCTCAGCCTTTAGCCAATTCTGGAAAGCAGGGTCGCTACCAGATACAGTCTGCATTGTTGTAATAAGTGTTTGTAAATAAATTTTCTTTTGTTCATCTTTTAATGAACTAAAATATGCAAGATCATCATTAAGTGCTGCTAATTGGTCTTTATTTAAAATTTCAGAAACTATTTGAACTGTAATAGGACCCTTTAGTCCAATTACCTGATCCAATTGACTTTGTAACTTTGCTGCTAAGGCTGGATCTTTTTGTAAAACACCAACAACAATATCAGTATTTAAAACATTTCCAGTTTGAACAACTTTATTGTAAAACTCAATTATTTTGTTTGCTTCTTCTGAAGTTTTTGCAGCACTTACTTGAGCAATAAATTTAGTTTGAACTGCTTTATTTGGTTTACCATTTTTATCAGTAAACATTCCCGCAACTGACATTGCTTGGTTTGCTGTTGTTCCACCAAACTTTGTAATAATTTTTAATACTTGCTCTATTGCACCTTTGTTTTTTCCAAAAAGATCAAGCATTGATAGCATTTGTGAAGGCTGTATATTTCCAGTAGCAAGTTGTAGTTTTAAAGTATATTGTTTCTCATCTGCAATTCCAGACTGACCTATTTGTGTTTTTGCTAATGCGGCAATATCTTCTAATGCTGTTCCTTTATATTTTGCTGTAATTGCTTTATCTGCTGCACCCATTAATGCTTTTCTTGTTGCACCTGTTGTTTTCGCATATGTAGACTGTATTTCTTTTACAGTTATAGCATTTTGATTTAATAAACCTTGTCTTTGTAAAATATACTTATTTGTTAATTCTTCTGCAGTTGCTTGATCATTTGCTGCTTTTGCAGCCTCAAGTCTTTTTTGATAATCTAAGTCTAGAGCATCTAGCATTTCTTGCTGTTGTTCTAATGCAATTTTTTGTGTTGCAACAGTTGCACCAGATGCTGTTCCAAGATTTTTATTACGAAGATTCATGGCTCTATAATCATTCCAAAAACCAGCAGAAATAATGTTTAAACCTTTATCTAAAAGGCTAGAATTTTTAGCAACATCTTTATATGGATTAACTAAGGATCCAGCATTCATTGCAGCGGTTGCACTAAGATTTGCCTTTCCTCTAGTTTGCTCAATTAATTTAACTTTAACAGATAATGGTTCGGTAAGAAGATTCTCTCCATTAATTCCAATAAGAGAAACTAATTTAGCATTTGCTTGAATACTAAAGCCATAGTCTCCTATTTTTTCTCCAATGCTTGCAATTATGCTTCTAGCCTGTGATTCATTAATTACTCCAGATATTACAGATGTAGCCATTTGATTTACAAGTTTATCTTGTGCAGCAGATTTACCAGTATCTTTAATAGAACTTGCAAGACCTTCAATTAATTTTTTCCCAGATTCGCTCTGAACATAACTTTCACCATAAGTTGTTTTGCCAGTCTGAATTGCAAAAGGAGACATAGATTCTTTTCTACGTCTATCCATAATTTCGCCTGCACTTACAGTACCCGCAAACTTACTCAACTCACGCAATGCTGTTTCTCCAGAACCAGTTGATTCTGCTAACTTCATTGCTGAGTCTTGTGCGCCATCAAAGGCCATTCGTAACTTAATTGCCCCTGCTGCAAGTGCACCAAATCCAACAACTAATGCTCCAATTGGATTAGTCAAAAGTGGTAATAAGGTTGTTAAGGCCATAACTGGCATCATTAATTTTTGTGCTGTTTCCCCTACTTTACCTGGTGCCATAGATGCTGCCATTAAAACACCAGATGCAGCCATCATTCCACCGCCCATACCCATGCCTTGTCTTGGGGTTCCGTCAGGACCAGGTTGTCTTCTAAAACGATCCATGAAACGACCACGTCCACCGCCACCTTGACCACCTGCACCACCTGCAACTATTCCAGTTACTTGTGTTTGCTTATAAGCAGCCTTTTCTGCTAACTTGTTTAATTTTTCTTGTTTCTGTAATTGTCTACGCAAAGATTTTTGTGTAGCATCTGTTGGACCTGCTCCATAAAGCGCAGTTTTAGAAGCGGCACGTCTTGCCTGTGTTCCATCAATTACTGCTGTTCCAAGTTTTTGTCCAGCAGTCTTTGCATCGTCAACATATTCTTGAACACCAATGACAGCACCCTTACCAATTTCTTTACCAACTCTTTGTGTTTCTTTTGATGGAGATGCAACCTTTGCTTGTTTCTTAACTCCATCAACAATTGACTTTGTTGTAGCCTTAACAATTCTTTCAGACTGATCTCCTAGATATGGTCTAACACGATTAATTAAATCGCCAACTGTTGCAGTCACAGATTTTGTAATATGTGACATTGTTGCAACTTCCCATTTTTTGAGAATTGGATCAAATGTTTGGAAAGAGTTGACCAATTTTTGTCTTGACTTAGAGAATCTTTGTTGAATTCCAAACATATTTGGATTTTCTGACATTGCGAACTTTTGTGCTTGGGCTCTAATTGCTCTATATGAAAATCTACTTATTGCAGTTCTTCCAGCACCTGACTTTGTTCCACTTTGTGCTCCAACCTGACCAACAGTATGTATTTCGTTAATTGCCTGATCTAATGAAGTTGTTATATCTTTACCAGCAACTTTTAGTCCTTCTGCAGTTTTTCTAAATGCTGGAACAAGAAGATCTTCTAAATCTTCATCTTTAATAAATTGTCTTCCAGATTTACTAATTGATTCAACTGCAGAATTTATTAATTGTTCTCCAACAGAAGACCATTCTGCTTTTACTTTTGGATCATTAATATTCATTCCCATTGACTTTGCCATTACTGCTAACAATGGTGATGCTGCTGCCCCACCAGCCTTACTTAAATAAGATGTAATATCTTGTGAAGCAATTCCCTGTCCACGTCCACCCATTTCTGTATTCCAAGATTCTGGGAAATAAATTGTTGCATTCTTAAAACCTTTACCCATCTTAACGCCAGTAGTTCCAGTTTCATATTGTCCAATAATTCCACCAGCAACCATATGTTTAATGAATGGTTTATTGGTTGGATTTTGTGCTGGACCCGCTGGAATTACTGCTTCACCTGGTGTAAGCATTGCTGGAACTGTATCGGTTCCTCGTGCATAATATCTTACACCAACAGTTCCAGTATTAAATTTCTTTGGCCCCTTACCAGGAACTATTCCTCCACGACCAGGAACAAATGCTGACTGTGCTGCTATTGCTCGTCTATAAGCAGCAACAAGAGCATTAATTGCATTTGCTTCAGACGTAAATGATTGTGTTAGTTTATTATGTACTTGATCAAGCGAAGCAGCAACAGATGCAGCACGTAACTGCTCTTGTGTCATATAACTTGTTTGTGCGCCTAAATCTGTAGTTGCTGCACCTGCACGATTAAATATACTCTTGACAGATGTAAATAATTTAATAATATTTGCAATACCGTTAGCAAGCAAACCGAATGTCATCAAGGCTACTGGACCAATTCCAGCAAGGACTGTAGTTAAAATAACAACAAAACTTTTTGCGCCATCTCCAAGACTATTGAATTTATCTAATACTTTAGAAAAAAAGTCAACAATTGGAGTAACTGCTTTTAAGAACTCTCCTCCAACAGGCGCAAGACTGACCTTAAGATCTTCTACAGACTTCTTAAATTTATACATTGGAGAATCTTCAATTCTCTTTAATTCTCGTTCAGATAGGATAGCCAATTCTTCTGTAGTCGCATTTGTTAGTTTTAATACACGACTTGCCTGAGTTCCTTCTTTAATAACATTTTGGAACAATGTAGACAAACGGGCAAACTGGAACTTTCCAAACAATTGCTCAATAGCCTGAGCACGATTTAGTGGATCTAGTGTGTCTAATGCTTTAGCAAAGTCTACAACAATTCCTTTTACGTTGCCCTTGTTTGCTTCTACAATTCCTTTAATGTTAATACCAAATCCTGCAAGCATACTAGATGCTTTTTCTGTAGGATTAATAAGTGATGCTAAACCAGACTTTAAAGCATTTGCACCTTCCGATGCATTGATGCCACCTTCTTTCATTGCAGTCAAGAAGAATGCAAGGTCTTCTACATCTCCACCAAGTTGCTGTATAACTGGACCTGCTTTAGGAATTGCAGTTGTTAAATCTTCAATACTTGTTACAGTTTGGTTTTCAACTGCGTTAAGGAAATTAATTTTGCCAGTAAGTTGATCTGCAGCAACACCAAAAGCATTTGTTAAAGATATAGTTGTTTCTAATGCTTGCTCCTGTTCTACTCCACCAAGTACAGCAAGACGTGTGGCTTCATTTACCTGTGCTAATAAATCTGCACCCATTTTACCTTGTGCTGCTGCATCTGCTGCCATCTTCATAGTATCTTCAACAGCAACACCATACTTGGTAAATTCTTTTGCTAATAACTGAATATCTTTAAGCATAGCGTCAGTTTCGCTTTGTGCTGTAAACATTTCACCGTAAACACGCTTAAATCTAATAGCCTGTTCTTCTAACTTCATAAATGTTTTAGATGCAGTAGTTCCTAAATACATTAAAGGAATTGTAAAACCAACCATCAACTGACGACCAGCCCACTGAGTATTCTTACCAAAATTTAATAGATTAGTAGAACCTTGCTTTAATAATTGATTAAGTAGTTGTTGTCTTTGTGCAGCAATTGCAGTTTGTGTACCAAGATCTTTCATATCTAGGGCTAGTGGTCTTACTGCAATAGCCTTCATTGCACCGTTGGCATCACGGCCCATCTTAATATATTGTGTTTGAAGATCTTTTACTCGTTCACGAGCAACTTTATTTATAGTATCAAATTCTGATTTAAAAAATCTACCAAAACTCTTTGTTGATGCACCAGCGTATCTGTAATACTCACGCATAGTGAGTTTATTTTTTTCAAGTGCTGATGTAAAAGATTCTGTAGATGTTTTTACTGTTCTCATTTCGGCAGAGAACTTGCCTGTTGAATTTATAGAATTAATTAAATTTTGTTGAAGATTACTTGATGCTGCTGCTGCTGCAGCACCACTTTTTGCCATTGAAGTGTGAAAGGCTGATATCTGTTTTTGAAGTAACTTGATACTAGCCAGAGCCTCTGACGTATCAATATTGACTTGTATATTGGACTGGATATCAGCCATTCATGTGCACCTCTATTTAGTTTGTACCAAGTCCGCCTAGTAGCGATGCATCAGTTAGTTTGATTCCAGATGCTTCTTCGACGATCTTGTATACTGTTGGAAGATCAATATTTTCTTCGAGTGCTGCTGGATCTTCCGCCAACTTTGGATCGTATTGCTTCATAGCAATTGCGACGCACTCCATAAGTAGATTCATTGATTTTTCATTATCTTCAGCCACTGCTGCGATTCCTTCAAACTTACTCATGAATGAGCGAAGAAGTGAGATCTTAAGTGGTCTTACTTTTATTTCTGTTCCATCAATTAGTGTTACCGTTTTTTCTTGATGTACGGTAGTAGCCATTTATTCCTCCTTATAAGGTTGAATTAATTATATCATAACCACGCTTATTTTAAAACTAATCTGATACGGTTTCGTAGCCCAAACCCATGCCAATGCCAAAGCCAGCCTTTTGTGCATTTTGCCCTTGCAGAGCAACAATATCATTTGCATTAGTGGCTTTGCCTTTACTAAATACTCTAGCCTTCATGTCTTCCCATGCATTTTGTTTGCCAGACTGTTTATCTAAATCTACACCCTGAATTGCAGCCAAAAACTTCTTTTCAGAATAATCTAATTCTCTTTTAATTTCTAATGTTATTAACATTTCTGGCATTGATAAAGATGTTTCTAATTGTTCATAATCTTTCCAAATACCTAATAAAAATATTTCAGATTCTAACTTGGCTAGATCTAGATTTTCCCAACTAGCCCCACTATTAGTTGCTTGTTCTTTTACTGGTTCTTCTGACTTAGCGTTTACCTTAATACCCGCTGCAATATCTAATATTTGATAAATTGTTGGCAGGTCAATACTATCTTCTAATTCTTCTATTGTTTTTATTGATGGGTAATATTGTTGCATTGTAATTCTGGCACACTCTGCTAAATAAGAAATTGCCTCTTCATCATTTTTAGCATCTTTTACATTTTCAAATGCATCCATAAATTCACGAAGATATTTTATTTTTAATGGTGTGATATAAACATTTGTACCATCAATTAATTGTATTTTCCCACTGTTATATATTTTTGTAGCCATATATACTATTGTATCAAATAGAAAAACCCAGTCAGTTACGACTGGGTCATCTATATTATTAAATTGTATTATGGTGCTACTGTTACGGTGCGATCTACGATCTTACCATAAGAGCCAGCATCATTAGGAAGAAGACGGAATGAAACTTCAAACATTGTTGCTTCATCACGCTTTGCTGATACAGTTACATTTTCAATTGAAAGTGCACGGTATGCAACGTAGATTCTTTCTAATTCAGATCCAATTTCACAGTCACCTGTTCCTGGACCTACTGCTACAAGACCACGCTCAACTGGGCATTCACCAAGGTTTCCTGCCTTCAAATTGAGTGTTGGATTTCCTGATACAGTTTCGAGATCTGCATCTGATGCTGCGATAGCAACCAGAAGATTCTCAAGTGTTGATTCAGCGAATGTGGTATTTAGGTTTACCTGCATACCTTGCTTAAACAACTTTGCAACGTCTAGAACCTGGTCTACCTGTACTTCACCAAAATCTGGCTGGAATTGAATTTCCAAACCATTCATGGTGTAACCAACGTTACGGAAATCTGCATCCGCATCCATTGTAGTTGCGTACTTTGTACCACTTACGTATGCTGGAAGGTCAGCGTCTGCTAACTGTCCTGCTTCGAAAGTCCAGAGTTGCGCTGCACCTACGATAATATTACTGCTATTACCTAAAGCCATTTATTTCACCTCTTTTTTTTCTATAGAATAAAAAGGCGTGTTTCCTCATTTCTAAGTATAACACCCGTTTTATTAATTTGGTATAATGTCTTGAGCCTGATGGTACTCAAAGTCGATAATAATTTTATTACCGCCATAGGTACGGGCAGTGCCAAAATCTATAATATCCCGTACTTCTTCTAACTGGTAGACCCTAAACTTATGGAAATAGAACTTACAGGTCATACCGTCTATGGCCTTTCCTTTGGCCCAATTATTAATATCTTGTGCTGTCTCATCTTCACGGTCCATAAGGCGTAGGACTGCTTCCTGAACCTTTACCATATTATCAATTACTGTATTTTGCGTTGCATAAAAATAATATAATAACTGCTCTTGTTTAATATGTGGAAATGGAGATCTACGCATACGAACAAGTCTATCGTAGACTGCCATAACACCTTCATAGGCATATCTTTCATCATTGATAACTACCCACTGTTCGGTTAACTCATCAATTGTTGTAGGCATTGATGGAAAAAATGGCATTGGAACATTTGCAAATTCTACAATCTTTTCTTGTAAAAATCTGTTTATCCATAATTGTGGAGTATTAAATGTTGATGTTGGTTCTGCCATTATGCACCTATCCCCGCATTTGCTATCCAGCGATATCCTGTTTCAATGCCTTTAGACTTACCCAACTTTTTACCAGCAGAAAGATTCTTTTTATATGCTTTTGGATTTTCTAAATACTTTGCAATACCACTTGTTCGTAAGAATGCCTGTGTAAAATATCTATTAAAGAATGAATCAAATATTTTTTCAAAACCACCTTGTACTGCAGTTCCACCAGGATTTAAAACTTCAATAGGTTGTTTAGTAAAAACTTCTGCTCCATCTACTTCAAATGCTAAGGCCTGTGCCACTTTTGGTTTAATAACTACTGGGATACCGTTTTCCATAATTCTTGCTTTATCATAAAATGGAACTCGTGATCCATCTTTAATTGATGTTGATTGTTTAAATGTAGATTTAAAAGATAATCCTAAATTACTCACAGTATAGTCTAAATCATACAATCTACCATCTGGATTGCCAGTCTGATTCCATTCATACACATGGTGTAACATTTCTGGATTTACTCTTGCGTTAGAGTCAATATATTCTTTCATTAATTCAACTGTTTCTAATCCTAGTGTACGAAAAAATGCAGTCTTACCTTTTTGTACTCCATCTAAAAATCCAACAGAATAGTCAATAATATTATTCATGTCTTTACGAAATGCTGCAGTGTTAAATTTTACAATCATACATCCACCGCCTGATTCTCAGATCTTCTAATTGTTAGTTTATAATATTCTACATTTCCAAAAGGTCCTACGAAAGGTTCCTGTGATGCAATTTCAAAAATAGTAGATTTGCCAGATCGAGGTCCAGATGTTTCTAAATAAATTTCATTGCAATTGCTATCTTTTATATTAGTAATAATAACATTAGTTGCTGCATTTCTTGCATCTAAACTAGATATACGAATATCGCTTTTAACTCTTCCAACTAATATTGTTTGCTGTGTAATATTAACATTTGGCTTGATTTCTTCTTTTAATGCATTCCCCTGTGAAGCGAGGCTACAAGCAATTGTTCTATCTAATACCCAGGTTTTCTTAACATTTCCATAAGTACCCTGCTCTACAATTGGGTGATAGACATCCGCTTGCATCGGAAATATAGCGTCCGTTGCTTCGCAGATCATTATAAAACTCCTGGCTTAGTAATTGTAGTTTCGTATTTTTCTAAAATTTTATCAACAAGGAAATTGCCAGTTCCACTAAGCATTGACTTATCAAACTGAATTCTAAATTGATCAGTGTTATAAGATGACATATATCTCTTGTAATATTCTAATTTTCCACATTTTAAATCTTCAATTAACATCTTTGTGGCTATTTCAACATCTGGTGGAACTGCTTTATATCCAGAATCTAAAATAAAAGTATAATCATAGCCTCTTGGAAATGCTACAGTTCTGTATCCAACATGACCTAAATCTCCAGATGCTGATGGCAATACTGGTGGATGATATTCAATTCTATTAATTGTATCTCCTGCTAAATCACTTGGGTCAATTCTATAAATAGCAGAGTTATCTAAAGTAATTTTATAAGTATAAACATTTGTTGCTGGATCTTCTGCATCTATATCATAAACTAAAACATCATTTTCGTAAACTTTTAATACACGACTTGTATCTTCCCATAGAGGGAAATAATCTGTTCCTTGTCCAACACCTTGTAAAACTAACTTGTGATTATAAAATCCATTTCCTACTTTTGTATCAATCATTGAACGAGCAATTAATTCATACATTTTATATTCTTCAATTTCTGAAGCAGTAGTTCCTAAACTTTCTGGATTAACATATGGTCTAATAACATCTAAGTTTGATTCATAAAGTGTATGTTCGTGCTCTGTATCATAAAATTTAATAAAAAAATTTCTATCATATTGAACTTTTGCTACTGGCAATGTATATTCTACTTTTCCATTAGCATCTGAAGTAACATTAGTTTCTTCAATTGAGTGGTCCACCAAATCCTCTAGTGAGAGAATATACTCATAGTTAGGAATCGGAAGATTCCATACTGTTGTTAGAGGATAAGGTGGAACTCTCATTACTTCCATTTATTATTTACCAAATTCCTTTGCGACTTCTTGTGGAGTTGCAATGCGAATGTGATCACGAGTTAACCACTTATCAGCAGCGTCTTTTTCAACTATATTGTAACCACGATAAACCTTGCCAACACCGTTCCAAGTTACATTCTTTGTTGAATGTAATGCAACTGTTTCTTTCTTTGCTGGTGCCTTCTTGTCTCCAGCCTTCTTTGCTGGCTTTGGTGCTGTAGTTGCTCCAATTGCCCCATTTGCGACTGATCCAAGTGCCTGAACTTCTTCTGAAGGTGCTTCATAGCGTGGTGTAGTAATAGCATTTTCTGTTGCAGGTGCTTCAGTAACCACAGGTTCTGGAGCAACTTCTGGCTCTGGAGCAACGATTGGCTCTTCTGCCTTTACAACTTCTTCAACTACTGGATTGATATCTTGTGGAATAACTGATTCTCCTGCTTCTACCATTGAGGTAGAGAGTTCGTTATTGTTTAATTCTTCTGACATGATACCTCCTAATGTACATATATTATAACAGATTAATTAAATTTGAAGGGGCAGGAGACTTTATATCTCACTGCCCCCCAAAAGGTTTTTGCTTTACAGATTATGCATCTGCTGCAGCATCAGCCCATGCGATTGCA
>JACCDW010215748.1_pt1 | contig 11667 bp, 10 predicted proteins | sample 7449781 | NCBI WGS metagenome assembly JACCDW01 (sample SAMN15323449, study PRJNA562643) | freshwater metagenome | isolation source: river surface water | place: USA:Blue River Watershed | collected 2017-08-18
CACTGAGACTGTAGTGACTCGAGGATTGCGTTGGTGCTTGATGGGTCCTTGAACCAGCTCTGGAATGCAGGTCCAACGATTGGGCCAGCAAAGTCAGGGCGGGTGTCACGGTCGAGGAACTGAGTGATGTACTTAGCCTCGTTCATCACAGCAAGCTGCTGCAACTGGAATGCGTCGTAGGTTGAGGTGTCCTGGTTCTTGTTAGCGGAAGTCATAGGAATTCCGGTGTCAAGCATTGCCTGCATACCTTCCTTGTCTCCGGCGAACTTAGCTAGGTCCTTACCACCCTCGTTGTTAGCACCGTTCTTGGCTACACAGAAGCCGTCGATTGGAGCATCGATGGTGTCACGAGCGAACTCTGGGTTGATCTCTGGGAATGGAACGATCCATAGGTCGTCGTAGTCTTCCTGGCTCTGCTCCTTGAAGTTCGCACCGAACCATGAACCGTTGAAGAAGAATCCGGCCTGCTTCTGCAGTAGCAACTGCATTGCGCCATCCCACTCAAGGTCCAGAACGTTGGTGTTCATGTAAGGCAGTAGCTTCTCCCAGTATGAGAACACTTCCTTGACACGGTCGTCGGTCCACTTCTCGCGACCTGCTAGTAGGTCTACGTGGAACTGGTATCCGTTGATACGTGCGTTCAGGATGTCGAAGGTTCCCATTGCTTCCCAGCCACCCTTGTCTGCTGAAGCTAGACCGATTAGGCCCTTGCCCTTAAGCAGCTCAAGTGCGCCCATGAAGTCATCCCAGTTGTAGATGCTCTCTGGGTCTAGGCCGATCTCAGCCATCATGGACTTGCGGAAGTGAAGACCCCATGGGTACCAGCTCTGAGGTACGAAGTACTGCTTGCCGTCTGAACCGGTTGCAGCAATCTTGTAGCTCTCGTTGTACTGGTCACCGATCTCGTTCCAAACGTCAGACAGGTCTACTAGTAGGCCCTGGTCTGCGAAGAACTGCATACGGAAACCGGCCATCCACTGGAAGCAGTCGTCTGGGGTTCCCTGTAGGTACTGAGAAAGGTTGTTCTGGAAAGCGTTTGACTCGGTTGCGTTGTAGGTAACTTCGTTACCGGTCTTTGCAACATAAGCGTCGATTAGACCCTTCAGCTGCTTGGTTGGCGACTCGTCAACGGTGCGAGCACCGAAAGCGATTGGGCCTGATGAAGCGCTTCCGCCTGCACAGCCTGCCAACATGGTTGCACCGGCGATACCTAGACCACCGGCTGCTGCACCCTTTAGTAGGGAGCGGCGGTCAACTTCGTGACCTGCGATTTTGTTCAGCATTGAACCTCCTAAGAATGGACTCTTGGCTACAGAGTAGCCCTGAGATTCGGCCGAAACAGCAGATTCTCGTAACGAAATTATCACGAAAAGACAAAAAAGAAACAAAAGCGACAAATCGCAGGACCACGACCACCCCATTTCTGGATTTGGACGTCCTGCCGACCCAATAAACTCGGGCTATGCAGCACTATGACGTGGTGATTATTGGCGGTGGCCACAACGCCCTGGTATCGGCGGCCTACCTGTCCCAAGCAGGCAAAAAAGTGCTTCTTCTAGAAAAGCTCGATTATCTAGGTGGTGCAGCCACATCGAGCTACACATTCGATGGCATCGACGCCAAGCTCTCCCGCTACAGCTATCTGGTGAGCCTGCTGCCGCAGCAGATCATTGATGACCTCGGACTGGAAATCAAACTAGCCCCAAGACGCTACTCCTCCTACACCCCTGCCCCCGACTCAAACCTGGGATTGCTTGTTGATAAAGAGAATGCGGCCGCAACCAAAGCGTCGTTTCAATCTGTTGGGGCGGCAGCTGATTATGAGACCTGGAATGAGTTCTATTCGAGAACCGAAGGGTTGGCGAAGAAGCTCTTTCCCACTGTTCTAAAACCCCTCATGACTCGCTCGGAGGTAAAGGCCTTGGTGGGAGCAGACTATGAGGATTTCTTTGAGCGGCCAATCGGTGAGGTGATTGCAGCGAACTTCAACTCAGATTTGGTTCGCGGTGTTGTGATGACAGATGCTCTAATCGGCACCTTTGCCGCCAACCAGGACTTAGGTCTTGATGCCAACCGTTGCTTCCTATATCACGTGATTGGTGGCGGAACCGGGGATTGGAATATCCCAGTAGGGGGTATGGGTCAGGTGTCTGGGTCGATAGCAAAGGCAGCCAAGCGATTCGGTGCTGAGCTCAAGACCAAAGCAGAGGTTCGACAGATCTCTGCCGAACGAGTAATCACCTACTTCGAGGGTGGCGAAACCAAAACCGTCAGCGCAGATTATGTGCTGAGCGGCATAGCCAAGAACCAACTTGCAAAACTGCTGCCGGCGATTGAGCCAGAAAACGTGCAAGGCGCTCAGGTCAAGGTCAACATGCTGCTTCGCCGCCTCCCAAAGCTCAAAGATGAAAGCCTCTCTCCGGAGGCTGCCTTTGGCGGCACCTTCCACATCAACGAAAACTTCGGCCAGTTGGCAAGGGCATATGACCAGGCAGCTGAGGGTAAATTGCCTGACCCTCTACCATGTGAGATCTACTGTCACTCACTCACGGACCCAAGCATTCTGGGTCCTGAACTCCAGGCCTCGGGTTCACAAACCTTGACAGTGTTTGCTCTGCATGTGCCACACTCTCTGGTCACTCAACTGGGTAATGATGTGCTCAGGGATCAGGCCCAAAAGGCAGTGCTGAAGTCACTGAATTCAGTGCTTGCAGAACCGATTGAAGACCTTATCTATAGAACACCTGACGGTGGACTATGCATAGAAACCAAGACCACGCAGGATCTAGAGGATGCACTCGGATTGCCTGGCGGCAACATCTTCCACTCGCCACTGAGTTGGCCGTTCGCAGAGGACGAGGAAGATCTCTCAACCCCGGCAGCTCGCTGGGGCGTGGCTACCGGTTTAAATCACATTTACTTCTGCGGTTCAAGTGCGAAGCGCGGTGGAGCGGTAAGCGGCATCGGTGGTCACAATGCTGCGATGGCAGTTCTAGAAAGCTAGACCCAAACGTCTTCAACCGCTAAAAGCTCCTGGACTCTTGGCACGACCTGGGTGGCATAGAGCTCAATTGAATGCATCAGCTTCGAATGCGAGAGTGGACCATTGGAGTACTTCAAGTCGAAGCGCTCAGCACCGACCGCTCTGATTGCATAGGCGATTTTCTGGGCGACAGTCTCTACCGACCCCACGTAGAGAGAACCATGATGCACCTCTTGCAAATAGTGAGCCTTGGTGGTTGGACCCCAACCGCGCTCTCGTCCAATGCGACCGAACATCGCTTCGTAGTGCGGCCAAAGTTCTTCGATTGCCTGCTCGTCTGTGTCGGCGATGTGACCTGGCGAGTGGATAGATATCGGAAGCTGAGACTTTCCAAACTTCTCTAGGGAGTCTTTATAAAGCCTTGCGAAAGGTGCGAACCTGGCAGGGTCACCACCGATGATTGCAAGTGCCATGGGGATGCCCAGTCTCGCGGCACGTACCACCGACTCCGGTGAACCACCAACTCCGACTCTCAGTGGAATCGCTCCCCGCTCTGTCTTTGGATAGACCTCTTGGTTCTGCAGTCCCGACCTGGTCGTGCCAGTCCAAGTGACTGGCTGCTCCTTTAGAAGCTCAACCAAAAGCTCGAGCTTTTCCTCAAACAGCACGTGATAGTCCGATAGTTCGTAACCAAAAAGCGGGAACGATTCGATGAATGATCCTCGTCCTGCAGTTATCTCTGCCCGACCGTTTGAGAGTGCGTCAATAGTTGCAAAGCGCTGATAGACACGAACCGGGTCCTCGGATGAGAGAACTGTCACACCGGTGCCAAGTTTGATGTTCTTGGTCACGGTTGCGATTCCGGCCAAAACTGTGTCGGGTGCTGAGACCGCAAAGTCATCTCGGTGGTGCTCGCCAACATTGATTGAGTTCAAACCAAGCTCGTCTGCCAGCACCGCCTGGTCAACTAGATCGCGAATGACCTGTCCTGCTGACTTTGGCTTACCGCTGTCATCGACGGTCATGTCTCCAAAGGTGTCTAAACCGAACTTGATTTCGCTCATGTGGTTAGTCTAGGGGGTCTAGACAAATATGGCTAGTTTTCTGTTGCAGCCAATTGGCCGCACGCGCCATCGATCTCTTTACCCCTTGTGTCTCGGAGTGTGGTTGGAATACCAGCATCCTCGAGAGTCTCTAGGAAAATCTGCATCTGCTCTTTGGTGGAGGAGGTCCAAACCGAACCAGGTGTTGGGTTGAGCGGAATTGGGTTGACATGCACCCATCCCCTGCCGCGCTCATTCAGCTTCTGTGCCAGAAGCTCTGCTCGCCACTTGTGATCGTTCATGTCTTTGATCAGCGCGTATTCGATTGATACTCGGCGACCGGTCTTATCAAAGTAAGCCTTGGCTGCATCCAGCGCTTCATCGACCTTCCACTTCGAGTTGACCGGAATTAGCTCATCTCGAAGCTGGTCATCAGGGGCGTGGAGTGAAAGAGCAAAGGTAAGTGGCAGATCCTCTTGAGCAAGCTTTTCGATGCCCGGAACCAAACCAACTGTTGAGACAGTGATGTGTCTGGCACTCATGCCCAGACCATTTGGTTGGGGTTCGACCATGGTTCGAATCGCGCTCATGAGTTTGGGGTAGTTGGCAAGAGGTTCGCCCATGCCCATAAAGACGATGTTGCTTACACGCTCGTCTTCATGACGCATCGGACCGAGCTCGCCGGCTCTGATCGCTTCGTTGGCTCGGACCACCTGGTCAACGATTTCAGCAGCAGACATGTTTCTGGTGAGTCCTGCCTGACCCGTGGCGCAGAAAGGACAGTTCATGCCGCAGCCGGCCTGCGAAGAAATACAAAGTGTGATGCGGTTTGAGTAGCGCATCAAAACCGACTCAACCAAAGCTCCGTCATAGAGGCGCCAAAGGAACTTGATGGTGTCACCCTTATCTGTCTTGAGCCGCTTGACCTCGGTTAGAAGCGGTGGCAAGACCTTCTTTACAAGCTCCTCGCGACCCTCTTTTGGAAGGTCAGTCATCTTCTCTGGGTTTTGCGTGTAGTGGGTGAAGTAGTGGGTGGAAATCTGCTTTGCCCTGAAGCCAGGGATACCAAGTTCTTTTATTCGCTCAGTGCGCTCTTCGATGGATAGGTCTGCTAAATGAACTGGAGGCTTGCCGCGCTTGACTTCGTTGAACTGCAACAGCGGTTTGCCGCTGGCGTCTTTGCGCTGAGTCCAGCCCTCGGTGCGGGGCTTTACCTGACGAATCTCTGTCATTGGACTCCTAAGACCAGATAAGTCTAGGTTGTGGCGTCAATCACCCAGTCGAGATTTAGGCCCAGGATCTTTTGGTCCGCCGTAATCAAGGTGAGGTTATTCGATACTGCGACGGCCATTATTTGCCTATCAAATGGGTCTGGAACTGCGTCCGCGGAGAAGCGGCCGAACGCCTCAGCTGCATTACGGTCGAAATTCAGAAGTCCCACTCCGACCTCAATTAGAGAGTCGAAAACACCGGGCACCAGCTTTAGTTTCCCAATTGATTGTTTGAAGCTGAGCTCTGCGATAGCCGGAGTAGAGAAGTAAACCTCGTAGCGCTCGAGAAGCCTTGTTGCCTGCTTGCCAATCCGCTTCCTATCACCCGTTAGCCAAACGAGTACCTGACTATCGAGAAGGTAGCCCCTACTCATCTTCCCAATCCGAGTACTTCAGACTCGCAAGAATCTCTTCGTCGACCTCTTCCCATGTTTGATCGGTTGTGATCTGGATCAGGCCTTGGAGACCGGAAAAGTCTCTCGGGCTATCGAGCAGCTCGCTAACTTGAACCAGTTTCATGATTACCCTCCCGTCCCGAGCGATTAGAACTTCCTCTCCCTGCTCAACGAGTCTGGCTAGCTTGGAAAAGTTAGTTTTTGCCTCATGCATGTTTACCTGAGTGGTCATAAACCTAACCTTAGTCCGCTTAGTCCACTAAGGGAATAGCGTGAGGCTGGGGATAACTGAGCGTAGGCTGGTCAGGTGCTAAGACGCCTAATTGAAATCTCACGCCCGGTGCTGTGGATCAACACCATCGGCACCACAGTGGTGGGGATGTGGCTAGCTGGCTACCTCTGGGATTGGCGAGTACTACCGATTCTTATCTGGGTGACCTTCCCGTTCAATCTTTTGATCTATGGGATAAATGACATCTTCGATCAGGAAACCGACAACATAAACGCCCGCAAGGGCGGTTATGAGGGAGCTCACATCTTCCCAAATGAGGTCAAACCAATCTGGATCACCACGGTCTTGACCAACGTGCCATTCCTTATCTACTTCGCGGTCACGCTGCCATGGCAAGCAACCGCCTGGATGGTTGCCTACGCACTTTTTTTCACCTTCTACTCAGCACCGCCGCTGCGTTTCAAAGCCAGGAAATACCTGGACGCTCTTTCAAATACCGACTACGCCTTCCCGCTAGCTTTCGTTCCGCTGGCTCTCGGGGTTGAACCGAACTGGTGGTTGGTAGTTGGCCTTATGGCTTGGAGCGTTGCCAAGCATGCGTATGACGCTATTCAAGATATTCCGCAGGACAGCGACACCGGAATCGTGACCACAGCCGTGCACCTAGGGGTAAAGAAGACGGCCATCTGGTCAGCAATTTGGTGGGCCATTTCAATCGCGCTGTTTGCAGTTGTAAATATCCCGGTGGCGCTAGCGAACGCAATAATCGCCTACCTCTTAGTAGCGCCACTATTCAAAGAGCCGACCCCTGAGAAGGCGCACTCGTTATATAAGTACTCGATTGCATTCCCTTATGTGGCAGGTACCGTGGGTGGCATGCAGTTGGTTGTTGGGTTGGTCTTCGGTCTCTACCCATGAAGCACGTAGTTGTTTTGGGAGCTGGTCTATCGGGATTAGCGAGCGCCGCACTAATCGCTCAAGCTGGGCACAAAGTAACAGTCATAGAGCGAAACAGCTGGCTCGGTGGCAAGTCACGAAGGGTAGAGGTTTTAGGTCAGCGAATGGACACCGGTCCAGCCCTGGTTACCTTCCCCGCGGTTCTGCACAAGCTCTATGCCGAATACGATTTCCTCGGCGGCAAAGCAAATGAAGTGGCACCTCTGAAACTCACCCAGCTCAATGAGGTTGGTGAGTATTTCTATCGGGGGCATCGAGTCACACTTCCAGTTCCCTCGGGTCATCCCTGGCACGATCAGTGGAAGCGGTTTGAGTCCGAGCACGCCGACCTAGCGGGTGACATAACTAATCTGCTGACCTCATCTCCCGTTAGTTCAAAGAGCCTGCCTTCGGTGACAAAGATCTTCTCCAGGTATGGGTTGAATCTCACCACCGATAAATACCTAGATTCGCTGGACTGGATGGACCAGGACCTCAAAGAGGTAATTGCTATCCACACTCTCAACGCCGGCATTGCACCCAAAGACACCATCTCGCTCTATGCCTCAATCACCGCAATCATGGCTTCCGAGGGGATCTGGGTTCCAGAGGGGGGAGTCAACGAGATTGCCCAATCACTGGCAAAACTTGCTCAGGCTGCTGGGGCTGAGATACGACTAGGTGAGACCGTCACTTCAGTGCGAGGCAAGCGAGTCGAAACGAATCAGGGTGACTACTCTGCGGATGCCGTGGTCTCGAGCCTGGACCCCGAACAGCTCAGAGTGATCACGGGGAAGAAACTCAAACCCTGGCCAAAACGATCGTGCTCCGGGGTTGCAATCTACGCGGTACTTAACAAACCGCTGCCAGAAAACTTTGTGACTCACTCTGTTGTGATGCCGGACAGCGGCGATGAACTCCACGCATCCCTGTCTCGAGCTGTCCCACCAAGACAGACGATGGCATTTTTGAATTACTACAAACCAGCAGAGATCTACCCGAATCAGAAGCCGACCGTGGCTGTTTTGCTCACCGCCCCTGCCGATGGCAAGCACTATGACCTAAATAGTGAGTGGGTCAGATCAGAGCTGGATCGAATCAGCGATGTTGTTGGACTTGATCAGCCGATTGATGAACTCTTTGAGGACTACATAACCCTCACTCCCGAATACTTCTCCGCCTGGGGTGGTCCCGGTGGAGCGCTCTATGGCAAAACCAGAAAACTTTGGCAGTCAGGCCCATTCCACACCCCCAGCTACCGCTCGCTATTTAGACCTTGGCTCTATCGAGTAGGTGCATCGGTTCACCCCGGTGGTGGCATTCCAGCAGTGCTTGGAGGAGCTATGAATGTTGCTCGAATGGTGCGTAAAGCACTTTCCTAACACGTGTTCGAACATTTATACAGATTCGGCAGTCCTGCTAACTTCTAACTAGGAGGCTGCTATCTATGACCCGAGGACTAAAGCTTCTTTATGTAGAGAATGATGAGGCCCTCCTCGGACTCCTTGGAAACTCTCTAGCTGTCCACCCAGCCATACTCTCAATTTCAAGCGCTAGCTCATCCGACGAGGCTTTTGCCTTTGCCTCGAAGCAGTCTTTCGATGCCGCCTTAATTGACATCTCACTTGGACGGGGATCTATCTCAGGCTTGGATTTGGCGATAGCGCTTAGAAAAAAGAATGAGCACCTGGGAATTGTTTTGTTATCTCAGCACATCTCGGCAAACTATCTCAGCTCACTTCCGGTACAGCTTGGGTATGGCTGGTCCGCAATTCAAAAGTCTGCAACCCTGTCAATCGACTACCTGATTCAAGTACTTCAGGCAACAGCCATGGGTTTGAATGTCTCAGATCCAAACGCCGTCTTTGAGACAAATGTCAGTGATAATTTGGCGAGTCAACTAAGCACTCGGCAGCGCCAGGTAATCAGTCTGGCAGCAACCGGTTTGGATGCCACCGAAATAGCGAAGCAACTCGGGCTCGCGGCTGTGACCGTGAGGCAAGAGCTCTCCAAGTGCTACAAAATTCTGATTCCTAATCCAAGACCTGGAACAGATCTCAGGACGGCTGCGGTATTGCGATACCTGCGAGAGACCCGGAGCCTGGACTGATGCTCGAAACCTTGCGCCAGATAGACAAGATATTTCGGCCATGGCCCATTAGGCCTTTACCTATGGCAGTCTTTCTAACTTTGTTTCAACTACTAGTTAACTTTGCTGTTTTGATCGCGATTGCTCGAGCCCAAGGTCAATTTGTTACGCCGGAGGCTTTATTGGCAACCTTGCCCTCCCTGGTCTTGGCTTTTGGCTTTGCACTGTTATCTCTTTGGGGACTCAAGGTACTGGGACAGCGAAAGCCAAGATTCACTTCGCTGATTTACTTCATAGCTCCCTTCTTGTTCGGACTGGCAATGGCAGCAGCGCGCAAGCTCTCAACCAACGACTACACACCCGATTACTGGCGCGATCCAAGTTCGCTGGTTCGTGTGTTCGGAATCTCAATCCTGCTATTTCTGACCGTCCATGTGACACTTGGAGTTACCAGCCTGCGTCTTCAGGAGCAAGTTAGACAGGCCCAAGTTGCCAAGGCCACGCTCGAAATCCAGCGAGGAAAGCTCATCTCTGCTCAGGAGGATGTGCGCCGGCAGATTGCAGATTTTCTGCATGACAAACTCCAGTCTGATCTGGTGCTACTCGGCATGCAGATGCAGCGGTCTGTTGAAAAACTCGGGGCTGAAGAGCGGTCGATCGCCCAGGCATACATAGATGAGATTGAGCGAATAAGGCAATTTGATGTACGGAATGTTGCAAGACAGCTAGTCCCCGAACTCTCTGGACTCTCGCTAAAGCCCGCTCTCGACGATTTATTCAGTCGCTACGCGAAAGTTTTTAAGGTGAGTCTGTCAATTGTTGAAACTGGAGAACTTAGCGCAACAGAGAAATTGGCCAGCTATCGCATCATTGAGCAAGCGCTTCTCAACGCAGCCAAGCATGCCGATCCGAAAAATGTAGATGTAAGGGTTTCGGAGAGCGAAACAGCTATCGAGGTAGTAGTTCGAAATGATGGAAAACCCCTGCCCGCAGAACCAAACGCCGGTGCGGGTTTTGCGATCATCGACGAGTGGGTCAGGCAATTTCAGGGTGATTGGTCAATATCAACTAAAGCTGGATTTACCGAACTTCGAGTGATGCTGACCCGACTGTAAGCGTTAACAGACTTGCTATTCTTGGCAAAGACTTTCCACACGGAGGAACCATGTCAGGAACCAGCATCCTGGTTTATGCCGAGCGAGTTGGCGGCAACCTTGGAGAAATCGAAAAGCTACTCAAGGGGCCTCTGAAGGATTTTGACGGCATCCATGTCCTACCTTTCTTCCACCCCTATGACGGCGATGATGCCGGATTCGACCCAATCGATCACACGATTGTTGACCCGCGCCTTGGAACCTGGGCTGACTTCAAGCGAATCTCCGAGACTCACGAGCTAACAGCGGATCTGATCGTCAATCACGCCTCCAACCTCTCCCCCGAGTTTTTGGACTGGCAAGAAAAAGGTGACGCCTCCGAATACAACGGACTGTTTTTGACCTTTGACACCGTTTTTCCGCAGGGCGGAACCGAGGAGATGATCACCTCCTTCTACAGACCTCGCCCAGGATTCCCTTTCACCGCATATGAGGTTGCAGGTAAGCGCCGACTGGTATGGACCACTTTCATGCCAAGCCAGGTCGATATCGACATCAAGCACGAGCAGGGCATGGCCTACCTCAAGCGCATTCTTGAAGCGCTGAAGTCGGGTGGGGTAAAGGTTGTTCGCCTAGATGCGGTTGGCTACGCCGTCAAGACCCCGGGTACGGACTCATTCATGACCAAGGAAACCCTTGAGTTTGTGAAGGAAATCACCGACCTCATTCACTCCTACGACATGAGGGTCTTGGTTGAGGTCCACGCCCACTACACCCAGCAGCTAGACATAGCACCACTGGTGGATCTGATCTACGATTTCCAGACTGCACCGCTACTTCTCCACTCTTTCTTCACCGGCACAGTCGACCGATTGGACAACTGGTTCAAGCTGCGCCCAAGCAACTGCCTAAATGTTCTAGACACTCACGATGGCTATGGAGTGATTGATGGTGGCCCGATTGGCGGTCGTCCAGGTTTGATCACTCAGGACGAGATGGCCCACATCTTCAAGGTTGCCGAAAAGAACACCGGCGGCCACTCAGCCATCGCGAGTGTGATCCCGCAGTGGTTCTCACTGCCACACCAGATCAACGCAACCCTGCCAAACATCGTTGCAAACGACACCGCATACGTGATCATGCGCGCGGTGCAGTTCTTCCTGCCGGGTGAGCCACAGGTTTACTACGTAGGCCTGTTCAATGGCATGGACGATCAGGAGCTATTTAGAAAAACCGCTCAGGGACGCGACACCAACCGGCACCACTACACCCCGGCCGAGATTGCAGAAGCACTTGAGCAACCGGTCACTCGAGCAATCATCGCGCTTGCGAGAGTGCGCAAGCACCCTGCCTTCGATGGTGCTTTCTCTTGGAGGGTAACTGGTGAAGACAGCATGTCACTGAGCTGGATGAATGGTTCAGACTCTTTAGAGCTCAGCTTCGCCCTCAAGAATCCAGGCTTCAAGATCACGTCAACTCGGGATGGTGAGTCCACGGAGTATGAGGGTGTCGAGGGACGAGCTAGCTACTAGCCTCTGTACTTCAGCATCCGGTGAACCAGATGGGTCAGGTCTTCGTGCCAACTAGACATGTGGCTACCTGAAGGTCTCAACCTTGTGATTCG
>JACCDW010323014.1_pt1 | contig 11667 bp, 10 predicted proteins | sample 7449781 | NCBI WGS metagenome assembly JACCDW01 (sample SAMN15323449, study PRJNA562643) | freshwater metagenome | isolation source: river surface water | place: USA:Blue River Watershed | collected 2017-08-18
GATATGGGTGTGTCTGGTGTTCATATAGCCGACACAGCAGAAGGTCTCGTTCCTGAAGCGGTTGATCGTTTTAATGTTCGAAGAGTTCCCGATAACTCAGTCTTGCTAAGTTTTAAGTTGACTGTGGGTCGCGTATCGATAACGGATGGTGAGATGACAACGAATGAAGCAATAGCTCATTGCAAACTTCGGCAAGTAGATCCGTTGCCCTCAGAGTTTATATATCTGTACTTGAAGCAGTTCGATTTTGGCAGTTTGGGCAGCACTTCATCGATTGCTGAGGCGGTAAACTCCAAAACAATTAAATCGATCCCGATTATCGTCCCTTCGAGCGAGGTCGTTTTAGCTTTCTATTCGTTGGTTAGCGGAATCTTCCAACGTTTGAAGGAAAACGAGCGTCAAGCCAAGACCCTTGACGACCTCCGCGACACTTTAATGCCGCGCTTAATCTCTGGCCAGCTTCATCTTCCTGAAGCTCAAGAATTGGTAACCGACTAACAAGGAGTTATATGTCACTTTGGCTAGTCCGTGCTGGCAAGTACGGTGAACACGAAAACAAGTTTATTGAGGACAACCGGGTATACCTGACTTGGGGTGAAGTTCTTGGAAACAAGAATCTGAGTAGTGCTACCGATTACGAAGGGATCAAGCAAGCCGTGTTGGAAGCTTATCCTGACGAACCTGTTCGTCGCTTAGGTAATTGGTCGGGTCAGATCTGGGCTTTCGCCTTGGGGATGCAGGTCGGTGATTGGGTGGTTCTCCCAATGAAGAACTCTCCTACCATTGCAATTGGGGAGGTCGTCGGGGGTTACCAGTTCGACACTAACGGGGTCGTTGGCTATAGACATTACAGGTCGGTACGATGGCTTAATACTGGTGTTCCTCGTACAGCTTTTGATCAAGACCTTTTGTACTCGTTCGGTGCTTTCCTTACTGTCTGCGAGATTAAACGTAACGATGCAGAGCGTCGGGTTCGTGCGATGTCACTTAACTCATGGCAAGCCCAGTCAGCGTCCTCGTATGCGGTAACCTCAATCTCTGTTCCGGATGATGTGGATCAGCCCGATGCCCCGGTAGATCTAGAGCAACTAGCAAGAGACTCCATTGCCAACCTAATCAATCAGAAGTTCCGTGGCCACAACATGGCCAGACTTGTTGACGCGATATTAAGGGCACAGGGGTTTACCACCTTCCTCAGCCCTGAAGGACCGGATGGGGGAGTGGACATTCTTGCTGGCAGCGGCCCGTTTGGTTTTGACAGTCCACGCATTTGCGTTCAGGTTAAGTCAGGGGATAATCCAACAGATAGCCCGGAATTCACACAGTTGATCGGTGCCATGCAGAACGTGCATGCCGACCAAGGGCTTTTCGTTTCATGGTCTGGATTCAAGAATACGGTAAGCAAACAGATTCCTAATCAGTTCTTTAAGGTTCGTCTCTGGAACCAAAGCGCTCTTATCGAACAACTGCTTGAAAACTACGACAAACTGGATCAAGAGATTCGGGCAGAAATACCGCTTCGACTGATCTGGAGCATTGCAAACATTGACGATTGACCATGACTGAAGACCAACTTGAACAAGAGTCACTAGGCTGGCTGGAAGAACTAGGCTATAACCACGTCTATGGTCCGGATATAGCCCCTGATGGTGATAGTCCGGAACGTTCCAGTTTCACACAGGTATTACTACCGTTCAGGTTTCGTGAGGCCATTCATCGGCTCAATCCAGACATCCCCACGCATGCCCGCGAAGATGCTTTTAAACAAGTTATGGATTTGGGGATACCAGCACAGCTGGTTGCTAACCGACAGTTCCACAAGCTTTTAGTTAATGGGGTGACCGTTCAGTACCAGAAGGACGGAGAGACCCGTGGTGATCTTGTTCGTCTCGTTGATTGGGTTAATCCCGACAAGAACGAATGGCTGGCCGTTAATCAATTCTCCATCAAAGGAGCGAACCATACCCGTCGACCAGACATTATTCTGTTTGTTAACGGGCTTCCTCTGGTTGTTATCGAGCTTAAAAATCCAGCAGACGAACTGGCAGATATCTGGAAAGCTTATGACCAGATTCAGACATACAAAGATCAGATCTCTGATTTATTCCAGTACAACGAGCTATTAGTCATATCAGACGGGACTGACGCACGATTTGGATCACTCTCCGCTAACTCCGAGCGGTACATGCAATGGCGCACGATTGATGGGGTGGCACTTGACCCGTTGGGTGAGTTCCGCGAACTAGAGACCCTGATCCGTGGATTGCTTGCCCCAGAGTCTCTCCTAGACTACCTCCGGTATTTCGTCTTGTTTGAAGACGACGGCAGCTTGGTTAAAAAGGTTGCCGGTTATCATCAGTTTCATGCGGTCAAACTAGCCATTCAGCAGGTTGTGGAAGCTTCCCGTCCCGGTGGTACTCATAAGGGTGGGGTGGTCTGGCATACCCAAGGCAGCGGTAAGAGCATCACAATGACCTGTTTTGCGGCTAGGGTCATGCAAGAACAGGCCATGCAGAACCCGACAATCGTCGTTATTACCGACCGAAATGATCTGGACGGGCAATTGTTCGGAGTATTTTCTTTAGCGCAAGACTTGCTGCGCGAAGAACCGGTTCAAGCAAATACCCGGCAAGATTTGAGAGACCTTTTAGCTAATCGTCCTTCTGGTGGGATCGTCTTTGCAACGATTCAAAAATTCATGCCCGGTGTGGACGAAGATTCCTTCCCAACCTTGTCAGAAAGAAGAAATATCGTCGTTGTGGCTGATGAAGCACACAGAACCCAGTATGGGTTTGAGGCAAAGCTTAAGGGAACCGAAGGCAACGAACGTTATCAGGTTGGGTACGCACAGCATCTTAGAGATGCACTTCCTAACGCTACCTTTGTGGCTTTCACCGGAACCCCGGTCTCGAGTGAAGACCGAGATACCCGTGCGGTATTCGGGGATTATATTCACGTCTACGACATGCAACAAGCCAAGGAGGACGGAGCGACTGTTGCTATCTACTTTGAGTCCAGACTAGCCAAGCTTGGCCTGAACGAAGCTGAACTAGTGAAGCTAGATGAGGATGTCGACGAACTAGCCGAAGACGAGGAAGAGAGCCAGCAAGCCAAGCTTAAGTCTAAATGGGCTGCACTTGAAAAGGTTGTAGGTGCTGAGCCACGTATTGCTCGGGTAGCTGCTGATCTTGTCAGCCACTTTGAAGAACGTCAGAAGGCTCAGGATGGCAAGGCAATGGTGGTTGCTATGAGCCGTGAGATCTGTGTCCACCTCTATAACGAGATCACTAAGCTCCGTCCTGACTGGCATGATGCAGATCCCGAGAAAGGGGTCATAAAGATCGTTATGACTGGGTCGGCAAGCGATAAGGCATTGCTCAGACCCCATATCTACAGCGGCCAAGTCAAAAAGCGGTTGGAGAAGCGGTTCAAAGACCCCAAGGACCCACTCAAGTTGGTAATCGTCCGGGATATGTGGCTAACCGGGTTTGATGCCCCCTGTGTGCATACCTTGTACGTAGATAAACCGATGAAGGCTCATAACCTTATGCAGGCAATCGCCCGGGTGAACCGTGTGTTCAAAGACAAGCAGGGTGGTTTGGTCGTTGACTATATCGGGATCGCCAATGAACTGAAGAGTGCTTTGAAAGCCTATACCGCAGGGAAGGGTAGAGGTCGTCCTACGGTTGATGCTGCTGAGGCCTATTCTGTTCTGGCAGAAAAACTCGATGTGTTGCGTGGGATGCTGCATGGATTCGATTACAGCGACTTCCTTTCTGCTGGGCACCAACGTTTGGCGGGTGCCGCCAACCACATCCTTGGTTTAGAGGACGGTAAGCGACGATTTGCTGATAACGCGTTAGCTATGAGCAAGGCTTTTAGTCTGTGCTGCACTTTGGACGAAGCCAAGGTTGTCCGGGAAGAGGTCGCGTTCCTACAAGCAGTAAAGGTCATCCTAACCAAACGGGATGCTAGTAAACAGCGTCGGACGGACGAAGAGCGAGAGATTGCAATCCGTCAGATCATCAACTCGGCTGTTGTATCGGATGAGGTTGTCGATATATTTGACGCAGCTGGTTTGGATAAGCCCAATATCAGCATTCTTGATGACGCCTTCCTAGCGGAGGTCAAGAACATGCCGGAACGCAATCTGGCAGTGGAATTGCTGGAAAGATTGCTTGAGGGTGAGATTAAAGCCAAGTTCTCTACCAACATTGTTCAACACAAAAAGTTCTCTGATCTTCTCGCGAACGTAGTGAAGAGGTATCAGAACCGGGCTATTGAAACTGCTCAGGTCATTGAAGAATTGATTGCAATGGCTAAAAAGTTCCGTGAGGCAGCTCTCCGCGGAGCAACCCTAGGTTTGAATGAAGACGAGGTGCGGTTCTACGACGCTTTGGCAGATAACGACTCAGCTGTCCGGGAACTTAGCGATGAAACCTTGAAAAAAATTGCCCACGAGTTAACGGAGAACCTAAAAAACAACTTGTCAGTTGACTGGTCCGTGAGAGAAAGCGTTCGCGCCAAGCTACGTCTTATGGTTCGCCGTATCCTTCGCAAATACAAGTACCCGCCTGACCTACAGGACGCAGCAGTAGACTTGGTTCTGAAGCAGGCCGAGGTGTTTTGTGAGGAGATGTCCTGACCAGCTGTATTTTGGAAACTAGCTGATGCTATTATTCACTTGCGCCGATTTGACCCGCTTGCAGGGCGCTTTAAAAATACTCGCTAAATTCGGAGCAACCCGTCTTTAGTGCTAGCTGGACGGGTTTTTTGTTGTGAGTCCTTTGGGCTGTCGCATGTTTAACTGATTCAACTTGCAGCGCTAGTAACAAATTCTTCTAAAGCGAGCTACGTCCAGTCCTAGGTTGTAGCAGCTTTCATTTCACTCGGGACTGGAGCAATTTTGTGAATACTTACACAAAGAAAATCTTAGAAGCTATTAAACAAGAACTGGATTTCTCGGAAGTGGGGCATAGACCCTATTACGATGGATTTGATTCACAGGATCATGCTTATTGGAAAGGGTTTGAAGATGGGCGTTCATGGGCTGCAAATGCGGTTAGGAGTGTTGAAGGCAATACTGCTGTCGATGTTTCCATACTTCGGGAACGTATATGCGCAGTTAGACGAGATTTATGCGTAGACGGTCCCCCTGATTTTCAGCGTGGGATCTTTGAAGGTATCGATTTAGCAATTAAAGCAGTGGGCGGAAAGGTTCCTGTTGATAGAAGATAAAAAATTACTGCATCGCCAATATTGGTAATTCTGGATATCCCACTCTGGAATTGGATTCGATGGGGGGTATATGGCGAGGATGTCCCCCGGGGGGGTGCTGATTTGTTCAGGCTGACATGCAACCTAGCTATTTAACTCCCTGCAAAAGGGAGAATAAACATCTCTCAAAGCCTTGCTGGTCAAGGGGTAGGGGTCTCCGTATTCAATGAAGTATCCAACAAAGGGGCGTTATCGATGCAATCTGCTGGATCCTCTGCGTCTGGGTCCAGCGGGATCTGGTAGCCCGGAAACTTGTGTTTGTGCAGGTACCGATAGCTGCCAATGATCGGATCTTTCGGCGCTGCAGCCTCTTTCATCTGCCGCATGATGTCGGGACCAACACCTGCCGCTTCGGTGCAATCTTTGTCGACCGCTCTGCCGAGGCAATAAGGCAGCTTCACGATCTCTAGGTGTGAACCGGCCTCTTTGAGTTCGTTGGTGCTAGAAAGGCCGTAAAGGGCCAGCTTTGCGCTAATTGCCTCTTCGATGCGTTCTTGGTCGTCCGAGTAAACTAAAACGCTCACTACGGCCGGTAAGCCCGTTTGCTGGGCCTTTACGATGCGCTCCAGCTGCTCTACGCGACGGAGGGCGCTTAATACCTGTTCGTCGCTCATACAGTGACCCGCTTCGCCTGCCCGTTAATAACGACGCCTTCCAGCTGTGCGATACGGTCATTGATCGTATTCATCATCCGCGCCTGTTCTGCGGTCTTTAGCTGGTTGGTGATCAGATTGCTGGCGTCCGGGCTGATCTCGCCGTTAGCCACGGCACGCTCCAGTGCCTCCAGCTTCTGGGTGTAGGTCACAGCTTCGGACAGGCCCTCGACCTTCACAGCGCCCATTTCGCCACGTAGGGGGCCGACAATGAACTGTAGCGCGCCGATCAGGTCGCGGGGCTTGGCCTTGCCGCTATCGATCTGCCGCATGAGTTCATTAAAGATCTTTTCGCCATGCGCTGCCATCTCGTTACGGAGTCGGGTCGCTGGGGAGACGCTGCCCTTCGGACGGCCGGGGCCACCCTTCCAGCCGGGTTGGAATAGCGTGGATTTTTTCTGCGGAATATCCGTTACAGAGACATTTTTTGTCTCTGATTCCCCAATCCCCACCTTTTCCTCTATTTCAGCCATTTCGGTCCATTAAAAATAACGTCATAGCCTCACCATAAGGGGTGTTTTAACGAATCACAAGTATTATTTCCCCGTTTGTCTTCAAGTGTCTACAACTGTCTATTAAAGTTTGTTGCGAAGTTACAACAGGCCTCAACGTCTGACAGTTTTCTACTAATCTCATGATGAATTAGTAGGTGATTTTCCCTTCCGCACTCTCCGCACCTTTGCGCACCTTTGCGCACTTTTCCGCACCCTCGGCACTACCTCTTTGCGCACCTTTGCGCACCTTTTCCTTATAAAAGGTGCGCGAGTGCGCTAAAGAGTGCGAGTGCGCTAGATCGATGCCAAAAGAGAAAAACCCGCCGAAGCGGGTCTCTTTATCCAAGGTCTCAATCCTCAATCGGGATCGGCCGAAGATTCGTCGGAGGCTTTGCAGGCCTTGCTCATGTATTGCTCCCAGCCGATGCGGAATTGGTTCTTTTTGGTGCCTTCGCTCTTTGCTGGGTGGATCATGTAGAAGTGAGGGCGGACAACCTCCTTGGAGTTGCTAGCAGCCAGCTTGATGGCTTCCATAACATACGACAGTGGTTTTGATGCCTTTCCGCCCTTGTCGTCCCCCTTAATCGGTTCAAGGTCGGTCGGCACGATCACTAGACTGGTGATGTCGTCGCCGTCCTGATCGATGCCCAGCACGATTACCTCATAGGTCACATTGAATGGCGGGAACTCTTCCTCGTCCTTTGCCTTGAGCCCCTCGACCGTGATCACCTTCCCTTTACCGCCGTCATCACGGCTGACCAGTATCCGCTTATCGGCGTTGCCTCGGATCTGGTACGCGCCGCGCTCCCGTTGTTTGTCGCCGTGGCCGGTGTGGTGAATGAACAGAACAGCACGCCCACACACTGCGGCCCGGATTGCGTTCATGGTCTGGCTGACGTCCTTGTTACTGGACTCGTCACCGTCCCCCATCATCAGGCTAAAGGTATCCATTAGCACAAGGCCGATTTTGCGACCCAGCTTCGCCTCTGCAAGCTCGACCCATGCCTTCAGCTTCTCGGGGGCCCGAACAACGTCCACAGGCTCGGGAACGATCCAAATAGCCGCATCCTTGCCATGCTTTTTGTGCAGGGCCTTGATTCTCTTGCGGTAGCCGCCTTGGCCTTCGGCCAGTACGATTAAAACGCCAGTGCCCTCTGGTGTAACTCGGAATCCGTTCCAGTTCTTGCCGATAGCGGCGTGGTAGACCATGTCGGCAGCGACAAATGATTTCATCGTTCCGGACTCGCCAAACATAAAACCGACTTCACCCTCATTGATCACGTTCTTGATGATGTAGGGCGCAACATCCAGAGAGCCGTCGACAGCGTCGCTGAATGAATATCCGGGAAGATCAAATGTCTCCGGCGCTTTTGCGAGCGCTTGAGCTTCTTTAATCGCCTTCAGGGCGCTATTCTCATGCTGCATGACGCACCCCCGCGCATTGCTCGACGAACGTCAGCAGGTGGCCTATGTGCCGATGTTCGCAGTGGCTGTGCAGGCACTTAAAGCCACCCATGCCACCGTTGGATCCACTCGGTTCGAAGTACGCTGCCTCATAACGTCCGTCGGAGTGTTCGTTACCCCACGGGCAGAGGATGTCGTGCTGGCCAGCGCCTTTGTGCTTAATATAGAGGCCCAGCTGTTGCAGGGCAGGCAGGATTAATCCATACGCCACCGATTGGCGGCCGGTCCGTTGCGGCGGGGTCCAGACCTTTGGTGCCGGGGGCGGTCGAATCATGCCCAGCGTCTCCTCGACCGACAGGGGCTGATCACCGAAGCGGATCACTTCGACCCCTTCCGGTGGCAGGAAAAGCGGTTGTTCGGCTCGGTAAACGCTGCCGTCCCAATAGCCGCCCGGTGGCAGCAAGCCCTCCAGATAGACGCACAAGCGCTGTGCAGTGTCTCGGGGTACCTCAGCATCAAGCGACAGCACAAAGCGCGCACGACGCGCGCCAGTGGTGCTGCTGGCGGTCTCATAAGTCAGGCCTTGGCCAAGTGCAGCGAATGTCCCCCGGATCACGTCGAATGCGTCATCGGTGAGGGGTTGCTCTTTGCCGTCGACCATCCCGCCGTCTAGGTCGAATGCAATCCAATTACGCGGCAGTGCGTTTGCCTTGCAGCGGCGGCCATCACCGCCCATCGGGGCGGTGATTTGATACATGCCTTTCTTTGGGGCGCGTGTGTCATCGAAGACGCGGCAGAAGTCTGACCAGTCAGGGCTGGCGCACTGCGCTGGCATTACGTCGAACTTGTCGGCACCAAAACTAAAGCGGAACAGGTTGCTCTTTGTTGTCATTGTCGCTGCTCAAAATAGGTTGCAGCGCCGCTGACAGTTGCTTAAAATATAGGCAACGTGTCGGGGCGCTTGGGGAAGTGGTCTCGTTCATGGATTTCCTTTGATTCGGTAGTTGAAGGACCGCCCTCTCCGTAGGGCGGTTTTTCTTTGTGCTGCAGAAAAATTGCATTACGCGGCCTTTGCCAGTTCTTCTGGCCACGCCAAATATTCATGGTCTGCCAGTACATCCTCATCGATGGCCAGCGAGTCGAGGCAGACATTGACGGCTTGAACATTGCCGCGTTCGTCACAGAGACAGAAGCCTGTCGGGTGACCCCGGACCTCCAACCCCTCGTCTTGCAACTTCTCGTTGATCTGTAGCATGGTTGCCAGCATCGTGACTGGGGTCAGGCCGTTTGTATTCGTTGCCATGTGTTGCTCCTTGGTTGTGGGTGCTACGATATGCAGCGGCCATCAGGACGGCACGACGGACGTCTCGACGGACATTGCGAAGAGTGTTTGTTAGGTCGCTCGGGGTGCCTGCGGTGGTCACCGTACAGCCATTGCCGCGGATCTTGAGATGTCCTGCGCTGCTGGTGTCAACGGTCGCACCGTGGGCCTTGGCGACCCCCCAAAGGGCGCGCTCAAGTTTTCGCATGGCTGGCCTTACGCAGCTTTTTTAGCCTTGGCTTCAGCGGCTAACTTTGCGATCCATTCGTCGACTGTGCGTGAATCCCAGCATAGTTTTGAACCAAGGCGGACAGGTTGAGGCGCGATTCCTGCCGTGACCATCCGATACAGCACCGGACGACTCACGTTCAGCTTGAACAGCATTTCCTCGTGACCGATCAAACGGCGACCTTTGTAGTTTTCCTTCTGCATGACGTCTTACTCCTAAATTGCCTGCGCCATGCCGGGTGTTGTACCCTTAACAGGCCCTCCAAGGCCCTGCGGCGCACGCTGTGGGTTTGTAGTAAGAGGCGGGAACAGTTCGCGCTGTTTTCGCCTCCCATGCCCCTATAGAATCACACCGAATCAATCTGGCGCAATAAGTTTCTTGCCTCTGAAACCCGCTCCAGATAAGGCTTACAGAGGTTCTGGTAAGTCATTGATGTTTTAGTCCGCGTCCACCTGTTTGATACTTCGCGGCATAAGGTCAGAAATCGACAGGGCTGAAAAAACCGACTTACCGCTGGCTTACCTTTTTGTTCATTTTTTGCACCGTTGCAAAACTGCGACACACAGGCAAAAAAATACCCACGGCTTTTTTAGTCCGTGGGTATTGGTGAGCGTTTAGGGTTAGACGGCGATCAGATCCAGTGCACTGGCCTGACGGTCACGAAGGTTTTTGCCGTAGTGCTTTTCAATCATTCGAAGGCTAGTGCCAGCGAGTTTGGACACCTGCAGTAGGTCCAGACCAGCCGCCACCAAGTCAGTGATGACGCTGTGGCGTAGGGTGTAGGCACACGTCTCGGGAGGGAGGCCGGCACGGCTGGCGGCTTGTTTGATGTCTTCATTCCATGACTGGGAGTCCCACTGGGAACCATTGGATCGTACGAAGAGGGGGGCTTTCGGTGTCTTGTCGCGCGCTGCTTCCGTTAGTAGTTCAAAGGCTGCAGCCGACAGGGTGATGTTCCGTGCAATGTTTTTGCTGGCCACCGCAAGGGTGCGCTGGTGTTTGTCGAAGTGTGCCACAGTAAGGTGGTGCCAGTCGCCCGGGCGGAGCGGCAAAAGGCATAGCAGCCGGATGAACGTTTTCGCGTCCTTGTCGGCGCTTTCGATTAGTTGCCGGCGCTGGTCAGGGGTTAGGTATAAGTCCCGGGGGTTGTCATCGCCACCGGGCACCGAAAGCGACTCCTCCCAATCCGTACTAACGATTTTCTTCTTTGCCTGATTGAGTGCCGCTTTGAGGGCAGTGGTCATGCGTTTAATGGTGGCGGGTGCGCGGTCTGCCTCGGTGATGCCTTTCTTTGTTGTCTTCTTTCGGACTGCGTCTGATTTTAGCCATGCCGCTAAATGAGCGCCCAGCTTCGGATCGTTGATGCCGACGTTGGCCAGATTGCCGAGGCTGTTCTTAACGGTGCTATGCGTCGTGCTTTCCTTTACGCAGTTGCAGTATTCAAGAAATACTTCGCCAACGGTGTCGCGGGATACGGTACCGCCACATTCGACGTGTTCAAAAAATCCTTTGCTTTGCTGCAGGGCCTGCTCCCAGCTGCTCACGCCGGGGAGGGGGCGCTGCTCATATTTGCCGTTGCCGATATATGCCCGGGCCAGCCAGTATTCAGCGCCGTTTAGCTTCCGGCATCCGATCTGATAGCCGCGCTTTACCTGCTGCCAGTATGGTGAACGCCGCTCGGGTAGCTTTGCCCGGTCGCGTGCCTTTGATATGTGATTTGTGGTGGTCATGCTTTACCCCGTATCCAAGTCCGTATCCAAGTATGCACAAAAACATATAGAAACACAAGGAAACATAAAACCCACTGAAACCCCATAAATACAGGCTTTTACGAATCAGTCAGAATCACATAGAACCACAAAAAATCCCCTGCTAAGGGAGCATACCCCAAAAGGGTATCGGAAGTTCGAATCTTCTCGTCTCCGCCAAATACAAGAAACCCGCATCGCTCATGGCTTTGCGGGTTTTTTTATTGCTCTGTCATGGAAATGGCTCTGAAGAGTCTTCGGCTCAATGTACAGGGCTCCGGTTGTTTGTACGAGGCCCATTTAAGGTGTATGGTTTGTGAGGTTGACGTCAAAGTCTGACGGTAAAAATTCTGAATTCGGAGGTTTGTATGCAACACGTTGTCCGTAAGTTTCTTTCGATCCTTTTCCTTGGGTTAGCGTTTGTGAGTTTTGGTGCAAGTGCAGCTGACGCGCCTAAAGTGCCAGCTGGCACGGTGAATATCACCGAGACCCAGTTTGCGCTGATTGTGGGTGGTAGCCGGGGCGCTGGTGTGCTGAACTA
>JACCDW010999852.1_pt1 | contig 11666 bp, 10 predicted proteins | sample 7449781 | NCBI WGS metagenome assembly JACCDW01 (sample SAMN15323449, study PRJNA562643) | freshwater metagenome | isolation source: river surface water | place: USA:Blue River Watershed | collected 2017-08-18
CGTCCGATTCGTCTGTGGCTGGGGCCCGAGTCGTTCGCCGCCGCGTTCCAGCCCGGCAAGCTCCCTGGCGGTGCGCCGCCGTGGTTGACGGGAATCGAGCGATTTTCAGTCGGACGGCATCCGACCTCTGGCATCCTGGGTGAAGTGGCGGTGCGGCGCGCCGCCTGGGCGGCCGCCGCAAGCCTGAGTCAGTACGGTTGGTGGTTCGCGAGCGGTACCTGGTACGGCCCGGGGGGCGTGCTTGTGCAGGCCCAACAGGAACGTCGTTCGGAGCCCCGCCATCCGTGGGCGCACGCCGCTGCCGACTCGCTGTGGGTGAGGCCGGCCGCTGGCGCCACGCCGTGGCGCGCGCAGCGCGGGAACCGCGCCACAGCGGCGTTGCCGCTGTGGGCCGGCCGCCTCACACTAACCCACGGCGCCACAGGGCAATCGGCGAGCTGGGCCGACCGCTCAAGCTCCATATCGTGGAGCCCTCACCAGCTGGCACTTGGACGGTATGTGGACGTGACGGCACCCGACCGCCGGTTGGTGCGCAGCGTACGGGTCATGCTGTACGCCGGGAGGGCCCAAGGCGCATCACTCCACCTTCGGGCGGCATCGCCCCAATGGCAGGGGGAACTTGGCTTGGCCGGCATTACGGCGCATGACGCGGTGCTTCCGCGCGCCCTCGGTCCCATGAGCTTGTGGCGGCCAGGATGCACGGGTGAGGCCGGATTGTCGTGGATCCGTGGTCCGAACCGAGCAAGTATTCGCGTTCGGTATGCACCAAGTGGGTGGAGCGGAAGTCTGCGCGTGAATGGGTCGCTCGACTCACGAACGAAAGCGAAGCTGGCCCGATAGGCCCCACTCCGACCAAAAATTCGGAAAGGATTTGGCCACGGCGCCGGAACCGCGCAGTACCACCGGACAGCGCAAGGAAACCAGGGCCGCACAAAACGCCATGCGGTGGTCGTCGTAGCTGTCCAGTTCAAGCCACGACGTGGGCAAGGCTTGTGGTGCGTCCCACTCCAGCCAATCGGAGCCGCTGCGCACACGGCAGCCCAACCTAGTCAATAGGTCGGCGGTGGCATCAAGCCTCGGTGATTCCTTGGCATTCAAGGTTTGCAGTCCGGTAGCACGGCCAGAGCGTCCGCCCAAGGCCGCAGCCACGATGGCCGGCATGGCCAAATCCGGCGTATCTCCAAACGCTACACTCCAGGGCGCACTGGGCCACGGCGCGGAGTGCGCAGCCAATCCTGAGGCTTCGACCTGAAGCGTGTAGCCGAGCTCGCTACCCCATTGGGCACAGCGGGAATCCCCTTGGATGCTGTCCAAGGCAAGGCCAGGGAGGCGGATCGATGCTCCAGTGAGCCCCACCGAGGCGAGCACCACGAAGGCCGACGACCAGTCCCGTTCGGGAGGCCACGACCGTGCGCCGGCCCCATGCATGGCCTCGGTCATGGCCAGGTAGGGTGCGCTCGTGAGCCCTTGAGGAAGTTCAAGCTGCACCGGCTCAGCGAAGCAGGGCGAACTCAGCAGGAGTGCGGAGGCGAACTGGGAACTCTGGCGCGCGTCGACGGCCACCGTTCCGCCGGTAAGGGTAACGCCTTCGATTTGAAAACCCAAGGGATCTGGTTCGATGCGCGCCCCCATCGACTGCAGGGCGTGAACCAGCGGAAGGATGGGCCGGTTGCGCAGCCGTTCGTCGGCGGTCAAGCGCACGCGCGCTCCGGGCTGGGCGGCCCAATAGGCCATGCCAAAGCGGTAGGCTGTGCCCGCTGGACCCGCCGCCGCGGTGCGCCAACCGTCGCTGCCAAGCGTCGGCTCGAGCACCCGCTTCATGGCGTGCATGTCGTCGCTCCACAGCGCGTCGGGTTCCGGCAGTGGTTCGCCGTGCACCGCCTTGAGCAGCAGCGCGCGGTTCGCGAGGCTTTTGGCGTACGGGAGGTTAATGCTTCGCATCCGCTTTCCAGGCCGCGTAAAATTGCGCCGCGTCGAGTTCCCAAACCGCCTCGGGCGCACCGGGCTCGGCGCTCCAGACCATGCGCAGTTGGCCTCCGCGCTTCTTTTTGTCGTGCTGCATCCTCGCCCACACGGCTTCGGAATCCAGACTGCGGTAGGCACTATGATCAAAATCGGCTTCGATTCGGGTGCGGAGCGCTTCGCGTGCCGAAGCACCCGGTAGCGCAAGCCCATCCAAAATCCGCGATTCCACCGAAAGCCCAAAGGCTACCGCGTCTCCATGGCCTAAATCCCAGTCGAGCTCGAGCGCTAAACTTTCGACCGCATGGCCCACGGTGTGCCCCATATTGAGCACGGCGCGGCGGGATCCGCGCTCAAAAGGGTCGGCAGCGACGACGTCGAGCTTGACCTGGGCTGCCTCGGCCATGAGCGCCCCGGCATAACCGTAGTCATGGCGAACCGCCTCGTTCCAGAGGGATCCGCCGGCAATCCACGCTTGCTTGAGGAGTTCCGCCCAGCCTTGGCGCCACTCGCGCTCAGGCAAGGTTTCAAGCGCACGAACGTCGGCAAAGACGGGCGCCTCTGGACGCCACGTTCCGAGGAGGTTTTTCGTGCCTTCGGCGTCCACGCCGTTTTTTCCGCCCCAGGCTGCATCGACCATGGCGAGCAATGAAGTAGGGACCAAAACCAAATCGATTCCGCGCAGGTACAGGTTCGCGAGCAAGCCCGCCATGTCGCAGACCACCCCGCCGCCCAATGCGATCAGCAGCGCACCACGGTCGGCCCCTTCGTCGCGCAGTCCAAGCGCGAGCTGCTCAATTATAGCCAGTTCCTTGGAGGCCTCACCGGGCTCAATTTCCAGGACGTGGGCGTCACCTAGTGCGTCCAATTCGCCCATAAACTGGGGGAGCACGAGTTCGTGGGTCATGCTGTCCACCAAGATGTGCACCGACGTAAAATGCCCTTCGTGCGCTAAGAGCCACGCATTCAATTCGTTCCAGGCGATGGGGCCGAGCGAACGTACCGGATGAAGTTCCATAGCACAAAGGTCGAGCATCTCGGCCCATATCTTTGCACGAACCTTGAATCCTTAGCCCTGTGAAGCTCGATTTTTCGGATACCGCCCTTGCCTTTCAGCACGCTTCGAACGCCGATTTGCGGCGCGCGCGAATGCTCTTTGGCGTCCTGGCCTCTCCTGCCCTGGTTTCTGCCGGAAAAGTTCTGAGTCTTTGGGCCTTGCGCTGGCGCCTTCCGGTTAAGGGATTGATCCGTGCGACGGTATTCCGCCAGTTTTGCGGCGGCGAAACCGTGGCCGAAAGCCGGCCGGCGATTCAGCGCCTGTGGCAGGCCAAGGTGGGCAGCATTTTGGATTATTCCGTTGAAGGCCAAACCACCGACGCGGCCTTTGACCAGACGGTCGAAGTCGCGTTGCAAACGTTAGCACTCGCCGCCCACGAACCTGGGCTGAGTTTGGGTGTCTTTAAAATGACCGGAATTGCGCCACACCACCTGCTCGAAAAAATGACCGAAGGTTCCGCGCTAAATGCCGACGAAGAAGCCCAGCTGGCGCGAGTTCGGCAGCGCATTCGCCGCATGGCGCAGTTCGCGGCCAAATCCGGACGGGTGCTGATGATTGACGCCGAGGAAACATGGATTCAGGGTGCCATTGACCAGCTGGCCCGTGAAGCCATGATGGAATTCAACGCCGATCGACTCGTGGTGATGACGACAATCCAGTGCTACCGCGTCGGCCGTCAAGCCCAGCTCGAAGCGGATTTGGCCCATGCGGCGGAAAAGGGTTACTACTACGGCGTGAAGCTGGTGCGCGGCGCCTACATGGAAAAGGAACGCGAGCGCGCCGCACAGCACGGATACCCTTCGCCAATCCAGCCCGACAAAGCCGCGACCGACGCCGAATACGATGCCTGCCTGCGCACGATGCTTGCGGCACTCGGATCCCCCGACCAACCCGGCCGCGTCGGAGTGGTCGTGGGCACCCACAACGAATCCAGCACGCGCCTCGGTGCCGAGCAGTTGGTGGCACAGGGATGGACGCCGTCCGAAGCCCCCGTGTGGTTTGCCCAGCTCTACGGAATGAGCGACTTCATCAGTTTTGTGGTGGCGCACCACGGATTTCGCGTCGCCAAGTACTTGCCGTTCGGCCCCATCGTGAACGTGATGCCCTACCTGCTTCGCCGCGCCGAAGAGAATACGTCGGTGGCCGGCCAAACCGGGCGGGAATTGATGATGCTGCGCAAGGAAGCCGCTCGGCGAGCAACCAAGTAACTAGTTGCTAGTTACTCGTTAACTGGACAAGCCACGCACTGTCGCGGCGGACTTCCCAGAGTCCGCGCCAAGCCTGGCCTTCATGGTCTAGATCAATCCAGTAGGCCGGAACTTCCGCGGCGTGGCGGGTGCGCGTGCGGCTTGCCGAAAAATCTACTTCGCCCAAGATTAAAAACGCCTTTAGTACGCTGGAATCAGCGCCCAACTCGGCCCAGGCTGCTGCATCGGCACCGCGCACTGGCTTGCGGTTAAGTTCGGTAAGTACCCGGTCGTTGGGAAAGTAGCTGCACTCGAAGTCGCGGTCGCTGAACAGGGCGCCCACGAGAAGTACCCCAAGGCCCACGCCGAGGGAATACCAAAGGATTCGGCGAAGCAACTTCAAAGCAGCAAGTCTAAATCGGTGAACGGCTGATCCATGGACTGCGCCAATGGAGCGCTGGTCAACTGCCCGTGGTAGAGGTACACACCGCTCCGCCAGTGAGGTTTAGCTCGAAGGGCCTCCTCTACGCCCCCGAGGTCGGCGAGCTCGCGAAGCATCGGCGACGTCAAGTTGTTCAGCGCAAAAGACGCCGTGCGCGCAACCCGTGAGGCGATGTTGGGCACCGCAAAATGGGTCACGTCAAATTTGGTGTAGACCGGCGAGTCCCACGAAGTAACCTCGCTGGTTTCCAGGCATCCGCCGTGGTCAATGCTCAAATCGACGACCACGCTCCGGGGCTTCATTGCGGCCACCATGGCTTCGGTCACCACCACCGGCGTGCGGCCATTGACCGGGCGCAAGGCGCCAATGACCACGTCGCAGCGGCGAAGCGCCTTAGCCAAAATTTGGGGCTGCAGGGTACAGGTGTAGACGTCGCCCACCCGCTCGCGCAAGCGCTGCAAGCGCGTCAACGACGAGTCAAACACTTTAACGGATGCGCCGAGAGCCGTTGCTAACCGAGCTGCGGTGGTTCCCACGGTTCCAGCACCCAAAATCACCACTTCGGTAGGCGGAACACCCGTGACCGCTCCCATCGCGTACCCCTTGCCGCCGGACCACGTCGAGAGGTACTCCATGGCGATCGTAATGGCTTGGCTGCCGCCGATTTCGGCCATGGAGCGCACGAAGGGTGCGCGCCCGTCCTCGTCGAGGATGCTGCCGTAGCTGAAGGCGGTGCAGCGCTTGGCTTTGAGGGCGGCAAGAAACGGAGCCGTGAGCGTACCCGGCTGCAGCGTCGAAAAAAGCACTTGACCTTGGGCCATCAACGGCCATTCGGCCTCAGACGGCGCCTCGACTTTGGCGAGTACGGGGCACCCAAAAACCACTCGGCGGTCGGTGGTGATTTCGGCGCCTGCTTCAGAATATTCTCGGTCGCTGTAGCGCGCAGCAACCCCAGCATTCGATTCCAGCACCACTTCGTGGCCCTGCGAAACCAACAAATGCACTCCTTCGGGGGTCAGCGCCACACGGTTCTCTGCCCAGGTCGACTCCAGCGGAATTCCGATGCGCAAGCGCTGCGCCTTGGCGTCCACCATGAGGCGTTCTTCTTGTGTCTGAAAAACAGGAGCAGCTTCCATAACCAGGGCGTTAACGGTGAGGTCCTACGAAGGTAACCTTTCTGGAGCCATCGTCGCCGACCTCGATGCGCACTTCACCGGCGTCTTCGGGCAGCAAGGCCCCGGCGCGGTCGGCCCACTCCACCCAGCAGGGTTGGCCGCTGGCCGTGTACTCTTCAAACCCCATCGCCGCCACCTGCTCCGGTCGTTCCAGCCGATGCAAATCGAAGTGAAAAATCGGCCCAATCGGCGACGAGTACTCATTCACCAGCGCAAACGTGGGGCTGCTGGCTCGGTCTGTGGAACCCAATGCCCGAAGCCAGTAGCCGACGGCCGTGGTTTTGCCTGCGCCCATTTCGCCCCGCAGCGCCACGACGCCCTGCAGCGCCTCGCGGTGCGCCTCGGCCCAACCAAGCCAGTCCTCAGGCTGAGTGATGGTCGCTTCATCCATGGCGGCAAAGGTCAGCTACGCGGGCGCAGCACCGCAAACGGCACAATCACTTCTTCCATCGAAATGCCGCCGTGCTGGTAGCTTCCGTCGAACTTCTCGACGTGGTGGTGGTACTGACTCTGGTACACAAAGTAGTCTTGCTCGCCGGCAAACAGCACCTTATCGCCCAAATTCGTCGCCGGAATACCGAGGCGTTCGGGTTCTGCGACCAACGCAACGTCGCGTTCTTTAAATTCCATGCCGCGGCCCACTTTGTAGCGCAAGTTGGCCGTCAAATCCCGGCTTCCGCGCACGGTGACCGGCTTGCGGACGGTGACCGTTCCGTGGTCCGTGGTCACCACCAAGGTTACGCCGTCGTGGGCCAAATCGTCGACCCATGCACGCAGCGGAGAATGCGTCCACCACGAAGCGGTCAGGCTGCGAAATCCGCGGTCGTCGCGCGCCAAATCCCTCAAAATCACCTCGTCAGTCTTCGCGTGGCTCATGCGGTCAATGAAGTTGACCACCACCGCGACCAAATCCTTACCCCGCAACTCGCGCCATTTGGCCACGAAGCGTTGCTCGCTGGTAGCATGGGTTAATTTGGCGTAGCCTGGGGTCGGAACCCCGTTGCGCGCCGCCCAGTGACTCAAGTAAAACTCTTCGTGGGCGTTGCGTCCACCTTCGGCATCGAGCACGTCGCGCACCCAGCGGTCCGGGTGGCGCTTCGCGAGCTCCGAGGGCATGGCTCCGCCCAACAGCGCATTGCGGGCGTACTGCGTAGCCGTGGGCAAAATACTGGCATACAGGTCGTCTGACTCCACGCGGTACTTGCCCGTCATGAGCGACTGGATTTCCTGCCACTGGTCGAGGCGCAGGTTGTCGAAGACGAGCAGCACCACTTTTTCGTTGCGGTCAAGCAGGGGTTTGACGCGCACGTCGAGCAGTTGGTGGCTAAACAAGCAGGGCGCCTCGTCGTCGTGGAGAAACCCCGGATAGACTTCGGCCCACCAGCGGGTGAAGAGCCGGTTAGCTTCCTCGCGCTGGTGGTCCAGCATGGCGCGCATCGATTCAGCCTCTCCTCCGGCCAATTCCCGGTCCCAACGAAGCAGCTCCCGGTAAATTTCGGTCCAGGATTCCCAGCTACCGGCGTCGGCGATCCGGCCGCCCAGTTCGCGGAACTCCTGCTGGTAGCGGCTTGCGCTGCGCGCGCCCTGAAGGGCACCCTGGCCTAAAATTCGGGTCAAGGTCGAAAGCACTTGACGAGGCTGGACCGGCTTGAGCAGGTAGTCCGCCAGCTGCGAACCCAGCGCGTCGGCCATCAGCCCTTCTTCTTCGCTTTTGGTCACCATTACCACGGGCAATGCCGGTTTGAGCGCCTTGATTTGGGGCAGCACGTCGAGTCCGCTCGGCCCGGGCATGTGCTCGTCGAGCAGCACGCAATCCAGGGACTCCGTGCGAATCAACGCCACGGCATCGGCCGCGTTGGTGGCCGTAACCACGTGGATTCCGCGCCCCTCGAGGTAGAGAATGTGGGGCCGCAGCGCCTCAACTTCGTCGTCGACCCATAAAATCCTCGAATTTTCCATGGTTTTGTGGTTAAGTTTGGGTATTCAAGCTCGTTCCATGCCGCCTGTTCCCGCGACCAACAAGTTCAAACTTTTTAACGATCCGATCTACGGTTTTATTTCGCTGCCGTCAGCTCGGATTTTCGACCTCGTTGAGCACCCCTACTTTCAGCGGTTGCGGCGCATTAGCCAGCTGGGACTGAGCTACTTGGTGTATCCCGGCGCCTACCATACCCGCTTTCACCACGCGCTCGGAGCCATGCATTTGATGCAAAAAGCCATTCAGGTACTGCAGCGCAAGGGCGTCGAAATCACCGAGTCCGAGGCCGAATCCGCCCAGATTGCCATCCTCCTTCACGACGTCGGACACGGCCCGTTCAGCCACGCGCTCGAGCACACGCTACTCGACGGCGTGCACCACGAGACGGTTTCGCGCCTCATCATGCGGCGCCTCAACGCGGAATTTGGCGGACAACTCGACGAGGCGATTGCGATTTTTGAAGGAACACACCCAAAACGCTTTCTTCACGAGTTGATTTCGTCGCAGCTCGATATGGACCGCATGGACTACCTCAAGCGCGACGCGTTCTACACGGGCGTCATCGAGGGCGCCATCAACAGCGACCGCCTGCTTGAAATGCTGCACGTGGCCGACGGCCATTTGGTGCTCGAGCACAAAGCCATCACGTCCATTGAAAAGTTCTTGATGAGCCGCAGCCTGATGTACTGGCAAGTGTACATGCACAAAACGGTCCTCAGCGCCGAGAACATGCTCGTCGAGGTGCTGCGTAGGGCCTCGATTCTTGCCCAAGCTGGCCACGAGGTGTTCGCGGGGCGGGAACTGGCCACGCTATTGCGCCGCAGGCCCAACCACGCTGAATTCACTGCGGAATCTGAGCTCCTCGAACTGTTCACCCGACTGGACGACAGCGACATACTGAGCGCCATCAAGCAGTGGCAAGACCACAGCGATCCGGTACTCCGCGCGCTGAGCCGACGACTCATCGAGCGCAAACTCTTTCGAATCAAGTTTCTCGACACACCCTTGACCGGCGCAGACCGAAGGGCGCTCGAGGCCTCTGTGAGCGAATCCATGGGCCTATCGCTCGAAGACGCGACCCACTTTGTCCTTGAAGGTGTAGCGTCCAACAAAACCTATGCCTCTGACAAACAAGAAATTAAGCTTCTAAAAAAGAACGGAAGCATAATTCCGCTTACCGAAGCATCCGAAATCCTTCCGTTGAGCGTTTATAGTCAAGTAATCACCAGACCCTTCGTTTGTTGGCCCAAAGAACTTCCATGGATCCGCTAGGGGCGAGCCCCTTGCCCCCGCGCCGCGCCTCGGAGTGGGCTAACGCCTTAGGCGGCAGCCTTCAAGGGCCCGACGCCGAGCTCCGTTTTGCATGCACCCTCGAAGCCGGCAGCGAAGGCGGAATCAGCTTTATCGCCAACGCCAGCTACCGCAGGGCTTGGGCCAAGACGGCCGCGAGTGTGGTGCTCGCTTCTCCATCAGAAACGGTGCCGGAAGGCTTCGCCGGCAGCGTGCTGCGCGTTGCCAACCCCTATGCCGCTTGGGCCGCCGTACTGTCGAGTGGGCAAAAAACCGTCGCTTGGGCGAGTTCGCGTCCCGCGGGCGTCGACCCCAGCGCCATCATTCATCCTGGAGTTCACCTCGCTGACGACGTGGTGGTTGGCGCACGCACGGTGCTTCATCCGGGCGTGGTGCTGTACCCTGGCAGCGAAGTGGGCTCTGACTGCATCCTCCACGCCAACGTCGTGCTGGGCGCAGACGGCTTTGGCTTTGTTCCGCCCCACGGCACCGCAGCAGGATGGACTAAAATTCCCCACCTTGGCCGCGTGCGCATCGGGAACCACGTCGAACTTGGCGCCGGAACCTGTGTGGACCGGGCCGTCGTAGGCGAAACCGTCGTGGGCGACGGATGCAAAATCGACAACCTCTGCCAGATCGGCCACAACGTGCGGCTTGGCGCCCACTGCGTGCTCGCAGGGCAAGTCGGAATCGCAGGATCCAGCGTGCTTGAAGACTACGTGGTCGTCGGCGGCCAAGCCGGCATCGCGGGCCACCTGCGCATCGGCCGCGGAGCCCGAATCGGCGCCCAAAGCGGTGTCGGGAAATCTGTTCCCGCTGGCACTGAAGTACTTGGAAGTCCCGCCGTGGATGCCCGTGAATTCCGCCGTTTATTTGCAGCCCAAAAGTCCGCGCGAGGTTGATTCAATACGCCCTTATTCAAGAATTTACGGCCAAAGGTCGCGGAATCCACCGAGGCATTGACTGCTGTGTCACCGTGAAGCCCGGCGAACTCGGGAGCGGCTACCGACTTTTCCGAACGGACCTAAACGGAAGTAACGTTCTTGAACTGAACCCACAGCGCGTGAGCGAAACGGACCGCTGCACAACGCTGAGCGACGGCGACGTGCTGGTACACACTGCCGAACACCTGCTTTCAGCCCTTTTTGGCATGGGCATCCTGGACGCTGAAATTCACTCTTCCGCGCCCGAACTCCCCATTTTAGACGGTTCTGCTAAGCCTTGGGTCGACGCCATTCTCGGTGCCGGCCGCATCCCCCTGGGGCCGATGCACGGGCACCGGTTGCGCGAGGCCGTGCGCGTCGAAGACTCCGAAACCGGAGCATGGGCCGAGGCCATTCCCGCCGCACTGCCGCAGTACCGGGTGGTCCTTAGCCACGACGAAGCGGCCGTTGGACCCTGTACCGCAGACTTCACCTATGGCGCAGACTACGCCAAACTGGTCGCCCCCGCGCGCACCTTCACGCTCGTCAGCCACCTGCTTCCGATGATCCATCGCGGACTGCTTCAAGGCGCCCAAGAAGGCGCGGGCATCGTCATCATCGACCGCAACCTTGAGGACTGCGATTGGGCGGCCCTCGAGCACTTTATTCAGCAACCCCTGGAACGCAGTACCAACCTTGGCGCGCTTCCCCTCACCCCTGTGCGCATGGCCGCCGAGCCGGCTGCCCACAAAATGCTCGACGTCTTGGGCGACCTTGCCCTGTTAGGCCGCCCTGTCGCTGCAGAAATTCGTATTTTTAAACCTGGCCACCGCATTAATACCCTGCTAGCCCAGCGCCTTATGGAACACATTGACTCTTCGAACCCTGTGCCGTTCTTTGACCCGAACGCCGCCCCGCTGATGGACGCCACCAAGATCATGTCGATTTTGCCGCACCGCCCACCCTTCATGCTGGTCGACCGAATCCACTCGATGAGCGAAACCGACGTGTGGGGAAGCAAGGCCGTCACGATGAATGAGCCGTTTTTTGAGGGCCATTTCCCGGGCGCGCCCGTGATGCCTGGCGTCCTCCAGCTCGAAGCCATGGCCCAGGTAGGCGGAATTCTGGCGCTCAGCACGGTTCCGGACCCCGAAAACTACCTCACCTACTTCCTCAAGATGGACGAAGTGAAATTCAAAAACAAGGTAGGTCCGGGCGACACGCTGTACTTCCACCTGACCCTGACCCAGCCGATCCGCCGCGGAATCGTGGTGATGCGCGGCGAAGCCTTCGTCGGCCAAAAGCTCGTGAGCGAAGGCGTGTTTACGGCCCTAATCACCAAAGACAAGTAATCCTGTGATTTCTCCCCTAGCCTCGGTACACCCCGACGCGAAAATCGCGGGCAATGTGCGCATCGATGCCTTCGCGGTCGTCGAGCACGACACGGTTTTGGGCGACGGAACCTGGATCCTCAGCGGAGCCCACGTCATGGCGGGCTCACGCCTGGGCAAAAACTGCCGAATTCACCAGGGCGCCGTCGTCGGCGGCATGCCCCAAGACCTGAAGTTCAGCGGCGAATACAGCGAAGTGTTTTTGGGCGACGGCTGCGTAGTCCGCGAATGCGCCACCATTAACCGCGGCACCAAGGCCTA
>JACCDW011115629.1_pt1 | contig 11666 bp, 9 predicted proteins | sample 7449781 | NCBI WGS metagenome assembly JACCDW01 (sample SAMN15323449, study PRJNA562643) | freshwater metagenome | isolation source: river surface water | place: USA:Blue River Watershed | collected 2017-08-18
CATCATCCCCGAACGTGACCTCGAAGTTACTTTTGCGAAGAGTGGTGGTCCTGGTGGGCAAAATGTAAATAAGCGCGAAACCGCGGTGCGCATGATGCATGTTCCTACGGGCATCACGGTGTATGTGCACGCGGAACGCTCACAAGAAGCGAATAGGGAGAAGGCTCGTGCTCTTGTGGAAGCAAAACTCATGCATCGTTTAGAGGAGGAGCACAAAGAGCGTCTTGCGGACCTTTCACAGGATGCTGGAAAAATAGAGTGGGGAAGTCAAATCCGTTCATACGTGCTTCACCCATATCAAATGGTAAAAGATCATAGAACGGGAGTAGAAACAAGTAATACGAAAGCAGTTCTTGAGGAAGGGGAATTAGCCTTTTTTTTGGAAAGAAAATAGTGTGTATATTTTTACTGTATACACTCTCTCTTTCTTGTAAGTCGTAGTACAATAGAAAGCATGAGCGCTGATCAGAAATCATTCCGCGTTCCTGTACTCAAGCTGTCTGACCTAGCGAGAAAAGAAGAAAAAACAAATGAAGACGCGGGAATGCTCTCGGATAATTTACAAAGCACGCCTCAAAAAGCAGGAGTGCCTTTTGGTGCTGTTCCTACAAAAATACAAACACAAAAACTTCCCACAACGCCCCCCTCACAACTAGTCAATACAGAAACACCTTCCGACGACACTTCTCCACAAAACATACCTCCTCAAAAACAAACATCCACTGGTTCAAGGCAATTGCGAGGCGCCGGGGCGGTTGTGGTAACACCTCCCATTCCTGTTCCTTCTAAGGCGCAGGAAGAAGGGGGGGCGGTTTCTGCCCCCCCGTCTTCTCCTGCTTCTACACCCATTCCTCCTTCTGTGTTTGTTCCTGAACAAGAAGTTGTGATAACACCGCCTTTACCTCCTGAAAACCCTTATGCAAAAACACCCCCCAAGGTGGTGCATACTCGTCTTCTTGGGGCGGTGCCAGACACTGTTCTTGTGGGGGGTGATGGTGTGCAACCGAAACCACCCGCTTCAGAAACAGTATCTTCTGGAGGCGATGTTCTTCCTCGTGCAGAACAAGCTCCACAGCAAGATCCAACACTTGCTGTGGAAGATTTGCAAACTCTCATTGACAACTTACGTATTCAGACACCAATCACTCCTCAAGCATTACCAGAAGAGCCAACCCCACCCTCTGTTGTTGGAGAAGTGGCGTCTTTGCCTTCCGAAAGCTCTCATCAAACAGAACCTGCGACCACATCCCTCGCTCCTCTTGAGGTGGAGCCACAAAAAGACTCAAGACAAAAATCTTGGAACATTCCTCCCGTGTTTCCTGCAAACACTACTTTTAGCTTGAAAGAGGGGGCTGATGTACCAGACATGTGGGATAACATAATGCCCGCTTCTTCACAGTCTTCCTCTAGAGAAGCTGTGGTTGCTGTAGAGCAGGTATTTCCTCGTAACGAAACCCCTGTAGCAGACATAACAGCGACAACCTCTGTAATAGAGGAAACCCCTTCTCTTCAAAAAACAACACCTCTTGTGAGTGGGGGTTCAAGCCTCGAGACTTTGCGTGCTCGCATGATGCAAGGGGCTGTGGGAAACCAAACAAAGACTGACATGTCACCACCTCCCGAACAAACAATTAGTCTCCCTGAAGAAAAACAAGAGACACCGCGCACTCGCCATGCCCAAGCCGTCGCAGATATTGCTTACACATTACAAACCCTTCAGAAGAATCCAAATGCGTATGCGTTGAGCAACAAAGACATAGAACAGTACAGAAGTGTGTATGCAACAGGGGCGCCTACTGATATACCCACACAAAAACCTGTTGAAAAACCAGCAGTACCAAAGGTGCGTACTTTTAAAGGAGACATGGCTGACGTTCTTATGAAAAATAAAACGTCAGTAACTGGCATGATTGCTATGCATGAAGAAAAAAAAGGTATCCCTGTTATTTTTTCAGAAACACCCGTCCCGATAAAGACGAGTTGGCGTACGAGAATCTACCTATTCGTCTTTCTTAGTATTCTTTTTGTGGGAGGAGGAAGTGTAATTATTGGTATGTATTTTTTCTCCCAACAAGTGCCCGTTACACCTGTCCCAAACGAACTTTTCTTTTTTACTGATGTAAAAAAAATGTATGATATTACTGGAAAAGACGCCCAAACAGTTTCGGAAGGATTAGCAAAAATTCTTTCAGAAAACTTGACCCAAAAAGGTGCTTTCGTTCGTGTAACTCCATACAAGACGCTTGTTATTTCTTCTTCCGACACACAACAAAAGGTACTTACTGTTTCCGATTTTATGCTTCTCCTTGGATTAAAGACACCACTCTCCTTTACTCATTCGCTCACAGACCGTTTCGTGTTCGGGGGATATTTGGGAGAGAAAAAAGGCACATTCCTTGTATTTGAAACAACTGATTACGAAGAGTCATTTGCTGGTATGTTACGTTGGGAGCTTACCCTTGAGGAAGACTTGCGCACATTGTTTACACTTCCCTCGCGTGACTTTTCAGAGGGAAGTAAACCTCCAGTGGAAGAGTTTGCAAGCACTTCCGCAACGAGCACTTTTGCGACATCTTCCATCCAAACACAACCTCTCCCCCCTACGATAGCTCAAGAGAATGGTTTTGTTGACCTCACGGTTGCAAATGTTCGTGCGCGAGGTATTAAAAACAAAGACGGATCCGTGTCGTTGGTTTGGGCGGTGCCGAACAGCAACATGATCGTAGTTGCTTCCAATGAGGAAACTCTCCAGGTAATTATACAACAAATGGGGGCAAGAACTTTTTAAGGCGTTTCTAGTGATGTTCTTTTTGTAAACTTGAAGCAGAAAGGTTGTTGCGCTATACTATAGGCATGGATACACAACACTACAAAACAATACTTGAAGCAGAAAAGTCTAAACTTGAAGAAGGGTTGGATGCGCTTGGGCAGCGTGATCCGGAGCACAAAGAGACTTGGGATGTGAAGCGCGCCGATCTCGATATTTCTACTGCCGACGAAAACGAAGTTGCTGATAATGCAGAAGAGTCACACATTGACTCTATTGTTCTTGATGAGCTTGAAATGCGCTATCGTCTTGTGTTGCATGCCCTTAAAAAAATAGAAGAAGGTACTTTTGGGGTGTGTGAAGTCTCCGGAGACCCTATAGAAGAGGCGCGTCTTCTCGCAAACCCCGCAGCAAGAACATGTAAAGCGCATCTCGTAGAAGAAGGAAACTTGCCTCTTTAGTTTTTTTATACATAAACCATGAGTTTTGCTCGTGTTTTTAGCGCACAGTCGGTGTACTTAGACGCGACACTTGTTACCGTTGAAGCAGACCTTTCAAAAGGGATACACTCATTTCAGGTGGTCGGGCTCGCAGACAAGGCAGTAGACGAAAGTAGGGAGCGGGTTGCTGTCGCGATAAAAAATTCAGGATTTGCTTCCCCAAAACATACAAACAAACGTGTGCTTATTTCTCTTGCTCCCGCAGATCTTAAGAAAGAGGGACCAAGTTTTGATGTCCCCATCGCACTTGCGTACCTTCTTGCAACGGGCGAGGTTAGTTTTTCCTCGAAGGGCATTCTCTTTGTTGGTGAACTTTCTCTTCAGGGTGAGCTTCGTCCTGTACGGGGCGTACTTGCGCTTGCGCACTTTGCATACACACATCATTTTCATACCATCGTGGTGCCAAAAGAAAATGCAGAAGAAGCAGGACTTATTGAGGGAATAACGGTGCTTCCTGCTGGCTCTTTGACAGACATCGTTGCTCATTTTGATGAAAGTGGGGCGCATGAGCGGGTATGCATTATTCCACAAGGAAAAACTTCTTTCACAGAGTGTGTTGCTACACCCGTAACTGATTTTGCTGATATTCGTGGACAACACACTGCAAAACGTGGGCTTGAGATAGCTGGAGCAGGGCGACACAATATTGTGTTGTACGGGCCCCCAGGAACAGGAAAAACATTACTTGCTAGAGCACTACAGGGCATTCTACCAACCCTTTCTTTTGCTGAAGCGATAGAGGTAACCACCATCCACTCTGTTGCGGGGATACTTAAAGAGGCACTCGTTGCCTCTCCTCCATTTCGCGCACCTCATCACAGTGCTTCACATGTGGCTATTGTTGGGGGCGGGACTATTCCACGCCCAGGGGAAGCAACACTCGCGCATCGAGGAGTGCTTTTTTTGGATGAGTTTCCTGAATTTGAACGAAGGGTGATAGATGGTTTACGCGAACCGCTTGAAGATAAAGTAATTTCTGTATCGCGGGCGAAAGGAACAGTGTCTTTCCCTGCGAACTTTATTCTTGTTGCTGCTATGAATCCAAACAGGGAACGGGGAGAGGTGGTGATAAGCGAACTTGATAAGGAGCGTCTAAAGAAGAAAATTTCTGGTCCCGTTATAGATCGTATTGATATGTGGATAGAGGTGGTGCATGTGCCTCATGAAGTGTTACACACTCGAAATGAAGAAGTGTCTCGCGAATCCCCTCATGTGCGTGAGCGGATTTGTAAAGCACGCACAATACAAGCAAAACGATATGGGGATGATACAAAAACGAATAGCGACATGACGGTGCGCGATATAGATGCATACGCGCTTCTTACAGAAGAAGCAGAGGCGATACTCGCACGTTCTGCAGAAGCGTACCATCTTTCTCCTCGCTCTTACCACCGTACAATAAAGCTTGCGCGTACGATTGCTGACCTTGCAGGCACAGAACGGGTTGCACAGGAACATATTTTAGAAGCGCTCACTTACAGACCGAAAGGATTGTTTGAGTAATAAAATAAACATCTCGGTGAACGCGCAAGGCGTTCACCGAGATTCTGGTGGTCTTCATGAACAGTGGCCCTCCTTCATTCTGCGGAGTCGTGCCGCTGGACCATTTTCCAGATCGTTTGTTGCAAAGGTAAGTATCCAGCTGAGTCCTTCAGGAGACTCTTGTGGATCATTTTCGAATGCAACCCCCGTGAACCAAATAACGTCTGGATTTCTGGCCAAAAAGACTGTTTGGACAAGCAACCAAAAAAGTAGACCGTGACCCTCAAGGTCGCCTTTCTTGAAGAGTTTTGCAAGCAGCAGCTTTACTTGTCTGATGTGTGCTTGTAATGCTTCTTCTAGCGGAGTGTTTCTTCTTTGCGTCATGTTGCACCTCTTCGCGATGGATTGCGGTTGTTTGTTGTTATTCTATATTTTAGACTACTCTTACCCACCTCCTTCGTCAACGCCTTAATACCTTGTGGTGCAAGGTAAGTGGAGTAAAATAGAAGTATATGGAAAAAACACTTACCGCCCACATTACCCAGCGCATACAAGCGGGTGCGCACAAGTCCGAAATAGAAGAGGATCTTATTGCAGTCGGTTGGCAAGAAGGAGATGTAGAAAAAGCATACGCCGAAGCACTTGTTGCGCTTGGTTTTCCCACCCCTTCTGCGGGTGTGGTGGGGTATGGAGCAAGTGTACAGCGTGCCACTACCCTTGAAATCGTATTAAACTTTTTTTCGTTTATTTTGCTTGGTATTAGTGCGACAGCACTCGGTACATTGCTCTTTGAAATCATCAATCACTATTTCCCTGATGCACTGAACACGTTGTCTGATTATTATTATTACAACGCAACTTCAGACACCATTCATTACGCAACCGCGGCGATAGTGATAGCGTTTCCGTTGTACTGTGGTGTGATGCGTTTTTGGTTTTCCACTTTTCGGAGAGATGAGGGAAAGCGTGAGGCTCGCTTGAGCAAGTGGCTCACCTACCTCGTACTGCTTGTTGCCTCAGTGACTGTGGTGGGCGACCTTATCGTGGTAGTGTACACCCTTCTTCAAGGAGAAATAACTGCTCGCTTCCTCTTGAAAGCGCTCACCATCCTCACTATAGCAGGTGCTATTTTTGGTTTTTATTTCTACGAACGGAAAGCAGTGCAGTATAAAAAACCTGTTACCCGTAGTTTGTTTCAAGTGTTTGGGTGGGTCTTTTCTGTGGCGGTACTCATTGCGGTTGTTCTTGGGTTTGTTGTTGCGGGTTCCCCAATGACCGCGCGAAAAAAAGCTTTTGATATGCAACGTGCCCAAGACTTAAGCACGCTTGTGGGCTGTGTAAGTTCCTATGCACAGAGTGCGCATTATCTTCCCGATTCTCTCACCACACTTCAGGAATCAGAAAGATATTCTTATTGTAGTAATGCTATGCAAGATTCCGAAACTAAAACTCCTTATGAATATCGCGTTCTTTCTCCTCTTGTGCCAACGGCACAAAAAAATGTTTATGAGGGAAGTGTGGAGCTCTGTGCAACCTTTTCTCTTGACTCGCAGGGCACTGAAAATCAGAAAGAACTTTCTAAAAGATATGTAATAAACACCACCTCTAATAAGTGGTACATCCACGGCAAAGGAAGGTCGTGCGACACTGAAAAAATTCGTGTAAATGTGTACACATCAGAAACGACATTCTAGGTACAATTTTGTTTTTTGTGCTGGGGGGCGGGCTTGAACCGCCGACCCCTCGCTCTTCAGGCGAATGCTCTACCAACTGAGCTACCCCAGCAATACAGGATAGTGTAGCAAATATAAGGAAAGAGAGCAAACATGCAAACTTAAAAAGGTTTGCATGTTTGTTTTTTACTTCTTTTGGGCTTGTGTAATTTTTCTGCACACCCTATCCAGCTTTTACTTTTACTTTCTTTTGTTTCTCTTTGTTTACTTTGGGAATGCGGATGGTGAGAACGCCATATTTTTCTACTGCCTGTGCTTCTTCAACCTCAACTTCGGCAGGGAGTATAACGGTGCGAGAAAAAGAACCCCAGTACAGCTCTCGATGAAAATAAGCATCGTCGGTAACCTCGCGTTCCTCCTCGCGCTTTCCTCGAACAGTTACCATGTCGCGTGAGATAGAGATGTCAAGATCGTCAGGTTTTACGCCAGCAACGATACTGCGAACAACAATGTCATCTTCTGTTTGGTATACATCTACAGTGAGTTGCCCCTCTTCTTCGACGTCGCCAAGCCATTCTTCATCGGTCTGGCGGTGGGAGAGCGGTTGATTTTGCGAAGCTCGCCTCCCATACTCTTCGGGGGCACGTTGTCCCCGCATGGTTCGAGGTTCTTCTTCGTAGACATCTTCAAAATTGTCGTCAACATGAACGGACCCTGTAAGGCGTTGGAAGAAGGATTGTTTTGGTTTTGGCATAGCGATGTAGATGATTAACGAAACGAGGGGCGAGTAACACGCTTTGCGCGTTCAAAAAGAAGGAAGAGTATGATAATGCCAAACCAGACAAAAAAGAAAACAACCGCCATGCTCTCCTTGTTAGTGGTAAGTATATGGTGATTGAAGAGTGAGTGCAAGGTGATAGCGAGGATAAGTCCTGTACATACCGAGAAAAAACGTATAAGAGTACTTTTGTAGAAAGATAGCGCAAGACAAAAACCAAGCACCCCGCTTGCGAGAGTGTGTATCAATGATGCGCCAACAAAACGAAGGTTTCCCATAACAATACTTTCAAGAAGATCGCCCTTGAGGAGGGGGTCAAGCAAAAAAAGTGTTGTTTCAAATGCAGAAAAACCAAGGGCGATGGTGAAAAGGTATACCATCATGTCCAAGGGCTCGTCTACTTCTTTGCGCCAAAGAATGAAAAGTGCAACAATAAGATATTTTGTTAGCTCCTCTATCATTGCCCAAAGTAAAATAGGGTTTGTTTCTTGTAATGCTTCGCAAAATGAAAATGTTGAGAGTATAGAAAACGGCGCTGGAGGCCAGAGGTGAAGATACGCACATTGTGCGAGTATTTCAAGAGGAAGTACTACAAGAACGGCAACAAGTCCAAGGAGAAAAGTGAGTGCGAGGAGCCGCTTTGGTTCAGGATGAAGTTTGTCTTCGCGAAGAAAAAACCAAAGCCATAAAAGAGCAGGGAGGATGCCGCCAATAAAGGCGTATAAAACACTAAGAAAAGGGGACATAGAAATATAGTACCACAGGATTTTAAGCTTGTTGTGTATAGTGTTAAGCTAGGAAATTAGCCCCTTGGTTGATATAATGAAATATATGAACAATATACAACAATCGGCGGATACTGAGAAACCAGTGTCGCCACAAATAAAAGGTGTTTGGTGGAATAGAGTCAATACAGTCGCTCCCTTTTTTAAGTATACTGTATTAGTGTTGTTTGTTGCCTTGCTTTCTTTTGGGTTTTTGTTGAGGAAACATTATTTTAATCTTGAAATAGAAAAAATCCCTCCACTGTATACTGCTGAATTTAACAAACATGGAATCATTGTGAGTGGCGGTGGTGTGCGTAACACGTACAAGATGTCAGATGACCTTTCTAAATTACCAGACGCACTCATCGTGAGTGTTTGTAGTCAAGGTGGTTATCAGGTTGCGGGATGGGAGGGCCGTGAAGTAATACATACAAAGTATCCGACACAAGAGCGTTACAAAGGCGAATTGCTAAATGTAGATGTTATCACTGTTGGGGGCAGTGATTTGTGTGTATACAAGTCCGTACGCGAAGGCAGTACTGTAACACCTGGAATTTTTCCTGTAGCAATTGTGGAAGAAAATAGCGCCGAAATTCATAATTCTGGTTTGAATGTCAGTGATACAAAACCACTTTGTGAAGAGGGTGATACCTGTTGCTGGGCTAGTGTTACTTATGCCAAGGAACACAACTATAATTTGGTGCCTTTTGGTGATACTAAGTACTACGGAGATTGTATAGACGGTTATGTTTTGAATACTATGCGCTGTCCAACCTCGCACAGCTGGTGTCAGCCTAGCGACACTACCTTAGAACAAAAACCAGATCAAAACGTTGTGGGTTTTTGGAAAAAGATGTCGGAAGACGAGTATCGGGTTGCTGTTGAGCAGTACCAGAGTGATGTCCCAAAATCTAGTTTTTCTTGGTGTGTTGAGGGCGGAGATTCTCGTTTTGTTGTTCTTCAGGATGGTGATGTTGATGTGGTTGGTGATGGGGTTGCGACCATATACGGAAGAGTTTCCATTGAGGCTGGAAAACTTTTATTTCGTCCCGAAAATATGAACCGCACTAATTGTGCTTCAGTTGGTTTTCAAATTTTAGACAATCTAGATGCTCGTACATCTGCAAGCGTTAAGCAATGGTTTAATTTGGAGGAGGTGTTGCGTAACAAGCCTTCGTGTGATGGTGGAGACGCAATAGCAAATGGTTTTTATGCGTTAGATGTTAGAGGATATGCGATGTCAAAAACATATCTTAATAAATTTAATCCAAGCCGTGCTTTGAGCAAAAGTGAACTCGCACAATATAGGTTTGATGTGGGAATAGCGGGAGTTGTTAAAGCGTATGTGCCATTACAGTGGAATTGTCCGCAAGTACTCTACTAGCAGAAAGTTTTTGTAGATTAGTTCAAAGTGAAGCTGTGTAATGGAGGTGTAATAAGGGAGTATATACGTCTTCCTCTTTTTGAATCCCTCACGAAAGCAAAGCAGTTTGCTTTCTCCCCTCCGCCTAACAAAAACTACGCTTTGCAAGCGCGTTTTTCTAACGGCGGTGTGTATTGGACGAAGTTCGAATGTATTTCGAGCTAAATCCTGATGAATTAAATTGCTAATGCGCGCTTCGTCCGCTCCCTTCGGTCGCGGTACAAAGCCAAAAATTTTCCTTCCTTAATTCAAGATTTTCGGCGGGGGGTGTGGGGGGAGCCGGCAAAAAATGGAAAGGAAAATTTTTGGTTTTGGTTCCGACGCTTCATTCCTCCAAAAAGGCTTATAAGTTAGTTTAGCATTTTTGCCAGTTTTACGCCCGCCTTTTCTCCGTCGTTTGCGTCGGCCCGAGGCGCTCCCGTCTCCGCGTTTTGTGGTAGTTCGGTAATCTATCAACCCACTGTTGAATATAGTGATTCCCTTAAGTTCCTATTTCTTTTCTGAATATAATTTATAAACCTATCGGATAAAACACTTTCCTGAAGTTGTGTTTGTCTAGTTATATATTTCAAGAATATCAGATGAATACCGCCGATTTCTGATTTGTATTGCACCTCTCCTGCCTCATTAACTCGTAATATATTCGAATCGAGTAATTTGTGGTGGTTTTGACAAAGCCAGAGACCATTCGCACCATCGAGCGCGCACGCCAGCTTCTCATCTTGAGACAAAGTTTCATCTTTTTTAATTTCAGCAACAGGCCAAATATGTGCACCGTCTATGATTTGTGGGATTTCACATCCACAAAAAGCACACTTTTTATCCCCGAGAGTTTCCAAAAGCTTGTAAACATATTCGACAGATCGAAGGCTGTTGTTTTCTTCAAAATCAATTTTTTCGATTGTCCGATTTGAAGCATATATTTTTACAACGCCGAGCGATTCTATCGCTTCTTTTGCTTTTTGAGGTAACTCGGTCAAACCTCCTTCTCCGATCTGGAATAATTGAACTTTTGAATGAGCTACTTCTGATAAAGCCAAACAAAGAATCGTAGTCTCATATTTATTTGCCCCATAGGTTTTCCCATAGACCTGAAGTTCATTATTTTGTCCTCTAGTGACATAAGTCGACCTATTTCCTCTATTCGTACTTCTAATTCGGTCTTTGTTTGCAATAATATCTTCAGCGGTTATAAATGGCGAAATCGGCTGTTCTAAATATTCGGCCTCGTTCAAAAACCCAATTTTTGCGGTCTTCATGAGACGATACATGAATATAAAATACGGTGTCTCATAATTTCCAGATATTGAGGGATGGAAATAAAAGAAAATCTCCTTGTTTGGATTTTCTTCAAGAATATATCTCGCAAGGGCGCTTGGTAGACTTTGGAAGCTAGAATTTCTGCTTCTAATATCTGTTTCAGAGATTGAAATAAAATTCTTTTTTCCTTGGTGTTCGAGCTCAACTAATCTACCGATGTTATACCCGGTATCATCAAACTCGTATGTATAATCAGGACGTCCGGTCGTTTTTAAGCAAATATCCGACAATATCTCAGGAGTTAATAAATCTCGATACAGCGTATCTTGTTTTTGGAATTTATTTTTAATTGTAAAATGAGGCGCTTTCATTTTAGTTGTAATTTAATATCAGCACTTCTTTTCTCCGAATTCCAGGAATTGATTTCACCTTTATAAGGCGATAATTATTTAATTTTACCCAATTTTTTAACTCCGAATTTACTTTTCCTCCGTGCTCAGTCACATATGAAAGCATAAAATTTATTGATTTTTTATTCAACAAATCAGCAAATTCAAATAGTTTTCTTTCATCATCAAGCCCCCAGCCATTAAACCCCCTTTTTCCGTCATTGTATGAACCATTAGTGTGTCGATAAGGCGGGTCCATATACACAAAAGCATCATTCCCGATCTCGTCTATTAAATCGAAATATTCCGCACTTTTAAATGTGATGTTTTTTTCTTTGATTATTTTAGAGAAACTTATCTTTTTCTCCAGAACTTTATCATTAAACCACCTCATGCCGACCGGATTGTTGAAATCATGATCCCCGTTAAACCTTATTTGCTGATTAAAACCATAAAGAATGACCGAATAGAGAAGCCTCGGATCTCTCTTTCCAGTCGGCAAGGAATTGTAGTAATTTCGGACTTTTAAGTAACTCTTTGCGTCTGCGCTTTTCAAATTATATTTATCGATGATTTTCTTAACATAAAGAATATATTGGTATGTATCGTTAATCTTGAACGACTCAA
>JACCDW010341097.1_pt1 | contig 11665 bp, 10 predicted proteins | sample 7449781 | NCBI WGS metagenome assembly JACCDW01 (sample SAMN15323449, study PRJNA562643) | freshwater metagenome | isolation source: river surface water | place: USA:Blue River Watershed | collected 2017-08-18
ATGACATTTGCATCAGCCCAAATCATGGAAGATCCATCCAATGAAACGGGAAATGTCTCTCTTGCATCAGGGCAATACACCGAAGTGGAGTATAACTTCCAAATGACTCCATTTGCGACACAGAATGCCTACTGCTTCCGCACGACTAAGGCTGGTACCGCCCTAGATAACTATACTGAAGTAGCAGAACTTCGTATGCTCCATGCGCCATTCTTGTCCGACTTCTCCTTCAACAGTGATGCTGATATTGCACTTCTGGAAGGTGCGACGACGACCATTTATGCGACGTCTACTGTCACCGATTTTAACGGCTATACAGATTTACTATTCGCCTCTTCGACATTCTATCGCTCAGGACTTTCTTCGACGACTGCATGTACCTCTGATCAAAATAATTGCTATCAAATTTCTACGTCGTCTTGTAGTTTCTTGAGCTGTGCTGGGAATTCCTGCACGGTGTCATGCCAGGCTGATATGTATTATTTTGCTGATCCGACTGATGTCGGTAGTACCTTTGCATCCGAGGATTGGCGTGCAGTCCTTGATGTGTGGGATTCGTCTTTCTCTCATGACACCGCATCATCTTCTCAGGAAGTATTCACTCTGCGCGCGCTTACTGTGCCTAGTCTGCTTGATTACGGTGGGGTCACTGTGGGGCAAGACACCGGAGCTATAAATGCGACTACCTCAGTGATCAATTCTGGAAATGTAGTGCTTGATTTGGATTTGGGTGGTGACCCACTGACTTCTGGTGCGTCTACGGTGAATGTTGATCGACAAAAGTACGCCACTTCGACCTTCACGTATGCGACATGTCCAACATGTCAGGTGCTTACTGCGTCCACTAGCCCAACATTTTTCCCGATTGCAGTAACGAAGCCTACTTCGACAGCATCCTTCTTTAAGGATATATACTGGGGCATTCAAATTCCTCTCGGAACGGCAGCATCTACGCACTCCGGTCGAAACTATTTCACTGCTCAATAGCGAGGGTGATGTGCAGGATGAGAGTGAATGCGATATACTATAAGCGTATGCACAGACGGGATTCGTGGATGGGATATACAGGAGCGCTCATGCTTGGGGCGGTGTTTGGTGCTCTCCTATTTGGGCCACATGCGCTTTTGGCTCAAGTAGCTGGAGATGGTATTCCACCAAAGTTGTCGAATATCAAAATCGAAAGTTTTACCGCCACGTCGGCCGTGGTGTCTTGGGAGACAGACGAGGAAGCAGATTCGGAGGTGAATTATGGATTGACTAAAGCATATGGGGTGGCTCGTGATCCACTCACGAACAAGAAAAAACATCGTATTCTGCTTGATGATTTAGAGCCTTCAACGTTTTATCATATTCGAGTTGGGTCTGCAGATTATGGTGGAAATCAAGCACTTTCCGGGGACTACGGATTAACCACAAAGGGAATTGTGAACATTGTGGATATCGAGAAAATCCCCCTTGAAGATCGCGTGACGGTGGAGAAAGCTGTGCAGTCTATTCGGGACATTAAGAGTTATGAAGGACTCAAGACCGTAGTTGATGAGTTGGGAGAGGTAGCAAAAAAGGTCATTGAGGCTCCTCGTATTATTGGTAGCCCTGGCGTCAAGGAAGTAGGGAGTGATTACGCAGTGGTGACGTGGGCTACCGATCAGGATGCAGGTAGTGTTGTGCGTTATGCTCGAGACCAAGATTTTAATCCAAATGCGGAGAATCCATATACTACCGAGTCTGGAGATGCAGGGGAGAGGAGTAAGGAGCATTCCGTTCGGATTACGGGTCTCAATCCTGGGACGCTCTATCACTTCCAGGTAGTGTCAGAAGCAGATTTTGGTTTATCGGGGCAGTCTCGTGACGATACGTTTGTGACGAAGGCTCAACTCCCGAGTATACTGAATTTTCGCATTATCAAAGTGGAAGAAGATTCTGCTACGCTGGCATGGCGCACCTCGATACCTGCAGCAGGTATTGTGGAGTACACAAATACCAAGACAAATGAAAAAAAATCCGCCGGATCTCCAATTTTTGCACTCTCTCATCAGGTAAAAATTGCAGGATTGTCACTTGGTGTGAGATATAACGCTTTAGTGAAAGCAGAAAATGTGGTTGGCGATAAAGTCGCCTCCTCGCCACTCTCGTTCACTACCATTCGCGATGTGGCACCCCCCTTGATTTCTAAGGTTTCGAATGAATCCACCTTGTTTCCGTCTGCCGATGCAAAAGTTCAAACTATCGTGAGCTGGTCTACAGATGAAGAGGCATACTGCCAGTTCTTTTATCGTGATGGATTAAACCCTGAAATTGAAGCCATTGGACTTGGTGAAGAAAAAGAACCACGAACTTCCCACGTCCAGGTAGTTGTCGAATTTTTGCCGTCCACCGTGTATCAGTTTTGGGTAGCATGTCGGGATGATGCGAGAAACGAATCGAAGTCAGAGAACTTTGTGCTTTTTACTCCAAACAAAGAAAAGTCTATTATTGATATCATCCTCGAGAACTTCCAGGGTACATTTGGTTGGGTGAAGAATATCGGGAAGTAATATGACTTTGGTGTTGTGGCTTGGGTTCCTTGTTCATATGCACTATAATACGAACAGCTATGGCAAAACCAATCATATTTGGCGACAATATTGAAATCACCTACAACCCAGGTAAGGAAAATGAGTTTAAAGCAAACAAGGGTACGACGGTAGAAATCTTTGATCAGGAGTACATTATTTTGTTCGGGCCATCTGGGTGCGGAAAGTCCACTCTGCTCTATTGTGTTTTTGGAGTGCTCCCGCCTTCTGCGGGAAAAATGTATGTGAATGGTGAAAGTATTTATGATTTTTCACCTATGCAGATGGTGTACTTTCAGCGCAAGACGATGGGAATTATGTATCAATCCTTTAACCTCATCCCTTCGATTACCGTGCTCGATAATGTTGCGCTCCCCCTTATTTTTGACGGGGTTCCACCTGATGAGCGATTTGAACGAGGAATGGAGTTGTGTCGCAGATTTATGATAGACCACGTAGCGCACAAGCGCCCGACTTTGTTGTCTGGTGGACAACAGCAGCGTGTGTCTGTGGCACGAAGCCTCGTGAATGATCCACAAATTCTTATCGCAGATGAGCCGGTGGGTAATCTCGACTCCATTACTGCAGCGCAAGTGATGGATACGTTGGCAGAAATCAATGACAAAGACAAAAAGACCGTCATTCTGGTGACCCATGATGCCAAATACTTACCATATGCCCATCGCATCGTGTATATGAATGACGGAAAGATTTTGCGCATTGTGCCCAATCCCGAAAAGAAGCAGATTTTGAAATTGACTCCAGGGACTACGATTGTGACGGAAATTGAGCAAATTGCACGCATCTATCCGTATGACTCTCCCAATGAATTGCAGGTGAAGAGCATCGTCAATTATTTAATCGAAGAACTCACCTTTGATCAAATTACTCGTTTGCAAAAAGTGACTGAAGCGGTGATTTCCGGTCGCCTTGATGGATCGAGCTACTTAAGAACCTTGATGGCCGATTTTGAGTCGGGTGGTGTGGGGCTTCCTGTAGCCCGGGCTACTGAAATGGCGACCAAGCTCGTAGCTATTGTGGAACATGCTCTTGATATTCAGCGCTATCGTCGTGCCAAGGGGCAGGGGGCGACACAGATTCGCAGTACTGAATTTATCAATCGTATTGCTGAGTTTGTGGCAGATCAGCATGAATTATCATTGACCCCTGAGGCGAAGCAACATTTTGAAGACTCCATCGCTCAGCGCATTGGTGGCTTCACGAAGCGAGAAGAATTTGCAGCTCAGATTGAGCTCGGTGTCAAAGAGGGGGGAGTAGGACTCAATAAAAAACAAACATTTGATGTCACTCGCTTGCTCGAAAAACTTATTGCGCTCGGCATCCCTCGTACGGGAGAAGCCCATCACTAAATGCAAACGCCACCGTATCGGTGGCGTGAGGTCAGAACGAGGTTTCACCCTTAGATTGAATACTGACGTAGGGCGGGATAAAGTTGCCTTGTCGCAATGCTTTGCACATGTCGCGGAATGTGGGGCCCACCGCCGAATGAATGACTTTGCGCTTGCCGGTTTCGGGGTCGACTTGATACACCGTGCCACGCTTGCCTGAGCAACCCTGGCGCCCGCCACCTTTTGCGCCGTTTCCTGCTTTGCGGTACGACTGCACCACGATGACACGATGAAGCAAGACGCGATTTGGCCACATGCAACGACTCCTTTGGGGGACTGTACAGCTAGAATAATTTATAGTATGTTGTAACCAACTTGTCAAACAACGATTACATTCTCTCGCGCTCGCAACAGCTTGGAGAGCCACCTGCTATCCAGCTTTGGCGCACAAAAAAATATGAGGAAAGATTACACCTCCCTTCTTCTCAGAAGTATGGAATTGGCATTTATGGCCTTTTTCCTGAGTCACTCCCCATGTTTAATCACGACGTCGAGTATCATGTCGATGCGTCCAGGGGACTAGAGATTTACACATGGAAGGAAGCAATGGCGCACGAAGAACTCTCTGTTTCCCTTGCGTCCCTGGTTTCAAGCTCATTTTTCCCGAATTCTCTCGATCAGTTTCATGCAGCCGCTTGTGCATCGTTCTCATCTGGAATTGTGGTGTACGTGCAGCCCACCGTAGGAGAGGATGGTGTGGTGGTCCGCGAAACTCTCATGCTTGACACTGCACTCTCAGCACACGCCTCAGCAGATATGATTGTCATTATCGCCAAAGAAGGTGCTGCTGCCCATATCGTGAGTTCAATGGTGGGTGGAAGTACCACTACCGTACATGAGCGCAATACTGTCGTGATACTTCGAGAGGGCGCTGATGTGCAGCTCACTTTGCTCGATATGCCAGGGGATGGCGCGTATGCTTCAGATACGTGTACCGGAATGATTGCGTCACACGCTTCGCTTCATGTTTCGCATGCTGTTGCGGGAGGAGGTCTGGTAAAGCGCCACACTACACTTCACGTGCTAGGTATGGAAGCATCCGCATCAATCAAGCAAGGAGCAGTACTTTCCCGTCAGAGTATCCTCGATGTCGAAACAGTTATCCGCCATCGGAGCAGTGATACCCGCGCTCATGTAGATATGGTGGCACTCGTTAGCGATCAGGCGCGCGCACTCGTTCGAACCGGGCTAGATATGCCGATTGGCCTCGAGCGACTTATCGGTGCAGAGCGGTTGAGTTTTGTGACACTCTCACCTCGTGCCAAGGTGGATGCGATTCCTGCTCTTGATATTTCGACTCATGATGTTTCTGCAACTCATAGTATGTCTATTTCTCATGTTCGACCTGAAGATACTTTTTATGCGAGAACGCGTGGGTTTTCAGAGACAGAGGGGAGGCGTTTATGTCTGGAGGGGCACCTAGGCCAAGTATTCTCTGAGGGGAGCGATCCTCGCGTGCTATCATTACTCTACGATGCACTAAATAGATTGGACTAAAGGATATGGATATTAACACAATTCGAAAGGAATTCCCCCAACTCAAAAGCGACCTCGTGCACTACCTTGATAGCGCTGCGACTTCCCTGACTCCAGTTTCGGTAGTGAGTGCCGTGGACGAGTATTATTTTGACTATCGAGCGAATGTGCATCGGGGGGTCTTTCAGGAGGCCGTACGAGCCACAAACGCATACGAGGATGCACGTCGCGTTGTTGCAGAATATATCCATGCTTCTCATCCTGCTGAAGTCATTTTTACCGCTGGGGCAACCGATTCTTCAAATATGCTTGCACGGATGCTCGAAGGTGCAGGGATGTGTGAGTCCGGATTTGGCATCGTGTCTACTATTATGGAGCATCACTCCGCCATCCTTCCGCTCCGTATGCTCGCCGAACGCACAGGTATGCAGATGGTTATTGCTCCACTTTCCGGTGTACGGTTAGACATGGAGCATCTCCTTCAGGCCATCACTCCACAGACTCGAATTGTGTCAGTAATGCTCGCTTCACATGTCACTGGCACAGTGAACGATATACAGGCGATTAGTGAGGCCGCCCATCGCGTGGGTGCGCTCTTGGTGGTGGATGCGACTGCTGCTGTGGGGCATATTCCTGTTGATGTAGCCACGCTTGGTGCCGATGCGATGTATTTCTCTGGACACAAAATGTTTGCACCTACCGGGGTTGGGGTGTTGTGGGTACGACAAGATCTCTTGCAGACTCTCCCGCCCGTGGCATATGGTGGACATATGGTGGCGCGCGTAGGGGAGACAGTCGAATTTTCTCCCATTCCTGAGCGATTTGAGGCGGGGACAAGAGATATTGGTGGGATCATTGGTCTTGGTCAAGCCATACGTTTCTTGCGTGATATTGATATTTCCGTCATTCAGGCACACACCAGTATGTTGGTGGGGCAGCTTATCTTGGGTCTTGAGCAAATCCCCGGGGTGACGGTGTATGCCGAGCGCGATGTGTCGCGTACTAATGGTGTCGTGGGCTTTTCTTGTGATTTTGCACACCCTCACGATGTAGCTGAAGTGTTGGCACGGCAACGCGTAGCAATTCGACCCGGGCATCATTGTGCCATCCCGCTCCACGGTGCTCTTGGGGTGCCTGCGACAAATCGTGCGAGTGTTCATGTGTACAATGATGCGCGAGACATCGACGCCCTCTTGTCGGGACTGCGTGAAGCACGCAATATTTTTTCTGTATAATATGGACCCGCTCTACCAAGAACACATATTGGAACACTACAAACATCCGCACAATCATGGGCGTATGGAGGATGCCACAGAAGTACTCCGAGGAGAAAATGTGACATGTGGTGACGATCTGACATTGTATTGTAAATGGGATGGCGATGTCTTGCGAGAGGTAGCATTTACCGGCTTTGGTTGTGCTATATCACAGTCTGGTGCCTCTATGTTGACGGACGAGATTAAGGGTAAAACACGTCAAGAAATTTCTCGGCTCACTCATCAGGATATGTATCATCTTTACGGCATTACCATTTCTGCTCAGCGAGAAAAGTGCGCACTACTGGCACTGCGTACCTTACATAGAGACCTGTAGTAAAAACACCGCACAGTGTGCGGTGTGTGTTTATGGGATGCGAGGTTTTCCAATAGATATATGCAGTTGAATGAGCCGTGGCCTCGCTGGTACATCACGGAGCATCTCTCTTAAGTCATCATGCGTGTGAGCACTGAGATAGTCTATCTCAAATGCTTCTGCCACTGACTTCCAATCAGTGGAGGGCAAGTCCGTTGCCGTAGATGCTTGACCATATCTGGCGACATGATAATCCGCAATGATTCCGTATGAGGTATTGTCGATCAGGAGTATTGTGAGTGGCACTCCGAGTGCCTGTACGGTAGAGAGCTCGCTTTGAGTAAACAAGAGCCCTCCATCACCTATCACGACAACGTGCTCCATGTCTTCGAGCATCTCTCGTGATGCGACAGCTCCGCCAATTCCTGCAGAGAGTGCCCAGCCAATCATTCCAGAGCCCATCGGAAATCTGAAGGCACCTGCCCCAGTGAGGTATCTGCGCATCCAGTATGAGAGTTTTGTGGAGTCTGCCCATATGGTCACAGGTCTCTTGGTGCGCACCTGCTCGATGATTTGAATAATACCCATTTCAGGAGGGTGCTCTCTATTGAGTCGCGCAAGTATTCGTCGCGCCGTACTCCGCCAGCGTGTGAGCCATCTTGCGTGTTGCGTTCGCGATGTGTGCGACAGCATGTAGGTAACAACTCGATAGAGATCCTCTGTGACGTGATATGGCGTATATGGGTCATGCTCTTCATGTCGGTGGTTTACCGTAATGCATGGATCTGGGAGTGATGGAAGGTGGCCCCACCATGATCGTTGTGACGTGCGAGTCCCCCACATTACGACACAATCACTCTGCGCAATCAGTGATTGAATTTCCGGCTCCACATGAAGTTGTCCAAAATTGATACGCTCAGTTGAATGAGGCAGCATGCCTAATCCAGAAACTGATGTCAAAATCGGGGCACCGATGTTGCGCGCCAGTCGGTCGAGGAGTAATTCGGCACCCGCGTGCTCAACACCACGTCCAGCCAAAAAGAGGGGACGCTTTGCACGTGATAATATTTTCGCCAGTCCGTCCATGGTAACATCCACCCCGTGATCCTTCGCACTTGATTCTTTGGCGGATTCTATATATCCCAGCCCGTCAGCATCCCACTCGAGGATGTCTGTCGGGATAATTATTGCATGAGGTCCGCATGCTGAAGTGGTGCGTTGTGAATCAAATAATTGTACGGAATGTTGTACATCACTCCATGATTGGGTGTATGTCGTTGTTGCCAGAGGGGAAAAGAATGATTTCAGTCCACCTTCCACTTCATGTAAGTACCCCCGATGCTTGCCTCGTTCTGTTGAGGGGATATCTATCACGATACCAAGCACGGGGAGCTTGCTTTTGCTCGCATCAAGGAGCCCTGGGAGAGTTGCAAGTGCGCCCGGACCCGGGATGGTAACAAAAACTCCCCCCGTGTGCTTTGTGAGTGCATAGCCCTCAGCCATAATCGGCGCAAATACTTCATTGCGAGGCACAATAGTCTGGATGCCTACGCGGTGCAGGTCCAGAAATAGCCTGGTGTTGTCGGTGCCTGGTATTCCAAATACCGTTCTTACGCCATGTGCATGAAGTGCGCTCGCAAGGGCATATGAGATTTGCATACGAAGACCTCAGTGTGCATCTATGAGTGAGTCTACCGCCGAGGGTGAATTTGTCCAGGAGTATCTCGTCACAACTTGCAATTTTGTCAACTCTCAGGTATGATGCACCTATGTCTCTGTTACGAGTTGAGCATGTATCTGTGTCTGCAGGCGATCGCGACGTGGTGCGCGATGTGTCTTTTTCCGTTTCTTCGGGAGAGCTTCACGTCATTGTGGGTCCAAACGGTTCTGGAAAATCATCACTATTGAACGGTCTGATGGGGCATCCTAAATACACTCTTTCTTCGGGGGAACTCGTGTTGAATGATGAGAATGTCACACATCTGCCGACAGAGCAAAAAGCACAAAAAGGTATTCTACTCTCACTTCAGCATGTTCCAGAAATTCCCGGGGTCACACTGACAAATTTTTTGCATCGCGCATATCGCGCACTCTCAAAAGGAGATTTAGCCCCGCTCCCGTTTTATCGTGAAATGGAAGCACGTGCGCAGGAATTTCAGATGGACCCAAGTTTTCTCAAGAAGCCTCTGAACGCAGGGTTGTCTGGTGGAGAGAAAAAACAATCTGAGGTCTTGCAATTGCTCGCTCTCCGACCAGCTTTTGCCTTGCTCGACGAGATTGACTCGGGGGTTGATATTGATGCACTAAAGAAAGTCTTTCGCGCACTGGAGGCACTTCGGGAGCAGGGGACCGGAATTGTTCTCGTCACACATTTTGCAAATTTACTTTCCCATGTTACCCCAGATGCAGTGCATGTGATGAAGGAAGGGCGGGTGGTGGTGTCAGGAGGAAAGGAACTCGTAGAGCAAATTACCCAACATGGATACGACTCCTTTTTATGACCACACTCCCCACGACTGCTGAGGTCATTGCGAGATTGGAAACAGTCAAAGACCCAGAAATACATATTGACGTACACACACTCGGATTAGTGCGTGATATTCGTATCGGGATAGACGGCATTGATATTCTTATGACGCTGACTACGCCATTTTGTCCATATGGAGACGAAATAGTCCTCGGAGTCGAAAACGCCCTCCAGCCATTAGGGCAAGAGGTGCGTGTCGAGCTGACCTTTGAACCACCTTGGGAACCAGGGGAAGATGTGCGTATTGCACTCGGTCTTTAGTTTCCTGCTTGGGGAGTGGAGACAAGACCAAGAATGGTCTTGACGTTCTCTAGAGGGTATGCCCCATTGAGAGGTAACTGCTTTCCAGTTTTTCTATTCCATACAATTGAGTAAGGGGTTCCGCGTACACCGATATTTGCGCCATCAGCAAAGTCTCGCTCAACTCGTGCAGCATATTTTCCACTAGAGAGGCATGTATTAAATGCTGAAACGTTGAGACCAACCGTGGCAGCAATTTTGGGGAGCTCGGCAGCGTCTAATCCGTTGTTGGCGGGAGTGACAGAATAGAGTTCGTCAGTGTATTTCCAAAATCCTTCATTGCCTCCTACTTCTCCTGCACACTCCAGTGCTTCTGCCTCCTTCCGTGCCTTTGGGTGCAACTGATCAAGAGGAAAGTGTCGGTAGACCCATGCCACTTCGCCTGACTTTCCGTATTGATTCATGACTTCGAGCATGGTGGCATGGAAGCGCTTACAAAAGGGGCATTCGGTGTCTGAGTACTCTATTATCAGTACATCAGCATCAGGGTTGCCGAGAATATGATCATCAGCCTTGAGAGCCAGAAGTTCTACTGGTGCAATTTCTGCATCCGCACCTTCTTCTTGGCGAGTTGGAACACTCGGTGCCCCCGCTACTCTTGGTGCTTCCTCTTTATTTGAAAAAATAATTGCTCCAGCAACAAGAAGGCCTGAGAATACGATTGCAAATGGAATGCTCAGATTATCTTCTTTTTTTGTATTGATGGATTCTGTGTGCGGTGTTGTCTCTTCAGTCATGGATGCATTGATGAGCGAATAATATGGAAGGTAGTATATCATGGGTCTTTCGTAGGTCTCGTTGACAGCAGGCAGTGTTCCGATGTAAAACACGCGAAGGTTTGAGAGGTGCTCTATAATGTCGTTCTTTTTACTCCCGCAATTCCCCACCTATTCTCAGGCGCAAAAGCATACACGCGATACGGGAGAAGAATGCTGTGTCATATGTTTAAAACGAATGGGATTTCCTTCTCTTCTTGCGATTGATCATCCCTCACGTGATCGCGATGGTGGACAGTACATCGAGGGAGTAGGGCAGTGCTGTGGTTTATGTCATAAGTCGATACATATCTCTTAAGCGACCCTCGGTCGCTTTTGTGTTGCGTCTCTCTGGGGACTCCAGTAGTATGCAATATATGAAAAAACGACCATCACTCATTCCCGGACAGCTGCGACCCAAGGCTCTTCGTACAAAAGCAGGGGTAGTGGTCGAGTTTTGTCGAGGTATTAACGGCACAGACCCGATTGTACGTGACGGAAAGCCCCAGGTGGCATTTGTCGGGCGCTCAAATGTAGGTAAATCGTCCACAATAAATGCGATACTGGGCACCACAATTGCTCGAGCAAGTGCTCGTCCAGGTAAAACTACCGAAATCAATTTTTTTTCAGTGACAAAAGATGGTGACCCCGCTACGCTAGGCACCTCATCTCGTAGAGGGGGATATGTTGTGGATTTACCTGGGTATGGGTATGCACGCATGGGAGGAGTAGCACACGAAAAGATCCGAAAACACGTGTTGTGGTATCTTTCGAGTGGCGAAGCGATGCCTAAGATGCTCGTCTTGGTTCTAGATGCGCGTGTTGGGGGCACAGAGCACGATAAAGAGCTCGTGGAGATTGCTCGAGATATGGGTCACCCTTTTGTCATTCTTGCAAATAAAATGGACAAGTTCTCAGCTCGTGAGCGAGGGCCAGCGCTTACGGTCATTCAGAATGCATTTCCTGATGCAGAGATTGTGCCTTTCTCGGCAGAGAAAAAAGAAAACATTGAAATAGTGCGTGATGCAGTATTTCGGGTTCTCGGCATCACAGGATAGTGATACCTGTGTATAA
>JACCDW010490096.1_pt1 | contig 11665 bp, 19 predicted proteins | sample 7449781 | NCBI WGS metagenome assembly JACCDW01 (sample SAMN15323449, study PRJNA562643) | freshwater metagenome | isolation source: river surface water | place: USA:Blue River Watershed | collected 2017-08-18
ATAATATGGATAATTATAAGGACCACAATAGTAATTCCAATTGTTTCCTAAGTTCCAATAATTTGGTTGATATAAATGCCAATAGTAGTAATTAGGTGAATAGATAGTCCAGTAGTTCCAATTATAACTCCAATTGTAACTATAGCTATTATAAAACCAACTTCTTCTATAATATGGATATCTATATGTCCAAAGATCATATTCTATAAAATAGATATTAACTGGTTCGGTTTGTTCGACTTGATCCGATGATATAATTTCTCCTGTTGGTTTGTAAGTATCATAAACTTCATCATAAGATGAATAATTATTATAAGTTGTTTTACAACTGAACAATAGTAATGTGGATAGGATGAAAAAGATATATTTCATAGTAAGACTTTATTTTATATATTTGTAAAGCATATTTTAAAAATACTAAAAGTTGTATGGAAGAGAAATTAAACAAAGTGAAAAAACTAAAAGATTATGCACCACAAGGAACAAAGGATTGTGAGTCTAACTGTGAAAGAGAGGTTATACTAACACCTAAGGGTCCAGTTATTGTTTGTCATTTTTGTGAGCGAGTAGTTCGTGAGATTGGTAAATAATATATAGTATGTGAGACATTTGATAAGATTTAATGAGAGTGTGAATATCTATGATATAGATTGGCATGATATTGCTCCAAAAAATCTTACAGTAATTAAAGACGATAGAAGAACTAAATTCAAATTGGGTAATATTATGAAACACTTTGATATGGTTCAAGTTACCTACGATACTGCCGATGGTGAAATATGGGGAGTTCCTGATACTCTAGAATTTGATGTTTATTTTGTAAAACCAGGTGGTAAACTTAATAAAGATATTAGAGTAGATGTTGATATAACTTATGGTAATTTAGTTGTATCTGAATTTAGTATAACAACACTAGATATAGTTAATGTTATTCAATATACATCTTACCACTCAAAATTTGATCCATCAAATACAGTATTTGCGTTTGATGAAGAATCGATTAATAAAATTATCAAATTCTTAAACACATTTAATGGCATAAATGTACAAAGAGACCAGTTTAATTTCTTAGATGAAGATCCAAACAGCTACTACCCTAAGTAGTTATTTTAGTGTATCTCCTACAGAATATTTATCACAATCATCATCAAACATTTCTTCTCTGCCATAACCTTCATATGTATATATGCATTTTCCAGAGATAAATGATTCTTGTTTTTTAACTATAATTGGAACACCTGTATTATAGTTACAAGATGTTATAAAAACTGATAATATAAAAATTGTCTTTTTCATAGTACAAATATAAATAAAAAAACCTCCAAAAAGGAGGTTTTTCTTATGGTTGTTATTTTAATTAAGAATTAACAACGTTAGAAAGGTTCGAACCAGCTTTGAAGCGAGCCGCCTTCTTTTCAGGGATGTGCAATTCAGCACCTGTTTTTGGGTTACGACCTTTACGCTCTTTACGAGTGATAGTGTCGAAAGTTCCAAATCCAACTAAGGTAACTTTATCACCTTTAGCAAGAGCTCCTTGAATAGATTCAACGATACTGTCGATAACTTCACCAGTCTTGGTTTTGGTTAAACCAGTTCTACTTGAAATTTCGTTAACTAAATCTGCTTTATTCATTTTGTTTACTTTGTTTTTTTTGATGAATTTCTTCATTAATACTTATATTGAAGAATTGGTCAAGGTTTAAAAAGTTTACTATTTTTTTAAAAATTTTTTAGTAAATTCATCTATAGGTTTTCCAGTGTGTGCAACATATAATAATCCTATAACAATAAAAATAAATACAATTGATAAAAAAGCAACTATTGGGATCCAAAGAGGTGATGTGACCCACCACCAAGACCAATCTATATTATTGGTCAATTTTAATATAAGAAATACTAGGAAAATAACAGTGGTGATACTAATACCACCACTTGTAGTAGATTGATTAGACATATTTAAAAATTTACTTGTTTCATATAGTTAGTGCATATTTCTTCACCTGGTTGAATATCTTTAATAGCTCTAAAAATATAACAATTTCTATTGAGATCAGTAGTCCAGGTTGCGTTATTATTATCACTATGATTATATATACTTCCAAATCCAAGTACTATTGCGTGTGTCGAGCTAAGAATTGGCCAGGCAAAAGATATATCCTTTATAGAATTATCTAATTTAGTAAAATCTCTTTCAGAGAGTTTAACAAAATGACACTCTTCAATTATTTCATCTTTTGAAATGAAATCTATTGCGAAGACTCCTCTACCGTGTATTGGAGAGTCTCCAACTTTTATTTTAGTTGATAAGAAAAGAGGATTCAAAATCATGATATTTATATTTGGTTTGTTTTAAAAGTTTTTTTATATTTGTAAAACAAACAACAAATAATATGTCAGTAGTTAAAATTTACGATGGTCAATATCAAAACGAATCACAATCTTATGTTTTTGATGGAAAACACCTCTACGAAGGTCGTTATACTGTTAGACACCAAATAAAATATACTTGGGATGGTAAATACCTTTACCAAGGTGAGTACACCAATAAACATGACATTATTTGTATGTTTGATGGTAAACATTTGTACAAAGGTCAATATGCAAATAGAGATAATGTCGAGTTCACAGTAAAGGACAAATATATCTACAGAGGATTTGGCTATAATGATAGCGATATAATTTTTAATTATGATGGTAGATTTTTATACAATGGTCGATACTCAAATAAGTACGATATTGTAATGAATACTGATTCATCTATTCCACCAATTATTGCGTTTCTTGTAAAACTAAATCCACATAAATCACTTCCTTGGTAATATATACTAAATGAAAAATGCAGATATATTAATTAAAGTCTCGGCAATTTTACCAACTCTAAATGTTAGACAACAAGGAATAGTAACTCAATTGTTGAGTAGTTCAGAATATTCTATATTAGAATATAATGGTGAACTATGTGTGAGAGATAAAGATGGTAATATTTTTAACTTTGTTTTATTTGTAAAACAAAAATGTAATTGTAACTAATGAGTAAAATAATCTATTTAGCAACACCTTATTCACATAAAGATAAAGGTGTTGTAGAGCAAAGATATATACAAACCGCAGAGAAATGTGCAGAACTTATATCACAAGGTCATGTTGTGATCTCTCCAATTTTCTATGGTCACAATCTGCTAAAATTTAGAGAGATGCCAAGTGATTGGGAATTCTGGAAGAATTTCTGCGAATCATTCTTACTAAAATGTAGTGAATTGTGGGTCTATAAAATTGATGGTTGGGACCAATCATCCGGTGTTAAAGGTGAGATAGAACTCGCCGAAAAAATCAATATACCAATTAGGTATATTGATATAAATTAATTATATTTGTGAATTATGTGGTTATTCCTTGATGATAAAAGAAAAGACGCGACTATTGTACATAACAATTTTCGTGGATTAGGACCCGGTGTTGGGAAGGCTAACAACTGGGTAATTGCTCGCAACTACCAACAATTTGTTGATATATTGAAAAGTAATTTTGATCAAATTGACTTTATATCATTTGATCATGATATTAGCTCATATGATATCAACGAAAAAGAATTGACTGGTAAAGATGCCGCTGAGTTCTTAATTAACTATTGTATGGATCACGGTAAACAATTACCTGATTGGTTTGTGCACTCTGATAATACGGGTGGTAATAGAAATATTCGTCAGTTATTGGCTAACTATATGTATCGTGTAGAAGGTCGTTTGGATAAAATGGTTGACGCCTATGGGTATGTAAATGGCAAATTGATTTATAACATCTAAAATATGAATAGGGAAAAGGTAGTTTCAATTTCAGAAAAAATAAAATTAGCACTATTAGAGATTTCAAAATCAGAGGGTGTTGAAATATCACTTGGTGGTGTATCTTTCAATTCAGTATCATTTAATACAAAACTAACCGTTACAGAACCTAACAATCCAGAGACTGAAAAGATAAACTTGATGTTATCAAAAAGATATGGGTTTACACAAAATATAGTTGGAATGGAATTCGTATCATCATCTGGAACTTTTATTATAGATGGGTTCAAAACTGGTAATAGAAAATATCCAATTCTTGCAACAAGAAATGATGGTAAACCTTACAAGTTTCATCCTTCACAAATTTTGAAATATATTGGTGGTAATAATATTGTTAATAGAAACGCCAATCTTAAAAATCTTCTCGGTTAAATATAATCACTTGAGTTAGCAAATCGACTATCAATTGATTTCAATATCATATCAGAGGGGGCATATCCTAAATTATCAGAATGAACATTATCATCACAACAAAATAGTTGTGGTGATATTGCTATGCTACCACCAACTGGTTGAACATGTTTAACAAAGTATCTATCTATTTCCATAGGGAATTCACTATTATATAAATCAACCATATGTGTCATAAGTTGATTAGTTATACCATAAGCAAACAATCCCCATAGATTTTGCGGTTTAAAAATATTATCACACAACATATTATGACCCTGTATACCATATTGATATGTCCACATACTACAATCATCACTTAATGGTATATAACCTAAATAGAATAAATCGGACCATTCAGGAATTTGTAGATTGTCAAATATTTGTTGTATGTTCTTATGAATTAAATTATCATCCTCTATTATTAGAATCTTAGAATATCCACTTTCAATTGCATCTTTATAAATTGAAAGATGTGAAACTGCACATCCAAGATAATTAGGATTTGTGAAATTAGGGTTATCCATTTTTCTCCAAACGTGATTCATAACAGAACCATCAACACCATTAAAGACTTGATATTCAATTCCTAATTGATTTAACTTACTTGTGGATTTTTCAAGTCTGTCTTTTCTTTTGAAAAGATTTAGTAGATATATTTTATCAAAATATCTATTTATTTGCATAAAAGTTCATTCAATTTTTCAGATACATATTCATTATATCCGCTATAATACTGAGTATTATTATTAATTTGTTCAGCTAAATATTCAGTATATTTAATTGTCTTATCGAGACTTTCACAAACATAGTCTGAGTATGAAAAGTGACTACTTCTATCAGATTTTACCCTTTTTATTTCTTTAACTATAGATTTTACATCGTTCATAAAACTGATATGTATTTGGTCTAAATAAGTTTTACTTCTCGTATAACTTAACATCATCCAAATGAAACTCAATTAGTGAACAGCCAATAAATTCTTTAATGTGATCAATGTCAATATTTGATATTTTTTTATACTCATTAACAGATTGATCCCAATTTAATTCTGATTCACAAGGACATCCAAATAAAAAAAGTTCCATTCTGTCCAAAAAAGGTATTAAGTTGTTTTTAACAAGATTATTATCTTTTATTATTTTGTAAAACTGTTGTGGTGATTTAACAATCAACGTTCTTGAAATTTGAGCATCAGACATATTTATCAATTATTTTGTAGATTATATAAGATAACATATATATAATAGGAAATAACATTAGTGATCTAAAAATTATACAAATAATAAAAGTTATCCAAAAGGTCAAACAAGGTTTACAAGATATAAGTTTGGTAAAAAAACCTCTATTTTTCAAAGTTAAATATTCTAAATATGTTATTCTTGGACTTTCTAATCTATAGTCCTCCCAATCTTTTATTTTAAATAATTTATCTAATTTAAAAAATTTAGAGTATTGTATAAACGCATCAGTATTAAACCAAATAAAAAGTAAAAAAACAACCCAAAATATTTCTATAATCATATTACTTTTATATCTTAGATGTTGTATAGTTGATATATTTTTCATATATTTGAATTATGAAATCAACACTCACAATATTATTTCTCTTAATCTCTATTATTTGTAGCTCTCAAAATTCAAAAATGAAAGCGAGGACAAACTATGGTCCAAATTTTGGAGCAATTAGTAATTCTAAAGATTTTTCTAATAATACATATTCTTTTGGATTTTCAGTAAGAAGAATAAAGTCTTGGAGATACATTCAACCAGAGGTTAATTTAATTTGGAACTCTGAAAAGTCAGAATTCTCAGAAATGAGAGTTCCAATTCTATTTGGAGTTAGAGTGTTTCGAACTATTAGATTTAACATTGGTGGTGAGTTGAGGTCAGATCTTTCATTCATTGGTAATTCCAAAAGGGGATTGAATACTTTAACTTATGAATCTATTCCAACATATGTTACTCCAATTGTAGGAGCCGGAATTGATATTAGTAGAGTATCTTTAGATTTCAGAGTATCATCACAAAGTGATGATTTAGTAAATATTAAACCACAATTTAATGTGAGTATTTCTTTTCTCTTTGGAAAGAGAAAGCCTGATTTAAAAGAATTCTAAAAATAATCCATCAGTTGGGTCCGACATTAAAAGTGAAAAACTCTCACCATTGATCCAAAATGTCTCTTCCTTAACAGGTAGTCCAACATTATACGACTCGTAAGTATCACCGTTTATCCAGAAATTTTGTTGGCCATTATCAGATGTGTTATTCATTATTGTGAGACCCTCCAATCGTCTACGTTGACCCAACCTGTTGTTCCACTACATTCTAGATAAACTTCAAATGCTGTATCTTCATAAGGTGTAACTGGTAAAGTTGCACTTAATTGTTCCCAAGATCCATTTGAAGATGATGCAGTTGCTAAAACAATATCATCATAAGTTCCAAAATTTGCAATAGCTTGGTTATTTTTTAATAATAATCTAGGTTGTGATCCATTATATGCTGATCCATCACCGACTACCGACTTTCTAACCCAGACAGATACAGTTGGTGTTGAATTTTGTCTAACTGGTATCTTTTTATATCCAAAATCTTGAATAGAGGTTGAGGTTGATGGTGTAAGTCTAACACTTTTGGACGAAGATCTATAAATAGTTTCATCTAGTGTAAGTAGACCATTATTATAGTATGTTCTATGAGCACCATTAACTTGATCAACTCTTTGAAATGAAACTTTAGAAAATCTAGACATGTATTGAGACTGTGAGACCTCAATTGATGATCCTAAATTACAGTTATTAAATAGTAATTCACAGTCCTGATCAGAATCAACTGCAAATCTTATATCAGCTGTTGTGTGCGCGACTACGGATCCTATATTACAATCATTAAAAGTTACTTGAACCGATGCTGATCTAGAAGGATACGCGTTTAATGCAAGTAAAATACCAATCGGTGATGTATATAAAGAATCACTTTGTATACTAGCATTGTTAATCACAACATTTTTAGTGGTTGCTGCAATAGCATAGGAACATATTATGTTTGCCGTTGCATTACCAGCTAATAATAGGTCATCGATTCTGGCATTTGTCGATCCTGGTATATAGAATCCGTAATTTAAATTACGGATTGATTTGTTACCAGTTGGATGATTTCCAGTTCTAAAAGTATCTGCAAAATATACTTGAAACCCATTTCCTGAAAATCTACCAATGTTATTATTGAACTTACCACTTACAATATAAGTCGATGTTTGTCCATATTGAAAACATGCTGCTGATTGAACACCGGATACACTATTATTCTCAACGTCTATAGAATTGTTATATATTTGAATACCAATAGATGTAGAAGATGTACCACCAAATATCATACAATTGTTTGATATATAAGAATTTGTCGATACAGGTGCCGCAGTCACTGCGGTTGTATGTGAAATCATACTACCACTAGTCGCTGCTCTTGTGCTATAAACACAATTATCAACTATGGTGTTATAAAAGTTTGTCGCACTTGTAAGTGCAACTCCGATTCCACAATCATTAAATGAGCAGTTTTTGACATATAATGACCCCGAAGCACCACTTCCAACAAAATTAACAGCACCCACCGTAGATCCGAAATTTATAAATTCAACCTCGTTTAAATTCACATTACATTGGTTACTACCACATGTTAAATATGTTCTCAAAGTCGGAATTAATGCTTGTATTCTACAATTTCTAGTTAGATTTATTACATCTGCTGCATAGTCACCTGTTCCAGAATGTGGATTAGTAAGTGATGAAAATCCTAAAGTTGTTCCAGAGACTGATGTTAAGGTCCGTCTATCGTATTGTACAGTCGTACCAGTAGTTGCATGTCGAATAGTTGGTGATATAACTATCTCACTTCCAGGATTCCATCCGGTTGCAACAGATGTTGTAGCTATTGTGGCACCCGCTAAAACATCTGATGTGAGCCTTGTCCAAGTATAGGACATTGTTGTTCCGGCTGCTATAAACTGACCAGTATCATTTACCTGAATTCTTCTCGCATTTAGTGCACCAGCATCTATTATTAAACTCGCGGTTACACCTGGTTGAATTCTTGACGCGGTTGATCCCATTCTAAAAGTACCAGATGTTATAAGAAGTGAGACGGCAGCACCGGACCAAACTTCACTATTTAATCTAAGTTCAGTGGACGAATTTGTTATCCAGTCTATAGTTCCACCAATACCAGTAGTAATTCCACCATATAATGTAGAATTGTTATTATCCATAGTCACTGTTATATCAGTTGTGGATCCCGCGCTATTATAAGTTCCTTGAACAAACATAATATCAGAAGCACTTGGTGCGGCAGTAGTTGATGTTGTAAATATTCTACACCAGTCTGTTGATCCAGAATTCGTTCTCCAAAATGATAGTTGAGTAGATGCACTAGTTCTTAATCTAATTTGATATAATGTTCCAGCTAAAAGTGTAACAGGAGAAGAGAATTTGAAGAAAATTCCTCTAGCAGAGGATAAATTAGGAGTTGCTGGTATATCACTAACATTCACAGTAACCAAGGCAACCTCAACAGATCCTGAGTTATTCCACAACTGAACATCCAGTGTTCCAGTGGGTGTGGCTGATCTACTATATAAACCCAACCAAACTCCAGTCATTGTTATTGCACCCGGTGTTGCTGATGCACTAGCAGTATAGGTTGTAGTTACAGTTGTTACGTTAAAAAAAGTTAAAGATGTAAATCCGGCCACTTCCCAAGTTGACGATGAAGACCAATTACCACTCTGTTTACTTAATAGATATGCCATAATTTATATCATTGATTGTAAATATGCTATATGAGATTCTGCAAAATTATTCCACATTGTTTCATTATCTTCAATCATTTTAACATACTCTCTGGTATACTCAATATCATCAACATATATAACTAATGTTTGAATATAAGAATCAGCTAGAATAGATTTATTTATATACTCATATGTCCACATAACTTATTTATTATTTTAAGCGAACCCTTTAACAAATGCTATAACATCCCATTTATCATCCTGAGCATTATATATAGCCCCTATATAATCTGTCGTGCTTGGAGATGTAGAAAGAACAACTGAAGTTATATCAGTTCCAAGTCTAAATTTAGTATCAAGTGTGATAGTTCTTCCACCGGTCGCATCTTGTTTAATTCTCCAAATAATCCTCTTACCACTTGTTGAATTAGTAGGATTTGAAAGTGTTCTATTACCACCTAATGTTACATAAAAAACATTACCTAAAGATGAATCAGTATCAATTAACGCACCATCGGTTAATAGTACAACTGTACTTTCACCTGATGGTCCAGTATTTCCCTGAGGACCTATATTTCCCTGAGGACCAGTTATTCCCTGAGGACCAGTTATTCCTTGAGGTCCGGTCGATCCTTTAGATATCAATGCTATAAATAATTCGTGATTATCTGCAAAATTTGTATATCCGCTTCCTTCAGCTATTATATAACTTACTGGCACTTCAACATAAGAATTTGAAATTACTGTAATAGGTGATGATACTTGCCATTTTTGATAATTAGTAGAGTCATTTTTATCCTGTATAATTAATAAGTCACCAGTATTTATTAGTGCTAAAAATATATCAATATCGTCTCCATTACTATCAATGTGATTGATATTAATCTGAGTTGAGTTTATTTGTGTTAGATTGTTCCAAATTAAATAACCAGTGGTTGGATTACCACTAGTTGAAGAGGTTTTTCCTTGGTAATCATAGAAGTTTGATGATTGTCCGGGTATTCCTATTGGTCCAGTTGGTCCTTGATATCCTTGAGAACCTATGTTGCCTTGTGGTCCTGTAAATCCTTGAGGTCCTGTAAATCCTTGAGGTCCTAAAATTCCTTGAGGTCCTAAATCACCTTGAGGACCTTCATTACCTTGAGGACCTTCATTACCTTGTGGCCCGATGCCTACCGTTTGAAGAGCTGCAGTAAACCAAGTACCAGAGCTTGCTCCGTTTATATTTTGAGATGTTGTATTACCAGTAAAAGCGGTAACTTCTAGATAATCAGTACTTCCATTGAGATAAACTATAATATCAATTTCTTGTCCGTATCCAGCACCTGTTACTATTTGAGTTTGTTGTATTGCAACCTGTGTAGTGCCATTTTTCCTTATCTGTATGTTGCTCTGGTTATTAGTTACAACGCCTGCGTCCCACCACACAGCAGCTTGAACACTGTAATAACCTGCGATATTAGGCTGGAATTGGTTAGAAGAAAACCAGTTCTGTGGGTCAAAATCGTCTATAAATGTTACAACAGTATCTCCGCCACTTGATATAGTTTGAGATGATCCATTTTTATACGCTTTCATGACATAGTTACTTGGAGAAAGTGATGCGGCAGGTCCGGTATTTCCCTGAAATCCTTCATTACCTTGAGGTCCTATATCACCTTGTGGACCTTGCGGACCTGGATCACCTTGTGGACCTGGTGTTCCTGCATCACCTTGAGGACCTGGATCACCTTGAGGACCTGGTGTTCCTGCATCACCTTGAGGACCTGGATCACCTTGAGGACCTGGTGTTCCTGCATCGCCTTGAGGACCTGGATCACCTCGAGGACCTGGACCACCTGTATTTCCCTGAGGACCAGTGGATCCACCACCAGATCCTTGATATCCTTGAGGTCCTGTATTTCCTTGATATCCGGTAAATCCTTGTAATCCAGGACTACCTTGAGGACCAGGTAAATTAAAACTAACTAAACAATTTGTAGCGTTTGCAAAATTTCCATCTGCAATAACATTGTTAAGATCAATTGTGAAATATCCTGTATTTCCGGTTGCACTTTGTGTCACACTACTCATTTCAAAACTATGAAACCATGTATAGTCACTAGATACTTGAATTTTTATATAACCAGAGTGTGCGGTTGATCCATAGGATGATAATGAGAGGAAGAAATTCGTAAGAACATTTCCACCACCTGCTCCATCTGTACTATTTATATAAATCTTTGTAGAACCACTTTGTGTAGAATTATTTAAACGAAATTTACCTTGTCCAGGATTACCAGCTGTGATAGTGGAATCATAAATATATGTAAAAGTATTTTCTGATGTTGATGCTGGACCAGCATTGCCCTGAGGACCTGTATTACCCTGATTACCAGTTGTTCCACCACCAGCACCTTGATATCCCTGAGGTCCAGTTTCACCTTGTGCACCAGTTGATCCACCGCCAGATCCTTGAGGACCTTGTGTACCAGATCCACCACTACCAAGTGAATAAGTCCAACCTAAAAAACCAGCACCATCTGTAAATATAACTTGTCCAGGTAATCCATCATATTGTGGAAAATTATATGACTGTGTAGAAGAACCAGCTATAGACAATGCACCACCGGAAGCTGATATTAAAACTAAGTCTGGA
>JACCDW011003603.1_pt1 | contig 11665 bp, 12 predicted proteins | sample 7449781 | NCBI WGS metagenome assembly JACCDW01 (sample SAMN15323449, study PRJNA562643) | freshwater metagenome | isolation source: river surface water | place: USA:Blue River Watershed | collected 2017-08-18
AACCTCAAGCTTCGGTAACATCAACATCATCAACGCCGTTGATTCAAAAATGACTTACACTTCCGCAAGCAAGAAAGGAAGTTTCTCGTCTCGAAGTGATCAAGTTTACGACTACAACGAAACGGCAAAATCATCTAACGTGAATATTGGCGGAGGTTTAACGGTTAGTGCCGATCTCGGAAACATGAACCTAATTGGATCAACCCTTAACACTGACGGTGATCTAAAAATCGGCGACTTCACCGTCGATACAAATTCTGATGGATCTTACAAAACCAATGCTGATGGGACTTTCCAGGCTGTTGATGGTGGATCGGTTCTTGGCGTAAATATCAAAGCAGCGGAACTCAGATCCGAACATTCTGAATCTCATTCAAAATCTAAACTCACTCTTGGCGATACTCTAAAGATAACTTTGAATCCAATCGAATCCTCAAAACTCGCTCTAGATGTAGCCAAGTTCATAGCCACTCCATCATTTAACAAAGCAACTTTGGAAATCGACAACGGACCTAAATACGAAAAGACCTCAGCTAAAAATAACACTTCAACAGTCACTCAATATTCTTCACTCCTAAAGGTTGGAGGTGATCTAACTCTTAACAGTTTGGGTGATGTTAATATCTCTGCTTCTGACATCGATGTAACCGGAAATGCTCTACTTAACGTTGACGGAAACATCAATATCGCCCCTGCCTCTGAGACCACAAAATCAAGCAACGAAACCCAATCAATCGAGATCGGCACTCTTAAAATAAGTAGAGATTACAGTCATGCTACAGCCTCTGCAGGCGCTACAGGAACTGGAACAAAATTCGAAGATTCTCTGACTACCTCAACTCAAAAATCTTCTAACGTAAATATTGGCGGATCGCTTCTCGCTAATGTTACTAACAACTCTTCTGTGATCGATTCTGGCAGTCTAACTCTTACCGCTTCCAACCTAGCAGTTGAAGGTGATTCAATCATCAGAACTTCAAGCGATTTCAATTTAACTGATGCTCAAAACACAACTTCCTACTCCTCCAAACAAAGCACCCTAGAACTAGAAACCGGAGCCAAAGCAGGTAACGCCTACGTTGATGCCGCCTACGCCTGGAAAGCCGTAGTCGACGCAGAAAAGAAAGCCATCAAAGCCGTAGAGAAAGTCAAAAAGATGGAAGACCTTCGAGACGAAGGTAAGGCAACCGACAAAGCTGTTGAACTAGCTGTTGCTCAATTAGTTCTTGCCCAAACCGCAGTAGCCACCGCTACAATTGCCGCATCCGCTGCAACCGCAGGAGCCGCAACTGCCGCAAGTACATCTTTAGGAACAGGCTTCTACGGAGCTGGATATTTAAACATCACTGCAAGTGGAGTTAAAAACACAACCGAGACCAGCACTTCTCAAGGCAGCACATTTTACAGCGGTGGTGACATCGACATCGCGAGTAACAACGACATAAATTTAATCGGAAGTATTCTCTCCAGCACAGGCGGAAACATCTCCCTAAAAGCCACTAACGACATCAAAATCGAAGCTGGAACAAACACACTTTCTCAAGCCTCCAAACAAGAAACTATCTACGCCGGAGGAAGTGTTGGTAACAATGGATACCAAGCAAATATCGGTCTCTCAAATGGCGAATCTGATTACAGCAAAACCTACTACACTAACTCAATCATCAACTCAGAGAATGGAACTCTAACCTTAACTACAGGTAATGATGCGAACATTAGTGGAGCTAATCTCACAGCAGAAAACATTACTCTAAACATCGGCAATAACCTCAACGTAAGTAGTAAACAAACCGAAGAAGATTTCTCCTCAAACGGATTTGGCTTTAGCTTCGGAGGTGGAGTTGGAGCAGGAGGAAATGGAGGAAACATCAACGGTGGAATTAACATCAGCAGCGGAGACATGCACAGGCTCTGGGTTGATGATATTACCACAATCAAAGGAACAAACAGTCTAACAGCAAATGTAGGACAAGATTTAAATCTAACTGGTGCTGCAATCCTCAGTGACAATCTCACTCTAGCCGTCACTGGAGTTACAAACAAAAAAGATCTGCAAGATAGTTACTACTCAGAAAGCATGTCTCTTGGAGTATCAAGATCTGTACCAACAGGAAATGGAAGCCAATCAACAATCACGGGAACAGGAGGACAACCAAACTCATTCCCAGGTGGTGCAACAACAATCGAAGGAGGCTACAATCAAACTGAATCAAACCGTACAACCTACGCTACGATCGGAGGGCTTAACTCGACTCTAACTTCAGCGACAAATGAGATGCTCGGAGCTGACTTCGAGGGAGGTTTGACGGTGGATCATCGGTTGTTTACGAAGGCGGGGAGGGATTCGATCCTGAAAGATGCAAATCAATCAATTGAAGTTGGGAGGGTTGTTTTACCGAAGGTTTGGGCTAGTCCGAATACGGTGATTGGTCTAACATACGGAGCAGCGGGATATCTCTACGGAGCTGCGATTGGAAAGGATGTTAAGGTGAGTATTGGGAATAATGCGGTGCAGTTTGAGGGGAATCCGATTAATCCTTTTGGGACTAATGGAGCGATCACTTTGGGCAACTCCATAAATTATGTTGGAAATTCTGCGCCAGATAGCGGGGCAACCAATTATTGGTGGGGCGAGTATTATAGTTATGAGGCCAAACAAAGATATTTAGACAGCAATGGAATTTATCAATTTGAGGATGGGGACAAGATAATACTAGGAGCTCATGAACAGAAACATACTTATCAATACGAAGTTCTTGGTCCTACATTTTTACCAGTTTACCTTATCAGTGGTGCGGTTAGTAGTAATAATTGGCTCGAGAATTCTGCGGATAAATCAGGAAACGCAGCTTACTTAAAATGGAAGGAGAGTAACAAATGGTAAATTCTAGGATTTTTGTTGTTTTGATATCTGCTTTTCTGGTTCAGGGATGCGATTGTCATGGTACTTGGTCTGACAACATCAGAAAGATGGATCAGTGTCTGAAAGACCATAAAAATGACGAACAATTCTGTCTGAAACATAAAAGTGAGATTAGTTCGTGTAGGCCGATTTTATTCGAGGAGAAAGACTGAAGAAGATCCAAGGACTATCGAAAATCCGGGAACGGTTGCCAATTAATTTAAAAATCCTCCTAAAAACTAATCTCGCTAAATCTGTTGCCACACCAACTCCTGCCCACTTCCCAACTATTTAACCACCTAGTACCGCACCTGATAGTTTTCACCCTGGTTTTTGCCAGCGGATAAATTTGGCAATAACTCTTACATCAATTGGAGGCGCAATGAAGGCAAATAAGATACTTTTTTCGATTGTTACGATCATTTTTGTTCAGTCATGCGACTGTCATTATCGTAATACTCAGGCGTATGTTAAGTGTTTAGAAGATAACAAAGGTAACGAGCAGATCTGTGTTGAGATAAAATCCAAATATCCACAAAATATTTGTGAACCAATTGATTACGAACCAACCGCTAAGACTAGGTGATTGCTCGAGTAGCTGTAGGTAAAGATCTAAACCTAACCGGCGCCGCAATCCTTAGCGACAACCTAACTCTCAACATCACCAAAGCCACCAACAAACAAGAACTCAAAGACACTTACTACTCAGAAAGTATGTCTCTTGGAATATCCACAACACTCACAGCAGGCGCAGGACAATCCACAATCCCTGGAACAGGTGGAAAACCAAACTCCTTCCCAGGTGGGGCAACAACAATCGAAGGAGGTTACAATCAAAATGAATCAGAGAGAACAACCTACGCTACGATCGGAGGGCTTAACTCGACTCTAACTTCAGCGACAAATGAGATGCTCGGAGCTGACTTCGAGGGAAGTTTGACGGTGGATCATCGTTTGTTTACGAAGGCGGGGAGGGATTCGATCCTTCGTGATTTTACGCAGCTTCCGCAGAACCTAAAAACCATGAGAGAATCTGGAGAAAAATCTCCTCTAAAAATTGGCGGTAAGTCATTAAAAATATGCTTTCTTTAGAGAGTCGACGAGCGATATGGGGCTATTTGGTAGTTTAGGTGTCGATATTTTTTTCTTCATTTTCGGCTTCATCATTTCCTATTTTTTTCTAAAAAATCCCGCGATCACTGCAAAAAAATTCGCTACAAATAGGATATTAAGAATTTATCCGACGTAGTTTCAGGTCTATCTCTTGTGAGGCCTAATATGGATAATTTTTCGAGGAATTCTGAAGCTTCCCGTATTTTCTAGGCCTGACTTCTTTTACAATTTAACACTGATCAGATTTGTTGACGGAGAGAATTTGCATCGCACTTCTGTGTCTATTCGCCACTTCACTTAAACCGTTGCTAGAATCTGGATTTCTAAACATCTGGATCGGAATTGCGATTTCACTTACTCTAAGTTTGGCGCTTGGGATACTTAATTTTCAGTTTGTTGAAGCGAGAAATAAGGAAATTTTCTTAAAAATTATTGGAAAGATCGCCTCATTTTTCACTCGCATCAAGCAGCTTTGCCAATAAAGGATTGTTCAATATCAAATCTGACGTCGAAAGATCTCGATTGTGTCTTCTCCCGCCTCGCGAATTTCTTGGCGTTTGAAGTTGTTCATTACTTCAGAGATTTTGTTGAAATTCATTTCGCCGATGGCGGAGATTCCGTCGGAGCCGATGATTTTGCTGCTGCGGATCCAGACTAATTCATCGACTAGATTTTTTTGTAGAAACTGCGTGGCGACGTTTTGGCCGCCTTCGATGAGTAGAGAATTTATTCCTTCAGAGCAGAATTTTTTTAGAATTTCTTCTAGCTCTCCGCTGAAATTTTCGTGACTTAAAATTATTATTTTTGGTGAAAATTCTTCGAGGCCGGGAAGCCGGCAATCAAGGCGTGGATTGTCTTTTCTTGCGGTGTTGGCGCCGACTAAAATCGCATCATTTTTAGCGCGAAGAAGATGGGCGAAATCGCGAGCTCGCTCGGATGTGATCCATTTGCTGTCGAAGTTTTTGGTGGCGATTTTTCCGTCTAAACTTGTGGCGAGTTTTAATGTGACGAAAGGTCGGCCGAGTTTTTTTGCGGTGAAAAATCCGCGATTAATTTCTTGTGCTTCTTTTTCTAAAATTCCCAAGACCACGTCAATTTTGGCTTCGCGCAGTTTGGCAATTCCATTTCCGTTGACGCGTGAATCGGGATCTTGCGTGGCGATTACAACTTTTTTGAATTTATTTTTAATGATTTCGTCAACACAGGGTTCGGTTTGACCCAGGTGAGAGCAGGGCTCGAGAGTTACGTAAAGAGTTGTTCCTTCGAGAATTTTTTTGTCGGCGATTTTGTCGATGGCGATTTTTTCGGCGTGAGGTCTGCCTCCGAGTGCAGTAACTCCAGATGAAATTATTCTTCCATCATTGCTAACAATAACGCAGCCAACAACCGGATTTGGCGCGGTTTGGCCAAGGTTTTTTTGTGTCAAATTGAGTGCGTAGGAGATAAATCCCTCATCAGATTTGGTAGTCATATTGATTTTGTGTTTCCGATAAATATGTTGCGCGCCCGTAACCCGCCTTAATTCGAGCTTAATCCAGGCTTGGCCTCAGGGGCCACAAATAATTAATGTTAAAAATACAGCGTCTTGCCGCTACATATCTACTTCTATTTGGCTTGGTTTGTTGTGGTCGCGATCCTAATATTTATGATCAAAATCGCACTAAAGCTCCAACTCAAACTGGTCAAAATTATTATCCCAAAACTCAAAAAAAGTTACGCCAATATTATCAAGCTCCTTATCAAAGAGTGCCTTACAGCAAGCAGCGTGGCGGTTCGCGTTATTACTCTAATCCTTACGCAATTCCACCTTCTTCTCGCTACAATGTTTATGATGCCGATCACTATTATGTTCCGCCAAGTTATTACGGTGTTGACCAGCATCCGAGTATTACGGAAAAACATTATTAAATTCAGCGCTGAGTTAAAAATGATGAAAAAAAAGCATGTCGTAACCTCGCTATTTTTCTTTGGTTTAACTTGCTGTGGTTCGAATCCTTACATTTACGACCGTTACGATCAGGCTCCGACCAACCCTCAAACAAGCAATCAAACTTATCCCAATCAAGGTCAGCAGCAACCTTACCAACAACAAGCTCCTTACGGACAACAGCCTTATCAGCAGCAACCCCCTTATCAACAACAACCCTATCAACAGCAGCCTTACCAACAGCAAGCGCCTTACGAACAGCAGCCTTATCAGCAATATCAAAATCCAGCTCAACAAGGCGGCGGTTCGCTCTATTACTCTAATCCCTACGCAATCCCACCTTCACCTTATTACAACAATTACGACGCCGATCAGTATTACGTCCCACCGACTAATTATGGTCGCGACTCAATGCATGAATAGGTCATCAACATACTCTAAAAATATGCCAAATATCATTATTTATTCCAAAGAAGTTTGTCCTTACTGCGTTCGCGCTAAAGCGTTACTTAGTCGCAAAGGTGCTGAATTTACTGAAATCAAAATTACCGATGATCAAACCAGAGAAGAAATGATCAAAAAATCCGGCGGTCGCATGACTGTTCCGCAGATTTTTATCGGCGATTTTCACGTTGGTGGATGTGACGATCTTTATGCTCTTGATGCTGAGGGAAAACTTGATCAGCTGTTGAAAAAATAATTACTAGATTTGCCGGCGCTTCGCTCGCAATGACGAGTAAAAGTACGTACTCATCACGTCATTGCGAGCGAAGCGCGGCAATCCAAAAATAATTTATCCCGAGCTCTTGTAAGGAGTTTGATGTTTCCTAAGTTGCGCGCCTTACTTCCTCTTAATCTTTAAATTTAAACGAACTCATGAAAGTGAAGCCTTTACATGATCGCGTCATTATTGAGCGCGTCGAAGCTGAAAGCAAAACTGCTGGCGGCATTATTATTCCTGACAATGCGAAAGAAAAACCCTCTGAAGGCAAAGTTATCGCCGTTGGCGAAGGACTTCGTGACGATCACGGCAAGCGTGTTGCACTTGATGTTAAAAAAGGTGATCGCGTTCTATTCCAAAAATGGGGTGGAGCTGAAGTTAAAGTTGATGGCAAGGAGCTCATCATTTTGAAAGAGTCAGATATTCTGGCTGTAATCGAATCTAAGTAAATTCCGCTGCCTTGGTTTCGACTCCGCTCAACCAGCGGCGTCGCTGGTTGAGAGCAGTCGAAACCAAGGCAAAAGAAACAAAAACAATCAAACAAAACGGAGTAAAAAATGTCTGCAAAAGAAATTATTTTTGGAACTGACGCACGTGCGAGAATTCTCGAAGGTGTCGATATTATTGCTAACGCAGTAAAAGTAACTTTAGGGCCAAAAGGTCGTAATGTTGTGATCGAAAAATCTTTCGGTTCGCCACGCATCACTAAAGACGGCGTGACTGTTGCAAAAGAAATCGAACTCTCTGATCGCTTCCAAAATCTTGGTGCGCAAATGATCAAAGAAGTTGCTTCAAAAACTAACGACATCGCTGGCGATGGAACAACTACCTCAACTGTTCTTGCTCAAGCAATTGTACGCGAAGGTGTGAAATCAGTTGCTGCCGGAATGAATCCAATGGATTTGAAACGTGGTATTGATCTAGCGGTAGAAGCTCTTGTCAAAGAACTCGTGAAGATGAGCAAAAAGATTTCTTCGAAAGAAGAAGTTGCGCAAGTTGCGACAATCTCGGCGAATGGTGATTCTGAAATCGGCAAAAAAATTGCTGAAGCAGTTCAAAAAGTTGGTCCAGATTCTCCAATTACAGTTGAAGAAGCGAAAGGTTTGGAATTTGAAGTTAACGTTGTTGAAGGCATGAATTTCGACCGCGGATACCTCTCTCCTTACTTCATTACTAACGCCGAAAAAATGACGGTAGAAATGGAAAATCCTTACGTTTTGTTGTTCGAGAAAAAAATCTCTAACTTGCAACCAATGGTGCCATTGCTTGAGGCTGTAGTGCAATCAGGTCGTCCACTTTTGATCATTGCTGAAGATGTTGAAGGCGAGGCACTTGCTGCTTTGGTTGTTAACAAACTTCGCGCTGGTTTGAAAATTGCGGCAGTAAAAGCGCCAGGTTTCGGCGATCGTCGTAAATCAATCATGGAAGATATTGCTGTGCTTACTGGCGGGCAACTCATCTCAGAAGATTTGGGCATGAAGCTTGAAACAGTTACTTTGAAACAACTTGGCCAGGCTAAGAAAATCATCATCGACAAAGAAAATACTACTCTAGTGGATGGTGCAGGCAAACCAGCTGATGTAAAGGCTCGTTGTGCTTCAATCAAAGCTCAAATCGAAGAAACTACTTCCGATTACGATCGCGAAAAACTTCAAGAAAGATTGGCTAAACTTTCTGGTGGCGTTGCCATCATTAAAGTCGGCGGAACTACTGAAATCGAAGTTAAAGAGAAAAAAGATCGTGTTGATGATGCTCTTGCTGCTACTCGTGCTGCGATGCAAGAAGGTATCGTTGCTGGTGGTGGATCTGCTCTCCTCTTCGCTGGACGTGTTCTTGATAAAGTTAAAGGCGCCAATGAAGACCAAAATGTTGGTGTGAATATCATCAAGAAAGTCATTCAAGCTCCGATCCGTCAAATCGCTGAAAATGCTGGTTTTGACGGTGCAGTTGTTGCTAACGAAGTTTTGTCGAAAGGCCAAGTTTCTTACGGTTACAACGCTCAATCAAATGAGTATGTAGACATGTTTAAGGCTGGGATCGTTGACCCAACAAAAGTGGTTCGTACTGCACTTCAAGACGCTTCATCAGTTGCTGGTTTGTTGATCACAACTGAAGCTGCAATTATCGAAAAGAAAGATGATTCAGCTCACAACCACGCGCCAATGGGCGGTGGAATGGGCGGCATGGGCGGAATGGGCGGTTTCTAAGAATCCAAACTGAATTGTGACCCGCTGGTTGAGCGGAGTCGAAACCAAGGGTCACGTCGCAAACTCTTCTTGGTTTCGGCTCAACCGGCGAAGAGTTTTATTAACCTCGGTCTCAGAAATGGGGCCGAGGTTTTTTATTAAAAAATGTCGTCATGCTGAGCTCGTCGAAGTATAATCAACGCACTTGGTAATGAACAAAAACAGCAACCTCTTCATCCTAATTTTTCTCGGCCTGATCTGGTCGACATTTGCGATTTTTACTAAAATTTCCGCTGAAGTTCTTCCTCCATTTTTTATCGCATTTTCTCGCTTGGCGATAGGTGCAGTGCTACTTTGTTCGGTGATTTTGTTCCAACGTAAAAAGCTTTTTTTCGCCAAGAATTTTAAATTTTATTTCATCGTCGGCTTCTTCAATTCTGTTTTGCCTTTTTCATTATTCGCGATCGCCGCGAAGACTCTGGAAAGTGGAATTGTCGCAATTCTCGATGGCACGATTCCGATGTTTGAAGTGTTGATTTCTGTTTTGATTTTGCGTCGTAAAGCCGATCTAAATGCAGTGATCGGAGTGCTTCTTGGAATGGCAGGAGTCATCATTACATCTTACGGAAATGGCTTAAATCTTGATCTTGCACCAATTCGTCTCATCTCAATTTTAGCAATCATGGGCGCTTGTATTTCTTACGCCGGTGCTTCTCTCTACATCAATTCTCACTGCAAAAATATTGAATCGATGACCCTCGCTTGCGGCAGCGTTACTTGCGCGGCGATACTTCTTTTGCCGTCAATTTTCTTCGTCGATTTTTCGGTGATTGATGCACGCGTTGGCATGTCTTTATTCGCACTCGGTTTTCTTTGCACCGGAATTGCCTACATCTTTTATTTCAAACTTGCCGCTGAAGAAAGCCCTCGCACCGTGGTTAGTGTGGTCTTATTGATTCCAGTTTTTGGGACAATTATCGGCGCAGTTTTTGCTGGCGAAGTAATCACCAACAACAAAGCAATCGGCTGCTTGATGATTTTAGCGAGCATGAAATTCATCCTAAATCTCTCGCGCAAAAATTTCTTTAAATCAAAAGAGCCGCACGCGCTCTAAAAGTTTAACGCTTCCTCAAAAACACCTGATAAGCGCGATGAAAATGATAGTTAAATTCCGCACCAAAAATGAAGACGAGGCTGATCAAATAAAAAAACATTAGCGAAGCGATGATGCCGGCGAGTGAGCCGTAAACAAAATTCACTTGGTGAAAATCTTCCAAATAAATCTCGAATAAATTTCCAAGCAAGACCCAAAGAATCACCGCCAATATTGATCCGGGGACGGTCTGAGTAATTTTTTGTTTGGCATTCGGTAGGGCGTAATAAAGCAGAGAAGTTGCACAGGTGAGGAGGAAAAAAATCGCGATTTGACGTAAATAAAAAATATCAAAATCAGCGGCTTGAATTCCTAAATGAAATTTGGCGTCAAAATCTTTCAAGAGTGATGGCACGATGATGAAGATGATAATTCCGCTAACGATGGCGGAAATAATTACGAAAAATTCGAGGATGCTAATGAGTCGGCGCAACACGTAGGGCGGTGGGAAGGCAACTCGGTAAGCACGATTTAAAATTGTCCGACAACCTTCAACCGAAGAAGATGCCGTCCAAATCACGCCAATAATTGCGATGGTTAGAAAGCTTTGTTCTGGCCCAGAAGTGATTTCATTGATGCGTGGGGCGAGAGCTTCTCCGATCTCTTTTGGTGTTGAAGAAATGATGACATTGATGACGTGAGTGCCGGCATCGGAAGCGCCAAAAAATCCGACGATGGTGATTAAAAAAATCAGCGAAGGAAAAAGAGAAAGAATGCTGAGAAAGGCCAAATAGCCTGCATGCTCAATGCCATCGTGACGAATAGTATCAACCACAGCGATGCGAAAAATTCGCGTCGGAATTAGGAAATATTTATGAAAGTGGTAATTAAATCGTGAGCGACGTTGTGGCATTTATTCGTAGGTTTTTTTGAAGAATAATCCGTCGAGTAAAAACTTTTCGCGTGAGAAAATTTTCTGCGATTCTTGTCTCTTAGTTTCGAGGCTGCCGATGATTGTTTTGCAGCCAAAAGTTGTTGCTTGCCACTCGATCCAGCGAATCAACATTTTGCCAACACCAAGGCCGCGCCTAGCGCGATCGATCATAAAATCTTCAACCTCGATCGCTTTGCCATACTGTAATTTGCGAATGATGCGAATGCCAATGATGCCGATGCAAGGGCCGTGATCTTCAAACACAGCGGCCATTTTGTAGCCGCGCTGCATCTGGTTTAAGACGTCATCGACGTAAGTTGTTTCATTCAAATTTTCGTAAATCTGGCGCAGAACCTCGTAGGTCGTAGCAATTTCTTCACGAGTTTGAATTTCTTTTATTTGCATTTTGTCGGGATTTCTGGAGATTTTTTTTGTCATGCTGAGCTTGTCTAAGCATGCTTCTGAAGGCAAATTTTAATTACAAAAAAATCAATAAAAATGACTAAGCAAATTCCCTCGGCAAAAATCAAAAAAGTTGTACTCGCTTATTCTGGCGGCCTCGACACCTCAGTAATTTTGAAATGGTTACAAGAAAATTACGGCTGCGAAGTAATTACTTTCACCGCTGATTTAGGGCAGGGCGAAGAGCTTGAGCCAGCTCGTGCCAAAGCAAAAAAAATGGGCGTGAAGCAAATTTTTATTGAAGATCTGCGCGAAGAATTTGTGCGCGATTACGTGTTTCCAATGTTTCGCGCTAACACTTTGTATGAAGGCGTTTACTTGCTTGGC
>JACCDW011145614.1_pt1 | contig 11665 bp, 15 predicted proteins | sample 7449781 | NCBI WGS metagenome assembly JACCDW01 (sample SAMN15323449, study PRJNA562643) | freshwater metagenome | isolation source: river surface water | place: USA:Blue River Watershed | collected 2017-08-18
CGAAAAGCCTGTTGTCTTTGACAAGAATAGGTCGTGGGTAAACAGATTGCATTACATTCCAGGTTATTTTGGTATCCAACCAAAAGTTTTATGTCCAGTACGTGACATATCAGAAATACTTGCCTCTTTTATAAGTATGTATCGTAGAAATCCATTTTCAGGACAAGGACGCATTCCATTCTTAGATGAAATGCTAATTAAAAGCAATATCCCACTTAGTGACGATAATCGTTGTGAAGTTCTTTGTAGCCCTGGAGGAATTTTGGGTGCTAGCTATAATGGAATTAAACAAGTATTTGCCGAAGGTAAAGAAAAGCAAATTCATTTGATTGAATATAACGATTTGATTAACAATCCAAATGAAACCATGAAAAAGATTTATGATTTCTTAGGTGAAGAATACTACCAACATGATTTTACTAACATTGAAAACATACATAGAGAAAATGATGAAATGGTATATGGATTAAAAGACATGCATAATGTGAGGAAAACATTAGGCAAAACTTCTATTGATCCAAAAAATATTTTATCGGAAAATATTCTTTCCAAATGTTCAGGTGCTGAGTTTTGGAGAAACCTTAATTTTGATCCTGAATTACAAACCGCTGAAGAAACTAAATATTTAGATGACTTTGATTCAATTAAAAATAGTGTAGCAGCAAATAATGAAACAATTATAGGATAAAGAAGAAAACTATGAGCAGAGAACCAATGACACAAGAACAAATAGAAGGGACTGTTCGTGCAGCAAGAGATAGTGTTTGGGTAGTTAATGATGAATTGCAAAAACTATCGAACGGTGGTTCTTGGACAGAACAAAGAAAAGGCAACATTGAGCGTAATGTTGCTCATCTTGAATTAGTAATGTCTAATCCAGAAATTTCAGGATCTGGTCTTGATCTTTCTGACCTTACCGCAGCAATCAATTCAGGAAAAGCAGAACTAGCAAATCATTAAAATGGCAATAAAAATTCTAGTAATGGGATTGCCTGGTGCAGGCAAAACCTACTTCTCTGAACGTCTTAAAACTTATCTTGAAGAAAATTCAAGTATAGATTCTATGCCAGCTTACAGAATGGGGCAATATGAATTGCCACCTAGATATTACAAATCAACTGTAAAATGGTTCAATGCTGATGAAGTAAGAAAAAAGTATAATGATTGGGATTTCAGTAAAGAAGGAAGAATACGTCAAAGTCTACGTATGGCAGAGTTTGCTTTACAAACCACTGATGATTATGTGATATGCGATTTTGTTGCACCTCTTCCCGAAATGCGTCATAACTTTAAAGCAGATTGGACTATTTGGATAGATACAATTGATGCTGGCAGATATGAAGATACAAACAAAGTTTTCGTATCTCCTGAAATCTATGACTTCAGAATTACAGAACAAAATGCTGAGAAGTGGGTAGAGTTTGTAGGTAATCACATTTTACAAAATCGTAGAAGACCTACTTTTAGTTGGAAAAAAGAAACTGCTATGTTATTAGGTAGATATCAACCATGGCATAAAGGTCATCGTGCATTATTTGAACGTGCTTTAGAAAAGACAGGTCAAGTATGCATCATGATACGTGATTGTCAGGGTTGGAATAGTAGTAATCCATTCGATTTTGAACAGGTTCAAAACTTTATCAAACGTGATCTTGATCCCTTATACCAAGGTCAATTTACTATTCAACTTGTACCCAACATTACTGAAATAGTATATGGAAGAGATGTTGGATATAAAATAACACAAGAAGTTTTTAGTGATGAGATACATGATATATCAGCAACTAAAATACGAAAAGCTATGGGCTTAGTTTAAACAAAAAGGTGACTTATGTCACCTTTTATTATCTTCTAATCTCTATTTGGCTTTCTATACCTTCTCCTAGTATACATGCTACTTTATCATTAAATTCAATAATGGTAAAGGTATTTGTTTTTTGATTGTGAAAGAGTGAATATCTTGCTTTTTTGTCACTATCAAGTCCATTCCAAATCGGAAGTTCTTTGTTAGTTTCGTTCATAAGAACTCTAACTACATCATTAATAGAACTGCAAACTATTTTCTTTTGTAATGTTATTACATTGTTTTGTGCGTTAGCGAAGGTGCTTACAAGGCAGAATGTTAACGCCATTGTTGTTTTAAACATAATGGCTCCTTAAAAAGATATTTATAAAAAAACGGACTATAAAGTCCGTTTTTTATTTAGTGTTTAGAACTTGTATCGCACACCAGCAGTTAATGCGCCACCATCAAACCTACTTACACGATCTTGTCCAAATTGATGTGAGTAATCAACATAACCATCAAGACGCTTTGTAATAGGCATTGAAAAATCAACACCAGCGGTCATTGCATACCCATCAGCACTTAGAGAATTGCTTAGATAAGCAAAACTTACGTTAGGGGTAACTAGAACTGGACCAAGCTTCATTAGATTGACACCACCAGCTAGACTAAACCGATTTTGATTGTTTTGTGTATCGGTGCTGCGATTGAACCCAAGACCTACATTTACTGGACCAAAAGTCTTGCCAACTGTCAATCCTACTGAGTTACGTGGGGTATTGCCAAAATCTCTTGCAACATTCACACCGAGTTCAACTGCTGAAACACTTAGTGCCGCTAGAGCAATTACTGAACCTACTAATACTTTCTTCATAAAATTTCCTTCTTTAAAAGAAATATATTGTATTATGTATTAGAATGATTTACAAACAAAAAGGTTAAGTTTCTAAATTTATCCAAGGATCAGTAATTACTATAGTATTGCCGCGCATCATTGCATTTTCAGTATGAAGATCCCAATCTTGTTTGTTGATTCTTCCAGTATGAAACAATAATGTCATCAATGAAAACAATACCTGATATTCAGCAACTTCTTTTAATTTTAAACTTTGAAAGTGCATGATAATATCTTCGGGGTCAAGTCCACCTTCATAACCAATCCAAGTATTTGGATCGTTGATTATTTCTTCAGCTTGTTCCCAATTCATTTTACGAGTGGCCAATTCACTTAATATCCAAACCATTGCTTCTTGAAAACTTCCATTTGGTATAGGTGCAAGTTTTTCCATAATGATCATTACATAATCTTTGCCATCTTCTGTAAAGATACCTTGACCTTCTTTATCTATCATTTGAAATTTTGGTAAGTTCTGTAAGTCAGAGTGTTCTTCGCAAAATTTATAGAACTTAAAAAAGGTTTGTGCTGCATTTCCCGCACCTTGGCCATGGTCTGGCATTATGATTTTTATAACTTCACTTTCATTTTTTGCCCAGACTGTTGCATCAGCACCACTACCTATTAATTTATATCCTTTACTACGTAGTGCATTTCTAATATTTTTACTTGCACTGGTTCTTATTTCTGCTTCAAATTGATATGCTCTCATGTTAGTATTTATGTCTCACCAATAAAAAAGGCTACAAAATTTGTAGCCTTTGTATTTAGAAAGTAGAAATTACTTCTTTGCAGCTTCTTCTTTCTTTGCTTCAGGCTTTGCTGCTGCCTTCTTTTCATCGGCCTTTGCTGCTGGCTTCTTTTCATCAGCCTTCTTTTCAGCCTTTTGCTCACTCTTCTTGGCAGGAAGCTTCATTTCAGTCTTTGGCTTTTCATCAGCCTTAGCTGGAGCCGCTGCAGCGGGTGCCGCAGCAGGAGCAGCAGCGGGTGCTACTGTCTGAGCGAATGAAGATACAGTAAAAAGAGAAGCTACTAGTGCGAGAATAAATTTCATAATATACCTCCGAAAGTTTAGAAATTTGTGAAATCACTGTTAAATATTAACTTATTTATGTTTCAAAATCAAGCTTTTATTTTCCCAAATTATCATTTAAGAGTCAACGTGTGTAGTCATATGCCGTTATGAATAACCTATTCTTTTTTCCATTTTTTATGTAGGTATTCTAAAAATTGTTGAGCCGTTTCTAATTTATTCTTATTCATAAATGCAATTATTTTTATTGCATTACGGCGGTCTGGTCCGGTGTTAGGCCTTCTGCCATTGGCTAAATCTGATTCAAACCTAGTTACCATGTCTTGCCTATAATAACCTTTTGGAAAATCATATCTTAATGTATATAATATTTTTTTAGCACGATCACTAAGTTGATTTTCTTCTTTAGCCTTCAACAATTCTATATAATAGATCAATTGTCCTTTGTCTAATCTAGTGTAGCCTCCTGATGTATCAATGATTCCCTTACGTAATTGTGAAAAATCTTGACGTTTTCTAGGGTCTTGTAATCTCCATGCTTCTTTGTCATTGTACAGATACGTAGATATTCCACGACGTTTAGCAAGAATAAACAATTGTCTAGTTCTAGCGATATTTTCTGGATCGTAATAGGGTCTCAAATATACATGTATCGCAGTTACGCCATTGACAGGCACAGTAGGTTCTTTGCTGAACAATCTATCTTCTGCTTCATGTTCTCTACCAAATGAGTTTTTTGGATCTCTGTTCATCCAGTAATCTACACTTTTTGCTGGATAACGTTGATTGTACCAACTTCCATCTAACACAAACATAACGGCATCACTGCCAAGTGTACTGTGGTAACCACCCATTTTAGTGCGAGTGGTACTCAAAAAATATGGATAGCCTTTTGGTGCATATTGATGCTCTACACTGCCTATAGAACTACTTAATTCAAAATTACCAGATGATAGTATTCTTAATGCATTAGTTAGTCTGGTATAATGATAGACTACAGGGCTTAAACTTTCAGTGATTAATTCTTTTATTTGCATCTAGTATTTATTACTAGATTCGGTATTTTGTCTTATAGTAATTTTCTAACCAATCCCATTCATATGTTAACATCAATTTCTCATAATTTCCATTTACTATATTGTAATACTCTAGTGCATCTTTACTGCCCAATAAACAATATTCAGCAAAATCACCTTCTGCTTTTGTTAGCCAAACATTTAATCTTTCTTTACTAGCGTCATCCTTTTGATTGCAAAGTTTTATACATTCTCTAAACGCTGTTTTCCAAGTTGTGTAAGAACTACAGTTAAACTTAGCGGTGCCAACAAGTTGTTCTACAACCGCATGTTTACTCTCCATAGTAAAATCTAATTCTTTACCTGATGTTTCTAGCACTAATCTTCTATTGTAAAGTACCAAACTCTGATGACCATATATCAAACCGTTAACTGGGTTTAATGCATAAAAAATATAATGTTTTGGGTCTTTATGATTATAATCAAACACATAATCAAATTTAAAATCATCATTTATAAACAATTTCGCAAAGACAATATAAAACCAAGATGATTCAGCCTCTTCAGCCGCTGCATGAAATGCTTTAACTCTACCATTTATGTTTTCAATTTTTTTAACTTTATTTGGTAAATTTTGTGTAACTCTAATTAATTGTTCAAAATTTTCTTCCTGACATTCTTCACCATTACTCATAAAGATAATGTCAGGTGAATACTGTTTAGTAGTTAACAACGGAGCAACATCATGTCTATAGATAACATCAGGCTTTGAATGTTTTGAACATAACATTGTTCCACTATTCTTTTGATAAATGCTAGGCCAAACATTAATCTTTTGTTCAGAATCATCAGCTAAAAAATCAAAGTCAAAATTCCAATCAAATTTTTCATACTTACAGTGTTCGTTTATTATCCAAAAATGCTCTGTCTTTGACCTTTTAGTAGCATCAGTTAAGTTATAAGCATATCTTTCTTTTGGATGTACGTTTGGTTTTTCACCGAAATAAAAAACATCTCTATTCATGTGTTTCTTTCTGTAATGGATCAATGTTTTTCTTGTAGTTGTAGTGTCGCTTAAAAAACTTACTTTGTTCTGCATTTAATGTACAAATAGGAAGACCTAATTTGTCATGTAACCTATGACCTATTTCTTCAGCTTGTTCTTTGGGATTCAAATCTTTTATTTGTTCAAACATCATTGGAAAATAATCAAACCATTGTACATCTTTATAATCCCAACTATCCATAAAAAATGTGTAGAAAGTTCCCATACGTGCCCCGTATATTGCCCACATTCCGTTTTCTACATCAGCACCTACGTTATGCCAAATAGTTAGATTGTTTAAGTTACGGATAGAAACTAGTTCTTTAAATTCGTTTATAGTAGGCACTTTTCCACCCACAAGACACATTTTAGTACCTTCTCGAAATCCAGCACGCCATGCTTGAAAGGGCGTATAGTTTGGGTATGTAGTTGAATAACAATCATTCATTGCCCAATATAAATTGTCAGACCTATCTAAACAAAAATCAGCAATACGTGCAACATCACCGTCGGTCTGAGCCTCATGAGTTTTCATGTTGGCTACATATTCTTTTGTCCAACAACTTATTCCGCCATTGCCATATCTTAATCCATTGATATGATTAATTGCTCTCCATCTAAATTGAGCCTTTTTGTATATAGGATCTTTGTTGGAAAAATTTAACTGTAAATCAAAAAATTGTTTATTTGGTAAATTGTCCCCATCAATTACAATGAATCTATCAGTATCACTCACTAACCCTGCTGCTTTATGTGCTGCATCTATTCCCTTTATCCCATCAACACGTTTTGCCCAAGGGCACATGTTTTTTATTTTTAGCCAAAATTCTTCTTTTTGTGGCTCGTCATAGGTTAAATAAATCACAGATAAATCTGCAATATCAACTAAATCATCAGTTAATTTCATTAACAACTAATCTCCATTTTTGATGTGGTTCATTTTCAGACACAATAACACTAACATCTTCTATTGCACATTTAATTCCATCATTGTCGTCTAGTACATATTTTGACCATACCACCTGTGTTGCACTTATAATTTTGCCATTTTTGATTTTTATATCAAATCTACATGCTGCATAAGTTGCTGCATCTATTATCATAGAATTGTAGGGTAAATCAGTTTTTTCACCAGAGTAACTAACTACGTTACCATCGTTATCATAATACAATCTAAATTCAGGTTTCATAAAAGTTTATTTGCAAAATCTTTAATATGGTAATGCAATGGATATTCTTGAGGAATAGTGTTAATTCTTATTGAATCTTTATTTATTTCATACAGCAATGCATCTGTCCAATTTTCTGAAGGTAAGTTATTTACAAACTGTTTCATATGTATCATTGACATGCTAGTGAAGCTTGGCATTGTGGTGTTTTCTTTTCCTAAAATATGCGAAGCTAATGCATATGCCCAATCAGTTGTTACTGGTTCATCTAAGTTACATTTAAGAAACTTTTTGTATTGTTCCCAGTTTTCAAAAACATCTTTCACTATCTTGAAAAAATCTTCAGCTAGTTTTGATTTCTTAAAATAGGTAATTGCATTGTAACAATCAGGTAAATTATTTTCATCTATGAATTTTCTATATACTCTACAATTAGAAATTTCTTGTTTGAAATTTCGTATCGTTGTACATACTACTACATCTTTTTGATTAAGAATATCAAACCAATAATCAATTGATTTTGTTATCAACAAATCCGCTTCAAGTTTGATTGTATGTTCAAATGGACTAGCTTCATAGATTTGCCAATCATTTGACAGTTTCCATTTTCCATTATGATCTAAGTCTCCGTAAGGTAATTTACTGATCACATCAAAATTTTTCACTTCATCGTCATTGATGGTTTCATTTGTTATTAGTGCAATTCTACTGTTAGGCATTACCTTTTTTATACTTTTTGCTAAAGCTAGAGCACAATTGATGTAATTAACATCACTAGTATTCTGAGCAATAATTGCGAAACCTTTATCCATTTACAATCTCGGCGAAATTATCTTTTGACATCATATGAAAATCAAAGTCTTTAATGACAATATAGTTTTTTCTTGTCCTACCATTCTTTGTTTCATCAACCATCATTGTATATTCGGTATTGAATTCATTATTTGTGTTTGGATAAACTATTACATCTTTAGATACATGCCAAAGATTCCAAGGTATTAATTCTTTGTTTGAAATTTTATGACCATTGGCAATTCTTAGTGCTAATGTAAGTGCATAATCATTTCTATATACTCCTCCCAAAAAACCATGTATATTAGCATAATGTTCAAAATTATTTTGGATCATTTCAATACATTCAAAGATATGTTTTGTTTTTGTTGTTTTTTTAAATGCTATAGCAGTTGCCCACAATAGTTGAAAACTATTTTTACTTAAATATTCTTGGTTTAAATTAGGGAACATGAAAAAACTAGTAGATCCATGACACATGAAATCATCGTATATTGAAAATACTTGTGTGAGTTTATTTGAATTAATTAAAAAATCAACATCTAATAAAAGTGTTTCATCGTACGGAGAAAGATGATATGCTTTATATCTATCTTTATTTTGCCAAATTTTTTTGTCCCGTTTGTTAGATGTATTGGGTTCTTCTATAATTATATAATCAAAATTAAATTTTGGGTATTCCGGTAAGCTTTCTTCGTTAGTTACAAGTGTTACTGGCAAATTTAAAAAATGATTGATTCTTTTTGCGGTGAATTCAGCCATATGATAGTAATCACAATTTTCTGAATTGAATGCGAATAGTAATGCTCCTCTTTTCATCTTCTATTTTCCAAAGAAGAAAATTCATTGTACCATTCATTAGTAACTGATTGATACACTAAAGATAATTTATCGAGAAGTTCTTTTCTATTTACTAATACTGGATTACCAAATATGTCTACAACAACTATAGTTGCAGTATCAAAACTAGACAAAAAACTAATAGTTTGAATATCTGCCTTCCATAGACCATTTTGTTCAGCTACTTGAAGTTTTGATTCGTATTTTTCTTTTAAGTATTGTTTAGCTGAATTTAGATTAAATCTTGCTTTAGCTTCAATAATAAGTTGTTCGGTATTCATCTAAATACTTCCTTTGAAATATTTAGATGTCTTCTCGAAATAGAAAAAATTATGACCCTGATACGGTGCCTGAAAGCGTTATAGCTCCCCAGGTATTAGCAATGTATGTGGTTGACGGGGGTCTTATAGCCAATGTAGTAGTTGAACCTGCACTTGCAGTTAATCCATCAGGAACTTCATCCCAAACAGTATAAATTGTAATTATATTACCAGCATCACCGTTTGATCCTTGTGTTCCATTACTTTTTACTATTACACGAATAAATGTTCCTAAATATGTACTTGGTCCTTGTGCCGCGGTTTGCGTGAACACGTTTGCATTTGCAGAAGTCAATGCATAATACCCATTATTGCTACTAATAGTAGGCGCAGGAAGTCCTCCTCCTATTTTAGTTATTCCATCATAAGGTGTTGATGCAATAGTTACCGTACCTGATGAGGGCGCGCTTAAATAAATTGTACCTATATTAGCTGCTAACCCAGTTAATGTTAAGTCGATTCCTGATCCAGAAGGATGTTGGCATTGGAGAGAAAGTTGTCCTCCGGCATTAAAAAAGTATCTTGCTGCATCACCTGAAGCAAAAGTTACAGTATGTGTAAACGTTAGTGCAGATGACCAAGTTGAACCATATGTTGCAGTGTTTACCGTAATTGAACCCTGTGAAATAGCATTTAAGCGATTATTATAGATAGTAGTTAAATTAGATGAAATAGCAGAATTAAAAGTAATGACATTTCCCGCAGAAGGAGCAGTGACACTTGTAATACTAGAGCCTTGATGTAACGCAGAGTTTGCAGTATTATTTACAAGTGAAGCCCAATTGCTTGCCGCAACACTGGTTCCAACCGTAACATTACCCACTGGAGTTTGCCCATATCCCGCTGAACCTCCCCCAGTAGCCCATACAGTATTGATTTTACCACTACTGGTTACTGGGTTTCCACCAGCCAAATTATTGAAATCGCTAGCTTCTACTAATCCAAATTGTGCGTAGCTCATCTTAAACCTTTACTTAATTACAACTATGGCTTCGACCATACCCACATCAATTGAGCCTTTGTCAGCCAATGATCTGCCCAAAGTATTAAATGCTGTTGCTTCCCCCTGTTTAGCTGATCTAGCCAATCCATTGCCAGCACTGACAAGTCGGTCACCTTTTTTAACTGTTCCCTTTACCTTAACATGTACTCTTCCGCTAACAGCAATTGGGGGATGTGTATTATCATCTCCGGCACCTGCATTCATTAGATAAGCAGCAGTATTACTTACTACGCCGAACACATCTTCACTTAATTCAGACTTAACCATAGTAATTTCTTTTAATCCGCCCAATTCTACAACAGTTCCGGGCTCATAAATTTCATCAGCTTCAAATCTTTCAGCAAGGTCAGCATAGGTTGCTTGTAATCTACTACCTGCTGTTAAAGTCCAATTACCAGTTATATTACCTGCTGTCGTATTTGCACCAGTATTAATTACTCTTCCATTAAAAGTCGCTGTTGCTGATCCGTCACCTATTGTTCCTGCATATGTTGGTAAATATGCTGAAACGTTGCTATTTCCATAAGAACCTGCAAAACTTATCGGTGAACCATTGCTATAATAGAAGTAATCGGAAACTATGCCAATAGACCCTGGACCCTTAACAACAATATTACCTATGTTAGAATAGAATGCAGTACCTGAAATACTATTTGCAGTACCATTTCCTACTACTGTCCAAGTTCCAGTAAGTACTCCGCCGGTAGTTGAAGATCCGGCATCAATAACGGTAGTATTCACAGTACTTAAATTTGCAGTAGTAATAATAGCATTTGAAGCGGTTATATTTCCAGTTAGTGTTGCATTTAATGCAAACATATTTCCACTACAGTTTATATCATTAATAACACTCAAACTATTAATCTCAGCAGTAGTAGTTATAGTAACTGAACCGAATGTTGTTGTTCCCGTTCCTATTGATGATGTCAATTGAAGCCAATTATTGGGATCAGTTTCACCATCACTAGGACAAACATACATTATATTATTGTTGATATTAAACCATAACTGACCTCGTATTGGATTGTCAGGTGGAACAGTATCTGCAAAGTTTTCTAATGTTCTAACAAAATTAGTATCAACTGATTGCCCATAACCAGCATAATTTTTTCCAGGTAAACCCAACGATGTACTTGTAGTATTAATTGTGCCATCTGGAACAGTTGTTAATACTGTACCGTCACTTTTAACAATTGTGTATGCCATTTTCCTATCCTATTATATAGTTATCATGTTGGTTAGTGATTGAATTCTAACCGTATAATCTATTTGAATTTGTCTGTTTAAACTTTTCTGCACCGGGTGAAAAATTACATGAGTTAACAATTTTGTAATTACTTGTCCGTTTTCATCGGTACCATATCTAGCTTGTAACCCCAATTCATCAAAAACAAATTGCCCATCATACAAAGTGCCATTATCAAATGCATCTTGGCCAAATGGTTCGCCGTAATCTAGTAAACACTGAACTAAAATATCAGTATAATAATTTCCTGCGGTATGTGTAACAATCATTTTGTTTCTAGATGGGTCTAAATTGAAAACACTCGTATCATCAACTACTTTTTGATATGTTTGATTATACAAAGCAGAATTCTGCCCAGTAGTATTAGGTGGCAAATAGGTTATGACGCCAGTACTATCAACGGATGCTCCACCATTTCCAAACGCCATTTGATAAATAGTTCCATATCCTCTGTTACTCAAAGAATCTGCTATAGCAATAGACATATTCTCATAGTTTATTTGATTGTTTTTTTCAACAA
>JACCDW010103935.1_pt1 | contig 11663 bp, 13 predicted proteins | sample 7449781 | NCBI WGS metagenome assembly JACCDW01 (sample SAMN15323449, study PRJNA562643) | freshwater metagenome | isolation source: river surface water | place: USA:Blue River Watershed | collected 2017-08-18
AAATCATGATAAGTTATTCGATTTAGGATGCTAAAGGTGATGCTCAGATATCACATAAAATTATTATTTAAAGGTTATTTCCATAATACTGATAAATTATTTTATAAAATTTGACTGTTAATGTTATAGCGTGGAGAAAGAGTCGTGCCTGAAATTTGTCGATTCCTTGGAATGATTATTGCAATGTATTATACAGAACATAATCCACCACATTTTCATGTGAGATATAATGAATATAAGGCGGCGATCTCTATTGAAACTTTGGCTTTAATTGAAGGGAAATTACCTCCTAAAGTCTTGGGGTTAGTGATAGAGTGGGCTAGCATAAACAAAGAAGCCTTAAAAGCTAACTGGGAGCTTGCTCGAAAACTTTCTACGCTAAAAAGGATTCCACCATTGGAGTGATGATATGTTATACGATATTATCGAGGTGAAAGTCGTAAAAAACTATATCCTTTACATTCGATTTGAAGATGGATTATCAGGAGAAATTGATATTTCTAAGTTAGTCCCTTTTGAAGGGATTTTTGCAAATTTTAAAAAACATTCTTATTTTGCGACTGTTCGAGTCGATAAAGATCTTGGAACTATTGTATGGGATAATGGAGCAGATCTAGCTCCGGACTACCTCTACTCGATTATTTCTAATCAAGTAGCTTAAAGTCTGTTAGCAAAGGTCATAAAGGTGAATATGCCATACAGAGTTAAAAAAGTAGAATGTCTAAGCGAATATAAGCTTAAAATTCAATTCAATGTTGGTAAAAGCAAAGAAGTGGATTTAGCAGGGATGTTAAAGAATGCGAAAAACATGTTCCTTCAATTGAAAGATATTGAGTATTTCAAAAAAGTTGAATGTGACGGGTATTCCATTTGTTGGCCTAACGGTATAGATATCTGTCCCGATGTCCTCTATTCAATGGCAAAAGATATTAGTAAACCCACAAAGAAACGTGCCAAAAAAGTTGTGACTAAATCAAAAGCTAGGAAAAAGTCGAAGCTTAAGACGACTTAGACTTTTACTATTTTTGTCATCCATAATATCATTAAGAATCCTGTGTGGAATTTTCCGCATTTTTTCCGCAATTGACCAGAAAGTAGGGGGATTTTCCTGAATTCACTTGAATCAAACCTTAATTTTCTTGAGAGGAAAACCTCGTTCTGAAATACTCAGATGCATTCAGAGCGATCCTAAGAAGGGGTCTGTTAATCCGTTGGTCGCTAGTTCGAATCTAGCATCCGGAGTATTTTTTCTCAGTCACTTACTTTCAAGACTAAGCCCTCCAAAATATTAAATGTCAGAAAAATGTCAGGATTATACGTTTTGACGCATCTGACGGCTACAAAAAACGGTTAAATTTGCAAAATTAATCGTATGAATCACTAGTATAAAACAAATTTTTATGTAAACTGAAAAAAATAGTTCGCAGCAATAGTCTGTGAACATTTTTATAAATTATAAATAAAAGGTTTTCATGAAACGATCTATATCAGACGTGAAACAAGACTTAGATACGCAGATCCAAGAAGTATTGCATGTTACACCCAACACAATGAGTGGGATTTCTTTGGAGAAAGGGAGGGAATTGGTTGATAAATTCGATAAAATTCAAGAATTAATGAAAGAGTTGAAAAAACTCATGTAAATTGTTTTTTCGAGCATAGAAGTTTTTGCATTTCATGATACCTTCTCAAAGATTCTTGTTGGGATAGCTTAGAGCTTAGTATTTTTAGCAGTTTCTTTTCTCTCAATGATAGTTGAGAATAGAAGGTGATGCCAGTCTCATCAAAGCCTTGGCAAATTAAGCGCATCAGAGAGTTTTTGTTAACACCATAGAGTTTTGTTAGTTCTTGAATAGACACACCTTTTCCTGATAAACGAGGGGAGTTTTGTTTGTTTCTGGCTTGCTCTTGTCTTGTTGCCCATTGAATGTTATCGGGATAATAGCCTTTGTTAGGGTCTATCCTATCAAGAGTATGGTGAGGAGAGGGCTTGTCTCCTATTAATGTAAGGATGTCATGAACGAAGACTTCTCGCTTATGCCAAGGTTGATAGACATCGATCCCTTTACCTCCATAATAGTGGTAGTCTTTGTTTTTAGTGTTATAACAACGTTGTAGGATACTGTGATGGGTAGTGTAGAAAAGAGGACGTTGGTAATGTTTTGATTTTTTTATAGGTATTTGTTTTAGATTTTCGATAGAAGGACTGTATCCCTCATTGATAGATTGTCCTATGCTTGCTTTAAGATTTTGCGGTAGCGTTGAGTAGGTTTTTATAGCCTTTAAAGAATACCCTGCTTGTAGAAGCTTTTTAATGGTTGTCACCCTAACCTTAAGTTTTTTAGATAGGGTTTTTAGATTTAAGGGTTTTCCTTTATGTAGAAAAGTTACTCTGCGATTTAAAACTTGTTCTTTAGATAATGCCCAATTGATATTCCCGGGTTCGTAATTACCCTCATTGTTTATCCTGTTTAAGGAATATTGCGGAGAAGGTCGATGTCTGATTTCTTTTAAAATATCTTTTTCAAAAGCTTCATAGGAGGTTTGCCATATTAGATGCATTTTAATGCCTTTTTTACCGTAATAGACGTAACTCTCTACATTGGGATTGGAAGTACGAGCTTTTATGTTGCACCACAATCTATATAGGTAAGAAGTGTTGTGTTTTCCTGCTCGGCCATGAATAGTTGCACTTTCTTTTCTTGCACAGCTTTTGCACTGAAGAGATGTTCCGCAGGAGAGTGAATTTTTAGAGATGCTACTAGTTTTTTTGCATTTACATTGAGCGATAGCGCGGTTTTTGTCTATGGGATCATCACCTATAATAATCCATTTGCCATATTGATTATCAATATTAACAGGAGGTAGTTCCTTCTTCGATGTATAATAACACGCCTTGCATCGTTGAGCTTCTCCTCGTATAAGTCGGCCTTGATTGTAGACGTTGATATCTCCACAAGAACATTGGCATTTATGAAAAAATTGGGAATATTTTCCATTATGAGAAAAAGATAAGACTGTTAATGTGCCGAATCTTTGTCCTTGTAGATTTTTAGCAGGCATATTAGGATTTTTATAAATTGTTTAAATAGACTAGGTTGAAATATAAACATTGTTCTTTAACGTGTAACTACAACAGTAAGTGTGATAGGTTCTTTCGTTTCATTATCTATCAAAGTGATGGTAAATTTATCTTCAAAGCTGTGGAGGGGAATAAATAAGACGGAGTTCATCTGTGAGTGCGCTGGAATGATCTTGTTTTTAGCAGCTTTTGATGCAAAGTCTTGGTCTAAAGCTTTGTTAGCTTGATAGGACTTAACCCCATCTATGACGGCAGGAATGGCTAAAGGCCATAATAATAAAGCTCCTGCGCCATATCCGGCAGCGCGTCCTACAGTTGATGTATGAACCTTTTCTGCAACTTCTTCAACACTTGCTATCGCAGTAGAGATCCTGTCTAAAGTAAAAACATATTGTTTATTAGAGTTGTTTCGCAGACAGATCTGTATTGGTTGATAACCTTCGGAGAGGATGTCTCTGTCTAAATAGCGTTCACAGTCACGGTTATTAAATGCTTTCGCCACAACTAAGAGTTCAGGGGTATTGGGGTTGGTATATTTAAAGACGGTTTCAACGGGTAACATGCTTAAGGAAGAGGCGCGGTAGGATGCGCAGCCTGAAAATATAACAAGGCTTAAAGTGGTTGCTGCAATGAGAGAAAGATGCTTTTTCATATTAACGTCTTAGTTGAAAATTTGTAAAACGTGTGATTTTAGTGGATTTTCAGGAAATTAATAAATGTAAATGATTTATTATCAAGACGTGGTTTCATAAATGTTTTGTGTTAATTTTTATTTTAATTTCGATCGAATTCTGACAAACACTCTGACATTTGTTGTGTTTTTATGTTTTAACTTTCTTAAGTCTTTGATAAGAAAATCATTAAATTTACAAAGGTAACGGATAACCTATCCGATTCCTCTTTTAAATAATTACCGTAATCCATATCATCTCAACCTAAATCAACTTCAAAGCAACTGACACAAGTTATGGTAAACCTTATCTAGCTTCTCAATTAGGGGAGTTTGCTTCCCAATCTGAAGAGTTTTCCGTAGCCTTAAGGAAGAGCAAGGATAGGCTTGCAATGCGTCGAGAAAACGCCTGTAATCAAGGGAAATTGCACTATCGTATTTGGAGTCGAACAGTTAGATTGTATGATCATATGTTGCGAGATGAGGAAGAGGCTACTAAGGATGCTGATATGGAACGCAAGTTCAAAGTAGTGTCAACTCAGCCAGTTAATCCCTTTTTACAAAAACTTATAGAGATAGATGGTAAAACAGCCGACCTAGTGGGTCGCTTCATACCATAGAAATACTGAATTTCATAAAAAATACGTTAAGAAGTGATTTTAATAAGTACCTTTCCTGTAGTTTGACGGCTTTCTAGAGCTCTTTGGGCATCAGCCACATGCTCGAATGAAAAAATATGATTCATGTTCAGTTGAAGCCAACCTTGTTGTATGCCATGAATTACTTTATTAGCTCTTTTAAGAAGCTCAGTGTTTGATGTTATATAATTCATTAAATTTCCTCCGGTTAACGTAATAGATTTTGGTTGCAAAGCATTTGGGGAAATAGGTTCGACAGCACCACTAGCAAGCCCAAAAATGCAAATATGTCCTCGAATACGAATAGCTTCCAAGTTTTTTAAAAAGGTATCTTTCCCAACACCATCTATAATATAATCAACTCCACTACCATTAGTGAGTTTTTTTACTTCGATGGCAAAATTTTGTTTTGTATAAATGATGACATCATCTATGCCGGCATTTCTAGCGATCTTTGCTTTTTCTTCTGTAGATACAGTCCCTATTACGCGCGCACCAAGATGTTTAAGCCATTGAACCACCAATAATCCAACGCCTCCTGCTGCAGCATGAACTAGAACATTATCGTCTTGTTTTACACAATAACATTCATTTACTAAATATTGAGCAGTTAATCCTTGTAAAGGAAACGCTGCTCCTGTTTCAAAATTTATGTCTTGTGGTAAAGGGATCAACTGTGATGCCGGGACTACTGCATATTCAGCATAAGAACCAAGAACCCCTGCATAAGCAACACGATCACCTATTTTAATTTCACTGACATCTTCGCCGACCTCTTCAACAATACCAGAGCCTTCTACTCCAGGAATAAACGGTAAAGAAACGGGAATAATCGGATCACCCATTCTCATATAAATATCAATAAAATTTACTCCAATGACCTGTAGTCGAACAAGAACTTCATCAGCTTTCAGCGTGGGTTTGGGAATGTTTTGAAAGGCTAGAACGCTTGCATCACCATATTTAGTTATTTGAATAGCTTTCATTAGTTGGTTTTAATCCTCTTTTTTGGTTGGAGAAGCACTAGCGCCAGCTAATAATCCGCCGTCAATCGTAAGTTCAATGCCTGTAATATACTTTGATTCTTCTGTTGCAAGAAAAAGAACGGCGTTAGCAACATCGTTAGGCACTCCCATCTTTTGCATAGGAATGTCTCTTGCAATTGCTTCTATGTTTTTTTCTCGGTCTGGACTATTTCCAAGCATAGGTTCCCACATAGGTGTAAGAATTGCTGCTGGATGGATTGAATTACATCGAATACTGTATCCTTGTTGACAACAATATAACGCTACACTTTTTGTATGATTTCTAACAGCAGCCTTACTTGCAGCATAAGCTGCCGCACCAGGTATTCCAACAAGTCCTGATCTTGAAGAAATATTGACAATTGAAGATCCCAGATTGTTTTTCATGACTTGGATAGCATATTTACAACCAAGAAATACACCATCAGAATTCACTGCATGAACTGCTTTCCAACTTTCAAGAGAAGCATTTTCAGGGTCTTGAGATCCAAAACCTTCTTGAAATCCTGTAATACCCGCATTATTCACTAAGATATCTAATTTAGAGAATTTTTGAAGAATGACCTTTATAGATTGCTCCCAATCCTTCTCATTTTTTACATCTAAATGTAGATAAAGAGCAGATGATCCAATTTTGTTTGCAACTCTCTGACCCTTTTCATCCTGAATGTCAGCAATAATAACTGTAGCTCCTTCTCTAGCCAATACTATTGCTATTTCTTCTCCAATTCCTTGAGCAGCTCCAGTGACTAAAGCAACTTTTCCCTTTACTCTTCCTTTTGACATACTAATTCCTTTTTGAGTTATTCATAATGAGTTAAATGCACCCAATGTCCCATGACAAAATGAGATGGAGAGCTTTTTAGCGCTTCTAAATCTTCGTAAAACCCCCATTTCTTATAAGCATTGATCGCTGTTGTATTTGAAGGTCTTGTACTAGCGAATATTTTCTTGTATTTAACACCAATTTTATTGAGTGAATTGATAAGAAGACTTGCCATCCCTGTTCTCCTAACATCCCTATTAACAGCTAAAATTGTGATTTTAAATTCATTTTTAGGAATGACGCCTCCACTCATCAATGTAATAAAACCTTGTATTTGTTCCGATTTTTCTTGTCTTATCGTAACAACATAATAATAGACATCTTTTATAATGGCTTGCCATTCAGCACTTAGTTGCTTAGGATGTGTACGGAAAATTTTTGCTAGTTTTGTATCCATTGCTATTTCTAATTCAGAAGCTTGTAATCCAGAAAACATCGAAAGATTTTTATCCTCTTCTACTGCTCTTGGGTATGCTTTTAAAAAATCAATTTCAATTTCCCTAAAAGTTGTTATACCAAGATCAGCAAGTGATACCATTTTTTCGTAAAAAGCATCTGATAGGGCAGGTAGTTTGCTCCACTCAACTACAAATCTTTGATTGGTATTTCCCTGTTCAGTGTAAGAACCTGAAAGTTTCTCTGAGATGGTTTTAACATATTTGTCAGCAAGCATTTTTAATTCAGTCTCCATAAAAGTACAATAATCACCCATTTCCTTTAGGTTTTTGAGCATTTCTAGCTCTTCTATTGGAACTTCTTCCAAGATAGAATTTAATTTCTTTACGACCTGCATTTTTTGAAGGAAGTGTACTGCCCAAACATTTTTCTTTAATTGATAAAAATCAGCACGTTGATCCGGTATTAAAACTTTTTCAATATATCCCATAGATAGAAGTCTTCGAATTTCTGTACTAGCCGTGCTTTTGCTAATCTGTAGTTCACTCACCAATTTTCCCATAGAAATCGGCTCTTTAATAGTCATAAAAATCCCAAACATCCGTCCATAGCTTTTGCTTAAACCAATCTCATCAAAATAAATTCCAAATTTTTCTATAACTTTAGTTTTATCAAATGCCATGCTCACCTTGGTTTGTTCGGTTTGTTCGGTTTACATCGAACATGTTGTAAGATAGGATATTTTTTTTCTAGAACTTATTGCATCACTAGCTTTCTTAGGCTCGAAATAGTCTAGAAACCTCCATTTATTCAGTTGATGGTAGAATTCTTTTTAAAATAATATTTTACATTTTTGGAATATTTAAATGGTGCATAAATGGTGCACTGGAGTCCCTATTGCACCATTGATAATCGGCAAAAACCGGTTGCAATAAACACATAAGCTTTTTACAATCAGCTTCAATTATTGGAGAATAAAAGGGTTGGCAACCGTTCCATGTGGAGGCACTCATGTGAAATCTACTGCTGAAGTTGGGTCTGTAAATTTAAGACGCAAACGTGCGAATAAGGGTGTTGAACGTATATACATTACTCTAGAAAAACCCTAGTGCTGAAGTGAGTATCATTTTTAAAAATACCGTTATATTGCTATAGTTGTAAATTTCTTAGAATCAAAGGCAGAGGGAGGATGTCAATGTGGATTTTTGCATCGTAAAGACCGTTCTTTAGGTTCATCGCCTTCACGTAACACACATTGGGAATGGAGAAGTTCTACGGCCTCGGCTGAATCTTTTACTTTAGAAGCGCTACGTGTTAACATTTCTTCTTCAAATTGAGTAAGTACAGCGTCTCTTACTCCGATTTCTCTCCATTTAGAAAAAGTGGTACATTCTGTTGAAATGCTACGCGCTAGTGAGAGTGCATCTAATAGAGCTTGATTGGCACCTTGTCCTTTAAATGGACTCATAGGGTGAGCTGCATCTCCAATCAAAGTAATCGCTCCAGCTTTTTCAAGTAATGCCGACTTAAGTAATGCTCTATCGTAGACAGGATAGCCTGAAATTTGTGTTGGCAGGGTTGCTGATAGCATTTGAGGAATGGGCTTATGCCACTTAGCCCTACGGCATGCTTCTTCTTTAAGTGCCAGAGGTCCTTGTGCACTTAATGCCTTAGCTTCTTCTTCGGATATGGGGAAACTAAATTGCCACATTATGGAGTTTACAGAGTAAGGCATTACATAGATTCTTTCATGACCATTTACTGTTTGAAACACGGTTGCTGAGTCGAGTAAAGAACTTTCAATATCTTTAAGGGCTTCTAAAGAACAAATACCTAAAATGACTATATAACCAAGGTAACGCAAAGGAGTAATATCTTCATCAATTAATAAGCTACGTATCACACTACGTACGCCATCAGCACCTACTACTAAATCTGCCTTGGTATGTTTTGTCTCTCCATTAACCTGAAAGGTTAACTCAACACTTTTATCTTTACATTGTTTAAAAGAAACTAAGCGGTGCCCCCACTGAACGGCATCATGGCTGCCTAATTGCTTAAGCAACGCTAAGCGCAAGGCTTGTCTCGGGATATGCACATTCTTACGCTTGGGAGTTTTTTTTATGTTTGCATGGGTCCTAAACCCCCATTCAATAATTTCTTTTCCTTCTGTAGTATGCACCACATGGCGTGTGGAATGAACCCCGTCTTTTAGAGAGAAAAGACCAAATCCTTTAATCGCGTTACTTGCTTGTTGCAAGGTAAGTCCATAGCCCTGAGCTCTAGCATCGAAGTTGCTGTCGCGCTCATAAAGTGTAAAGGGGATGCCTCGATGTAAACAAGCTACAGCTAGTGCCACACCTCCTATACCTGCACCAATAATTGCTACATGGGGATAGTTGTCTGTATCTGCTATGGGGTGACTTGCAGCAGGAATCAAACCAGATCCACTGCAATGATCACATAAATATTGAGTAACCTTAGGGCGAACCAAAGATTTTTCTTCATTCTTAGTTTTTTCAAATTCATCAATGGCTATTTGGAAGCGAAGTCTTGATTTTTTGCGAAGCCTATAGTTTTTTTTGCCACGTCCGCAGCATTGCGGACAAATAGTCCAGTAAATTTCTTTTTTGTCCACTTTTCCTAATCTTTTTTAAGGTAATTACTTAACGTAAACGGATGTCTGAAAAATAGCTTCATTATAGGATGAATAGTAATTCTGATATACTTTTAAATTAACACATTGAAAGCTGTAGATTTGCTGCAGGTTGTTTTTATAAAAAAGTTTAGACATTCCTCCAATAGTGTTAATTTAAGCTTGAGCAGGATCTTCTGTATACATCATGTCATTTTGGTTTCTTAATCCCTGCTCAAGAAAATGAATGAGTTAAAAGGATTAGTTTTTATGAGTCTATTTACAACAATTAGATGGCAGCAACGCCTTATTAACTTACGCAAAGCGTTCTCTTTGTTAACACAAGCCGTCTCTCAAAATGAATACAACGAACTGGAAAAAGCCGGTTTAATTCAACAATTTGAATTTTGTTTTGAGCTTTCTTGGAAAACCTTAAAGGATTACCTCCAAAATGAAGGTATTTCAGTAGATACACCAAGAGATGTTATTAAACAGGCTTTTTCTATAAACTTACTTTCTGATGTAAATATTTGGATAGATGCTCTAGAAAAGAGAAACCTAATGCCTCATGCTTATGAAAAAGAAACGGCATTGTTAGTTATTAGTCTTATTAAGGAAAAGTATTTTCTTGCTGTTAAACATTTAGTTGAATTTTTTAATGCAAAAACTTTTTCTTCAAGCTATGGACTTGATCTATCTGTTTTATTGCAGCTTTTACAACAGTTAACAAAATATGTAGGTATAGAAGAGGTGATTCTTTTTGGTTCAAGAGCTATGGGTAACTTTAAAAGTACTTCTGACATAGATCTTTGTCTTAAGGCACTTTAACAGAAAATGACTTGGGTGAAATCAAAACACTTTTTGAAGCAGGAAAAGTGCCTTATAAAGTAGATGTTATCTTATATGATAGTATCAAAGATCATGCAATATTAGAACATATTAAATGCTTTGGTAAAAAAATCTATCCTTAATAAAACTTATTTATTTTCATTCAGAAATATACATCTGAAAGATAGATAATTTGTATGTTGGTTGTGTGCAATATTGAGAGAGGCAGAGCGTAGGTTGAAAGCTATCTCAACCCACTTATGGGTACGTATGTTATATTAAAACATTAAAACTTTTTCACTTAACAAGTTTTATCAACTATATAAGACGAACTTTGTATTCTTTCTATTTTAAACATTTATTATTAATCACTCGCTTCTTACAATTTAATCAGATAATTTTTTTGAGACCTCTAGATGACGAATCTACTTTCTAAAGATCCCCATGGGTGCCCCTATCTTCAATTAGCTCCGATGGAAGGGGTAGGTGATTATAGTTTTAGGAAGGCAATAGCCTCAATCGGAGGATTCGATGAGGCTGTTAGGGATTTTTTGCGTGTTCCTGCTAATGCCCATGTCAAATCGTTAAGCACAGTTTATTTTTCTGATGAATTAGCTCCTATTCCTCTAGCTGCACAAATCATGGGATCGGATATCGATCTTATGGCCTCTATGGCGCAAGAATTAGTATTAAGAGGTGCTCCTCGTATTGATGTGAATTGTGGATGTCCTTCTCCTACAGTTGTTGGACGTGGTGGTGGTTCGAGTTTACTAAAAGACCCAAGCGTCTTGTATCAAGTAGCAAAATCTGTAGTTCAGGCTGTTTCTATCCCTGTAACTGTGAAAATGCGCTCTGGATTTGAAGACATCTCTTTATTTAAAGAAAATTTATTGGCTGCTCAAGAAAGTGGTGTTCGATACATCACTCTCCATCCTAGAACGAAGGTTGATGGTTACGGACCTCCAGCAAGATGGGAGCTTATTGCCGAAGCAAAGTCTATTTTAAAAATACCTGTGATAGGTAATGGGGATATTTTGAGTGTGGAGGATGCTTTGGAGATGCTCAAGACAACTAGCTGCGATGGATTGATGATAGGACGTGGTAGTGTGATTAATCCATTTCTTTTTCAACAGATCAAAGCTCATTATGCAGGAGTGTCTTATATTCCAAAATGGGAGCAACTTGTGAGATATTTGGATATTTATGCAGAAAGCATAGCTTCCAATATGTCTTTAAGAAATTACGTGGGCAAACTGAAGCAATTGCTTGGATTTTTATTCAAAAGCAACTCTAGATTACTCGGACTGCGTGGACATATCCTGACGTATAAAAGTGAAGATCCCAACGCTTTTCTTGATTTTGCAAAAAATCTTCTGTTGGAAAACCTGCAATGTAATAAAGAAGGGCGAGCTTTATGATGAATGAAGAAATTAAACATGATCTTGCAATGATTTTTTAGACACTAAGAATGCGTAAACATTTTTAATTCCCATAAACTTTCGTAATCTGCTGGGGAAATATAGCCTAATGTTGAATGCAGTCTTTCACGATTATAAAATACTT